>Ga0137409_10002188_pt1 | contig 21085 bp, 8 predicted proteins | sample CZODoug1_16funga_FD_122059 | JGI IMG/M metagenome (GOLD analysis project Ga0137409, IMG submission 122059) | Vadose zone soil fungal communities from Angelo Coast Range Reserve, California, USA - CZODoug1_16fungal (Hybrid Assembly) | ecosystem: Environmental > Terrestrial > Soil > Vadose zone... | reverse complement strand
CTGGGTGCTCAGATACCGGGTACCGACTGCGGACGGGAGGCGGGTCGAACACAACACTCCCATTGGACTTGTCCGGAAATTTCCAAAGGACGAGGACGCATGGCGTGAAGTGGACCGGCTCGGAATCCTGATCCGAATCAACGATGCCCCTTCTTCTGGCCGCATCAGGTTCGACTCCCTGGCGGAGCATTATTTGAAAGCTGATTTCGGTGCGGATGCTGTTCGTCCGAAGTCGGAAAACTCGACAAGCATCATGGAACACATCGTGCGCGATTACCTCATTGACCGTTGGGGCGATGAGATCGCGGAGGATATCAAACCGCTCGACATTCAGCGTTGGTTTAGATCGCTGAATTCCGAATCAAAACTTGCATGGACGACGATTGCGAAGATGCGGGGGGTCATGAGCCGCATCTACAAGGTCGGCATATTGCACGAGCGGGTCACGAAAAATCCTGTGCTGCCTGTCGAAACACGTTGCAAAACAAACTACCGGGCTATTGTCCTCACCCCCACCGAGACGTTCAACATTCTGAAATCCTTGACCAACAATCTCCATCACACGCTTGTCCTGACCTGTGCCGCGACAGCACTCCGTTCATCGGAAATACTCGCGCTCCGCTGGGCAGACATCTTGTGGCTCGAAGAACGGATCAGGGTTTCGAAACGATGGGTAAAAGGGGCTGATGGTGAAACCAAGACGGAGGCATCCGACGGCTACGTCCCGTTGCATCCAGTCTTGGCGAACCATTTACGAGGGTGGCGCAACCAGACGCCCCACAAGAAGGATGAGGATTTTGTCTTTCCTTCCGTCAAGGCGCATGGCCGCGTCCCTCTGTCCGCTTCCATATTTGTTTCTGACTATCTCCGGCCGGCAGCGAAAGCAGCTGGAGTTCAGATTCAAGACGGCCAAAGGTTCGGACTTCACAACCTCCGTCACTCGCTCAGTAATTGGCTTGTGAACAAGGCGAAAGTTGAACCTAAGACGGTGCAGGGCATCCTGCGTCATTCAAGAATCCAGACGACGCTCGACCTCTACACTCAGGAAGACAGCGACGAAGCTCGGGGAGCACAAGGGGAGTTCCTAAGAGCAGTAGGAGTAGATTCAGGGACGGTTCAATAGATGTTGTTGTGGGCTGAATTGTGGGTTGGAGGTTTTTCGGATTTTGCCTTTAACCCGTTGAAAGATATGGTAGGCCCGTGCGGACTCGAACCGCAGACCTCTACCGTGTCAAGGTAGCGCTCTAACCAACTGAGCTACGGGCCTTCAATGACTTACGGGCGTTTGGCCTCCGCACTGTGACCAAACTATGACTTTTTTCGACTCGCGACATGGCATCGTGCAGCCGCGTGGTGTTCCGAACATTGTAACGGTCGAACACCGTGCGAGACCTGTGACCGCTAATCTGCATGGTGTCGGTCTCGCTGGTCCCTACGTTTACTAGATTACTGACAGCGGAACGCCGGAAGTCGTGAATGAGCACGTGCGGGCACTTTGCCTTGGCCTTAGCTGCGGCAAACTCCTTGCGGAAGTTCGTCGAGTCGAATACCGGCCCGTCCGTCTCCGATTGCTTCTTGAGCATGTCCACAAGCTCATGCGTCAACGGCAGAACGCGAGGCTGGCCGTTCTTGGTCTGCACTCCCAGCAAAGTGATTTGCTCCTTCTTCAAGTCAACCTGCGGGAAGCCGTTGTAGGACCACATAATCTTCGTGGCTTCCCCGATGCGCACTCCAGTGTAGTACAGCAGGGTCAGCAACGGCCATAGGTTTTCCGGCAGATACGACCGGATCGAGAGGAATTGTTCCGGCGTGCAATATCCCTGGCGCGGAGGATTGACTTTCTGTTGCTCCGGGAATTCCGGGATGGTTTGCAGTTTGCCGGACCTGCGCGCGGTCCGGAACATGGATTGCAGGAGTCCGACGTTCCGGTTGATCGTTGCGCCTTCGGCTCCGTCCTTCTTGCGCATCTCGACGAAAGCGCGGATCGCGGCTTGGGTGATGGCCGAGACCTTCCAGGCAGCGAAGAACTTGTCCAGGTGGATCATGCCCCAAACGGTCGGTTCTTTCTTTCCGGTTTCTTTGTTGAGCTTGTGTTTGAGGCTCCTGAATCCTCGAGTCTCGTAGCGATCCAGCAGGTCTTTCCGAATGTCCTCATAACGCAGCCTGTCCTTCGCCAAAAATCAAAACGCCCCATAAAAACGCTGATTTCGAATTTAGTGAGGGCAGTTGATACAGTTTCTATAGGTTTGTGAAACCTCTTTTCAGGGTAGTTGGACCCAGTCACGACGTAACCAGGAACCCAGACAGAAGATCCGTCACCAGAGCATGCCAATAGTCAAGCTGGGGACTGTTTACGCCGCGCGGTCGTAGCGGTGATGCAGACCGCCGAGTCGCGCACGAGCAGTAATGCGACCGGAGGCCAGCGATTGAGTTCTGCCCGTCGGGGTTTCCTTTCTCAGTCCAAGATGGGTTCGGTCTTCGTGGTAGTAATGGACATAATCGGCGAGCAATCGACTTAAATGGGTCTCGTTCAAAGCGATCACGTGATCCAGCATGTCCCGGCGGCAGCTTTGTACCCAACGTTCCGCAATGCCATTCTGCCAAGGACTCTCGAATGAAGTACGGATACACTTAATGTTCATCGACCGAATCGCTGCGGGAATCTCCACTCCATACTTGCCATCACGGTCAAAAATGAGAAATCGAGGAGCCGATTCAAACGGAAACGCTTCCCGGAGTTGCTGAACGATCCACAGGCTCGTGGGGTGCTTCGTGACATTGAAGTGCAAGATCCGCCGACGGTCGTGACTGATCACGAAGAAGCAGTAGAGGACGCTAAACGTGACCGTTGGAACAGTGAAGAAATCCATCGCCGCAATGGCTTCCCGGTGATTGCGAAGAAACGTGAGCCAGCGTTTGGCTGGCCCGGGATCCCTCGGGGCTCGTTTCATCCAACGAGAAATCGTTCGTTCCGAGATATCGAAACCGAGCATGAGAACCTCGCCGTGAATGCGCGGTGCTCCCCACGTCGGATTCTCGACGATCATTCGGAAGATCAACTGGCGCACTTCCTTCGGAGTCTGTCTTCGCCCGACCGGCCTGCGGGTGCTGATTTTGGAAATCAGCTTCCAGTACAACCGGAATCCAGCGAGATGCCACCGGACCACCGTTTCCGGAGTGACGATGATGGGGGACTGCTTCCAATCAGACCAGACTCGCCGAGCAACCACCCAGAAGAGCCTGTCGAAAATGCCAAGGCTTGGCCGCCGATGCCGCCGCTTCAATACGGCCATTTGCTGGCGGAGGACAAGGTTCTCCAGGAGAAGGTTCCTACGGCAACGACAGAGGCGAAAGAGCGCGCCGAACCAAAGCAAAAGCAGGTTGAACATATCTAAGAGTTATACCAGGTCGGTGCCGAGGAGCTTGCTGTAAGCTATTGATTCTGTGGCCTGACAGAATTTTGGCGAGGGACAGGATGAGGCCTCATCACCGATAGGAATGACACGGTCACTGCGTTGTGTCTTCGGTGTATCGAAGTGCCCATCGTATACCGTCTCGGTCACGCGAACTGTGCGACCAGCCAAGTCGATGTTCTTCCACCGTAGTGCCAGGAATTCGCCAACTCGCAAACCCGTCAGCACCAATAACACCTCAATGGACTTTGCGGGCTCCGCTAATTTCGCTGCGAGTTGCCGAATCTGCTCTGGTGCTAGCACGGGCCTCGGAGCCAGCCTGAGCGGACGACGAGGGAGTCTCGTTTTTCGTGCCTGATTGTCATTGATGTATTCCCACTGCTCGGCTGCACCAAGCGCGCGACTAAGCACACCGCGAATCTCCTTCACGGTTTTCCAGGCCAGTCCACCACTCAGCTTTGCAGCCAAGAATGACTGGACTGTTTCGCGCTTGATGTCGCACAGCGGGTGCGCTCCGAACGTAGGTTTAAGGTGAACGTCCAAGAAGTAAAAGTAGTTTTTTGTGTTGCGTATTTCACGGTTCGTAGCACGACCGGGAGCCAATCTTCCCTCACAAAACTCAAAATGTGCGAGTCGACTGGGGACGGTCTTGCTCGTCAGGTTGTTGTCAGCGTCGCATTGGTAGTACTCGCTCAGCGACGATGGGAAATTCGTCCGCGTCACACGGCCAAACGCATCATAGGTGAACGCCGTATGGTTGCTCTTCGCGTCGGTGATGCTGTCATGCAGTTTCCGATGAAGGAACTAATCCCCAAACCCTCCGCCCCTTCGAAAGATCGCGAAGGAGCGGCCACCCGGAAATTCAAACCCGCACTAAAGGCTGGCCCACCCGCCCCACCTGTCACGCGGCGTGACAGATGGGGCACCCGCCAATTCCAAATCAAAGCCCGGGCCACCCGTCCAACGAGGGATCGGCCACCCGGAAGTTGAAAGCCGCTCAAAGGGTGCGCCACCCGCCCTTTTTCGCAATCCATCTCAACGAGAGGGCTAAAGAACCGACACTTGTCTGAGTGTCCGGTCCCTATAGTGACACAAAATCAAAGTCAAAGACCCCACCTGTCACGCGGCGTGACAGATGGGGCACCCGCCAATTCCAAGTCAAAGCCCGGGCCACCCGTCCCACCCGCCACTTAGACATAGGCGCCAAAGCCGAACAAATCCATCATAGCGCCCAATCGGTCGAAACTCTTTTCGTCTCCGCCCAGTGGAATTCTCGCTTCCCAAGCTCTCGGACCGCGATTTTCGAACTTTGGCAATCTCATTTCTTCGGACAGCTTCGTCGCAATTTTCTCATCTGTAGAAGAGCTCAGGAGGCGGAGCACGCCAGCCTGTTTATTAAGATCAATGAAGAAGACCAGGGCTTCCGCACTCTCTGTCACTAAGGACAGTCCGGCCGCTTCGCGATCAACGATTCCGCTGTGCCGGTAGCGCCGATAGCCCCAGACACCGTGCTGACTGATAAATTTCCAATCAGGGATTCGCGCCAGGATCGCCGCATTCTTTGGGGACGACAAATTTCCCGCGGTAACTTGAAGTTCTTTAAATCCATTCGAAACCAAAAGATATGAGTCGCTAACCTGCGCTGCGAAAAATGAACTAGCTCTCGGGTCTTCCTCCCCAAATTCGCCGAGTTTTGCAGACCACTCCCACACGGGAGATCCGCCCACGGAAGCGGAGGGCGCCTGGTGGAAATGTTGACGAAGGTTGAACTTGCTCGGAGTTCTGAGAATCACGATGTAACAACGCTGCGAGTGCACTCCGCCAAGCCCGGCGGGGGGGCGAAAATCCTTAGCACCGACAAGGATGGCTTCGCTGTTGCTCACCACCTCCTGTGACGTATTTCCGCCCAAAGCCTTAAGCGCCTCCAACAACTCCATGAAGGGGAAACGCAAAATTTCAATGTCGCTCTTCGGCGCGTGATCATAAGCACCAGAACTAATCAGAACGTCGGCCTTAGCGAAGAACACTGTCTCAAACTCGTTGAATAGCGCTGCTGCGGGTTCCGCGTAATTCATATCTGCCGCACTCCCAATGAATCCGTAAAGCAAAAACGCAGATAGCGCAATCGCCAACAATTTTCGCCGTGCATGAGCCATGCCCACTCCTTTCACTAGTGCGAAGGTATTGGTACTCCCCAACCAGTAGTTTTTGGAGGAGCGGGCGGGCTGAAGCCGCCCGCGCCGCCAATACTCCTCGCGAAACTGTTGCTATTGGGGCCGCCTAGGTGGTAAGGGATAATATTATCCGGCCAAGCGTCTGCGGCGGCTTTCATCTGGTCCACCTTGGCACATACCACGGTTGAGAGACCGCTATCGAACGACGTGGTTGCCGCTTCATTGTCCTCAGGGTAGTGACCCACTGTACCTTTTATTTTCCAATGTTTTAAGAAACCCAAGTGAGGAAAGGAACCGGTGGGCCCTCCGTCGATGATCCACTTTTGCCCATCGCTATCTAGCACCTCCCAAAATGAGTGATTAGCATAGGTCCATGAAACCCACCTATACTTTAGCTTGGCAAAACACTTGCTAGGTTCCGGACAGAGCCCAGTCTCGTCCTCAAAATTGACAGGATCGTTCTCGGCGTAGACGTAGAAGTTGATACCGCCGTCGAACCTGATTGGGTCCTCGCTCACGAACCTTCCCGAGTTCGAATCGTAATATCTGGCGTGATCGTAGTAGAGTCCGGTCTCGGTGTCGAATTCGCGGCCGGTGTACTGGAATGGATTTGCGACTGAGCCCGCCGAGGTCGTGAGTTTGCCAAATGAATCGTAGGTGTATGTCTTTGCGGCCGCGCCCGCTGATGTAGTCAGCGACGTGATTGACCCCAGCGCATCGGATTGGTAGTAACTCGTCGTCCCCGAGACCAATTCGGCCAGCGGCTCGTCAATGCTCTCAGTCTGTGAGTACCGGGCCACCACAATTCCGCTGGAATTGACTGTCTCCACCAAGGTTGCGCCATCGTAGGCGAAAATATTCGTAAACGTCGGCGACTGCTTATAGATACGACGACCAAACGGGTCGTACTTGAAGCTCACGGCCCCACCGGAACCAGGCAGGGTCACGCTCGCTAGCCGATTCTCGAAGTCCCATGCGTATGTGGTCGTGCCAGTGGAATCGGATTTGGTGAGCATATTGCCGTTGCCGTCGTAGGTGTAGCTCACGCCGGGGATAGCCGTCAGCTCGTTCGACGCGTTGGTGGTGTAGGACGACACGCCCAGTGACGCGGTGCGGTTGCCCACCGGGTCGTAGCTGTAGCTCTCGGTCGTGGTCGCGGCTTGGGTCACTTGCGTCAACTGGTAAATCTGATCGTACGCGTAATTCGACGTCACGGCAGACCTCTGGTCCGTCTTCGCGGTACGGTTTCCAGCAGAATCCACCGTATAACTCGCACCGTCAATAGTACCTGCGCCCGTCTGGTGCAGCACAGTCAACAGCCGCGACAGATTGTCGTAAGTATAGTTGGTCGCGACGCTGTTCGGGCGCGTCATCTGCGTGCGGCGGCTCAGCGCGTCGTAGCTGAACCCGAAGCTGCCCGTCGTGAACGCCGACGGTGGCGCGAGCGTCGTCAAACGATTCAGCGTGTCGTAGGAGTACGATGTCGAGCCGCTCTCCGGATCGGTGAAGCCCGTCCGGTTCGACGCCGCGTCGTAGGTGTACGCATTCGTGAAGCTGCGGCTCGTCAGGAAGCTGTAACTCGTTGTCGTGCCGATCAGCCGTCCCATGTTGTCGTAGGCGAACGCGTACGTGCCCGTCGGATCGTTCACCTGTTGAATCTTGCCCACCAGGTCGTACACGTAATCGACCTCGGTCGAATCCGTGTACTGCTTCTTCGTCAGCCGGTTCAGCGCATCGTACAGGTAGGTGATCGTCTGCCCCTTGCGGTCCGTCTTGCTCGTCAGGTTGTTATCCGCGTCGTATTGGTAGTTCTCGCTCAGCGACGACGGGAAATTCGTCCGCGTCACCCGTCCAAACGCGTCATAGCTGAACGCCGTCTGGTTGCTGTTCGCGTCGGTGATCGACGTAAGGTTGTTTTCGGTGTCGTAGGCGTAGTGGGTCGCGTGCTGCGCCGCGTCGGTGACGCTGGTCAGGCGATCGGCATCATCGTAGACGTACGTAGTGGTCTTGCCGTTCTGGTCGGTTACCGAGGTCCGCCGCCCGCGCGAATCGTACGCAAACGTGGACGTGGTCGAATCGGGATAGGTGATCTTCGTGAGCCGGTTCATGGCGTCATACAAAAAGGTGGTTTGATGATTCAGCGCATCGGTGACCGAGATGCGGTTCCCACGCGCGTCGTACCCGTAGGTGGTGACATTTCCCTGCGCGTCGGTGATGGTCGCGATCAGCCCCGCCGCCGTGTACGTCATGGTCGTGGCGTGGTTCAACGGGTCGGCGATGGAAGTCAGCTCGCCCTTCGTGTCGTACACAAGCTGCGTGACGCTCGCCGCCGTGCTGTTATTCGGCGCGGGCGAAGTGACGGAAACGAGGTTCCCATGAGTGTCGTACGCGTTCGTCGTCACTTGCCCGATCGGATCGGTCATGGTCAGCACTTCGCCGAAGCTGTTGTAGGTGTACGAAGTCGTCGCCGTCGTGCTCGAATCGAGCTGCACCGATTGGGACAACTGATTGTTGGACGAATCGTAGGTGTACGTCGTCGTATGTCCCGCTGGGTCCGTCGTTGAAAGTAGGTTGCTGCGGGAGTCATACGTGTTCTGTGTGACCCCGCGAATCGTACACGTCGTGCATCCCGAACCTTGAGAATCGGCGGACATCCACAGCCCACCCGCCATCAAGGCGTCGTAATACGACGAGTTGCCCAACGAATCGGTCACCGTGGTCGTGGCGATCAGGTGGAAGAACGGGCCCGTAGCCGTGTGGCCCGCGACAGTGACAAAAACGGGCCCGGTGACGGCGCCCGCCGGGACGACCGCGGTAATCGACGTGTCGCTCCAATTGGTAATCGTGAGCGCCGTCTCGCCGTAGAAATGCATCGCGCTGTTGCTCTGCGTCGGGCCGAGGCCAGTACCGGTAATCACGACGGAGCCGCCAATCGGCGCGGAAGATGGGGAAAGTCCAGTGATAGTCGTCCCCTCAATCACGTTGAATTGCACGCCGGAGCTGGTAACGCCGCCCTCCGTGATAGTAACAGGGCCGCTCGTGGCATTCGACGGCACGGTTGCGGAGACGCTCGTGTCGCTCCAGGAGTTTACGGATGCGGCCAAGCCGTTGAATTTGACCGTACTGTCGTTCTGATAGTTGCCAAAGCCAGTCCCGTTCAGCGTAATCGTGCCGCCGACGGGTCCGGCAGGAGGACTCAAACTGGAAATGATCGGGTTATAGAACGTGAACACATAGGTCTGATTGCTGCCAACCCCGTTCACGACGACGGTCAGAGGGCCGGTGGAAGCCCCGCTGGGCACGGCAGCGACGATTTGCGTGTCGCTCCAGCTAGTGATTGACGTCGCCGGTGCTCCGTTAAAGCGGATCGAGCTGCTGCCTTGCGTGGCGCCGAATATGGATCCGGTCACAGTGACCGAGGCTCCAATTCCTCCATAGGTTGGCGTGATGCTTGTGACCATCGGAGTGGGATATGGGGTTCCCGAGGTGATCGAAACGTTGTCGAAGGTAGCGGTTCCGATTGTGTAGGTATTGCCGCTGTCCACCGCCAAGCCCACATCGATGGTCGCTGCCATGCTGATCTGGGCCGTCCCTGTCTGTGTCCAATACACCCCATCGGCCGACGCATACCCCGTGAACGTGTTTCCGCTGCGCGTCAACTTTACCCAGTACGGTAGATCCCCGTAAGGTCCTTGTTGACCGGACACATTGCCGCCCGTGGTCGTACGGCAAACGAAATAATAGTAGAAGTATCCAGCCCCGTCGTCGCCGCGCACTACACTCGCTTGCGTGGAGCCAGGGGCCAGCGTCTCTCGAAACACCACCCCGGCCGACGACGTACTTTGTGCGCTTACGACTCGCGCCACCATCGTGCCATCACCAGAAAAGGGCTGGTAGGCGAAATGGTAGGCATCAGCGGTGAGCGTGTTCCCTCCCGCTCCTTTCACTGTGAACGTCCCGTTCGCGTAGCCCGCACTACCTGTCAAACCCACAGACCCTATATCTTGGTCGAACCAACCAGATGGCAAGGGCTGCGTGGTAACCGTGAAATAGACGGCATTGCTGTCATTCATGCTCGGGGCAATCACTACTACCATTAGGCCCGACGCCGCTCCTGATGCAATCGTGACGGTTATGGATGTGTTGCTCCACGAGTTGATTGTCATCGGAGCGCCATTCACTGTCACCTGGCTGCTGCCTTGCGAAGCTCCAAAATGGGTCCCGCTAATCACTACCTGGCTCCCGATTGAGCCCGTCGTCGCTGACACTCCGGTGATCACCGGCGCTGGCGACGCCGCCGAATCTAGAGACACATTGTCAAATGTCGCCGTCTGCAGACTGTTGTTCGTGCCACTGTCCACAAATAGCCCGATGTATGCATTCTCCGCCATGCTGATCGTCGCGCTCGCTATCTGCGTCCAGTTCTGCCCGTCCCCAGACTCATAGCCGGTGAATGTGCTCCCGCTTCGTGCCAGTTTCAGCCAGTAGGGCTGCGACGCTGCCCCTCCACCGGATTGGTACCAGGCATTGGCGCCCGTGCTCGAGCGGCCCGTCAAAAAGAACTGATTCGGCGAGAAATACGTGGCCGCAAAGAGTGCGTTCGGAGCCATCGTCTCGCGAATCATCAGACCTACAGCCGGGAATTGGTTCCCTTGTGAATTAACCACCCGCGTCACGATGGTTCCGTCGCCTGACAAGGGCTGATAGACAAAGTGGAATTCCTCAGAGCTGGTATGCAGCCCCCCCGCTCCGATCACCGTGAACGTCCCGTTCGTGTACGTCGCACTCCCGATCACGCCTGTTGCCCCCACGTCTTGGTCCAACCATCTGGGTGGCAGAGGGTAAGCGGTCACAGTGAAGTAGAAAGAATTACTGTTGTTGCCGGGAGCAACGTCAACCAGCAATGGCCCTGACGTCGCTCCCGCGGGGATCGTGGTGGAAATCGTCGTCGCGGTCCAGGAATTGATCACGACAGAGGTTCCATTCAGCATCACCTGGCTGCTCCCCTGCGACGCCCCAAAACCGGACCCGAGAATGCCCACCTGCTCCCCGATGGATCCCGTCGTGGCCGAAACGGTCGTGATAATCGGGACAACAGTAAAGTTCAATCCGTTGCTGGAAACACCAACGCTAGTGACGACCACATTCCCGGCGGTCGCGTTCGCCGGAACCGGCGTCACAATGCTCGTCGCACCCCAACTCGTCGGGGTTGCCGGTATCCCATTGAACGTGACCGTGTTCGATCCTTGCGTTCCACCGAAATTAAGTCCATCGATCGTGACCGTCGTACCTACGATTCCGGATGACGGAAACAGATGACTGATCGTCGGCAAAGCGATCGTAAAGTTCAAGCCGTTGCTGGGCACCCCCGACACTGTGACCATGACCGAGCCGCTCGTTGCCCCGCTTGGCACCGGCACCACAATCTGGACGTTACTCCAGCTCGCCGGAGACGCCAACAGGCCGTTGAAAGTAACCGCGCTGCTCCCCTGTGTCGCGCCGAAGTTGCTCCCTGAGATTGTGACTAAAGTCCCGTACACCCCCGAGGCTGGGGACAAACTCGTGATGCTTGGGCCTCCACTGTCGTCTGACCAGGCGTTGTAAAACGTCGAAGGGCTGCCCTCGTTGTTGTACTCGGTCGCAATCCAGTCGGCCGAGCGGGAGGTGTTCGAAAATCGGGTTTCGTCAATGGTCGCGTTCAGCCAGGCCCCGTTATCGATATTCTTCCCGATCACGGCGGTATCAGTATTGCCGCTCGTTATAGAATTGGTGAACGAGCCGGTAGCCTGGAGAATGCCATTAATAAAGATTCTTTCTGTGGTGCCATCGTAAGTCCCAACGATGTGATACCACGTGCCGCTGGTGGTCGTATAACCTGAATCCAGGTCGCGAAAGCCTCCGCTATAGTGGAACGTCACGTAAGGCCGCGTTGTGTTGCTAAAGAAACCAATAGAGGCCTGCTGGTTCCTTGCGCCCGAAATGAGCGGATAAGCCCCGGAAAAAGATCCATTCGGCTTGACCCATGCCGACGTTGTAAACGCCGTGGATCCGCTGACATCCAAGTTTGAGCCTACGTCGATATAGTTCCCGGAATTCACGTTGGCGGCGCCGTCGATTTGGCCGACATCGGCGATGGCACCATGGTTAACGCCGTTATTCCCACTGGCGGTCGAATCCACCGTCGTCAAACTCATGCCATCGGGCAGATGCCAGACACCTTCGTAGTTGCTGTCCCACACGGCGGTCTTGTTGGATTGATCGGCGGTGATCCCGGAATTCCCATAGAACAGGTAGATCACGGTATCGGTGGAGGTGTGAGAAACCCTAGGGACTTTCACCCAATAAGTCACCGCGCCTGTCGAGGCGTTGTAATTCTCACGTTCGTAAGCAAGCGTGTTCGTGCCTGCCACGTCCGAAGTGAATATAACGTCGTAGCCGTTCGCATTCGTTACACCGCCTCCATTATTCGTGGTGGCCAAATAGGAGTACGCGCCAGAAATCAACAAGGGGAAATTAACTTGGTCCGTGTTAGAAACCTTGGTGTGATCAATCGTGATCGCCCGCCGATGCAGATATCCGCTCGACCAAGCCGCCGGAACTGCGAAGTAGAGGCCATTGCTGGGCGCCCCCGATACGGTCACCACTACGTCGCCTGAAGTCGCCCCGGATGGCACAGGCACCGTAATACTCTCGTCACTCCAACTCGTCGGGTTTGCGGTTACCCCGTTAAACGTCACCGTGCTGGCGCCTTGCGCAGGGCCAAAATAGTTGCCTGAAATTGTAACGGAAGTGCCGGCGGCTCCAGAATTCGGCGACAATCCAGATATGACCGCTCCTACACGGTAGAAGGTGCCCGGGCTGCTTTGGTTGTTGTATTCCGTCGCGATCCAATCGGCAGAGCGGGCGATCGAGCTGATTCTTACCTCGTCCAAATTCCCAGTGAACGACTGAGGGCTATAAATATTGCTATAGCCGATTTCTGTCGTCTGAGAGACCGCTGCGACAGGGCCTGAAGCTGCCCCTATGCTATCCTGTGCGCCGTTAAAGAATAACTTTAGATTAGAGCCGTCATACGTTCCCACAACATGAGTCCATTGATTTAACGGGACTGTACCGGTTGAGACCAGCCCCTGCGTGGTTCCGCTCTGATCAAATGCCACGCTGAACTTCTGTGACGAAGCCGCATCGAAACTCAAAGCGTAATCAACCCATGGGGCAGCATTGTAGCTAAATGCTTTACCAACGATGCGCGCATAATCAACGTAGGCCTTCGGATATATCCACGTCTCCAGGGTAAACGCTGACGTCAAAACAATATTTGGCAGGTCTATATGGTCAGGATGGCTGGCATTGAATTGGTCGGCACCTCCGACTTGCCCCGTTGCGCTTCCCTCGGCGGTCACGCTAACCGCAGTAGAATTGTTCCCATTGCTGGTCGAATCAGATTGCTGCCCAGACGTCTCTGTGAGGTGCCATATCCCTTGGTAATTGCTGTCCCATACGCCGGTTTTGTTCGATTGATCGGTTGTGATCGAAGAATTTCCGTAGAGCATGTAGACCGCGGAATCGGTGGTGTGAGATAGCAATGGGACTTTGACCCAAAAGATCACGGCTCCAGTGGACGGGTTGTAACTTTCCCGTTCGAAAGCGAGGGGGATTGCGCCGGCGGCATCAGCGGTAAAAACAATGTCGTAACCGCTGGAATTTGTAACGTTACCTCCGTTGGTGGTGGTCGCCAGGAATGGATACGTGCCTGTAATGAGTATGGGGAAGTTGGTCTGATCCGTGTTGGAAACCTTGGTGTGATCAATCGAGACCGCCACTTTGGACGTGTAGGGGGGAATAACGCTGAACCCGATGCCATTGCTGGGAACACCGCCGGCTGTTACAACCACGTTCCCCGTTGTCGCTCCGGAGGGTACGGGCACTACGATGCTCGTGCCGCTCCAGTTCGTCGGCGTCCCAGCTTCGGTGTTGAAAGTAACCGTGCTGGCGCCCTGCGACGCCCCAAAGTTTGCTCCGGTAATCGTCACCGAATTCCCGACCAGCCCTGAGGTAGGCGACAGGCTGGTGATGCTGGCGGCACCCACTACCGTGAAGTTCGACCCGTTGCTGTTCCCTCCACTCGCAAACACCACCACGTTTCCGGTCGTCGCCCCCGAAGGCACCGTCGTCGTTATGCTCGTCGTGCTCCAACTCGTAACCGTCGCCGTGGTCCCGTTGAAGCTGACGGTGCCGCTGCCTTGCGTCGCTCCAAAGTTCGTCCCCGTGATCGTTACTGCCGCTCCGACTGCTCCCGTCGTGATCGACAGGCTGGTGATGCTCGGGGCCGGAACCACCGTAAAGCTCGATCCGTTGCTGTTCACTCCGCTGGCAAATACCACGACGCTCCCGGTCGTCGCCCCCGAAGGCACCGTCGTCGCAATACTCGTCGCGCTCCAGCTCGTGACCGTCGCTGCTGTCCCGTTGAAGCTGACGGCGCTGGCGCCTTGCGTCGCCCCGAAGTTCGTCCCCGTGATCGTCACCGCCGCTCCGACTGCTCCCGTCGTGACCGACAGGCTGGTGATGCTCGGTGCTGGCACCACCGTAAAGCTCGATCCGTTGCTGTTCACTCCGCTGGCAAATACCACCACGTTCCCCGTCGTCGCTCCCGAAGGCACCGTCGTCGCTATGCTCGTCGCGCCCCAACTCGTGACCGTCGCCGTGATCCCGTTGAATTTCACCGTGCCGCTGCCCTGAGTCGAACCGAAGTTCGTCCCCGTGATCGTCACCGCCGCTCCGACTGCTCCCGTGGTGACGGACAGGCTCGTGATGTGTGGTGCCGCGACCACCGTGAAGCTCACCCCGTTGCTTGGCGACCCTGAGACCGTGACAACTACATTGCCTGTCGTTGCTCCGCTCGGCACGGTCGCTGCGATGCTTGTGGCGCTCCAACTCGTAACGGTGGCCGTAGTCCCGTTGAATTTCACCGTGCTACTTCCCTGAGGCGAACCGAAGCCCGTTCCTGCGATCGTCACTGAGGCACCGACTGCCCCTGAAGTTGGCGACAGACTATTGATGTGAGGCGCCGCCAGAGCTGAATCGGCGAAGGAGAAAAAGAAGAGGCACAGAGCAAGAATGAGTGCCGGTTTACCGATGTTTCGGTCCATGACGCGCCCCATTCTTGTTGATTGGGATAAGAAACTGTGATGCCTTCAACCCCAGTGGCCCGCGACAACGTCAATCAAGAATTAATTTCCCTCTAGTTCGGTCCGTTGTAGTACGCGACGGTTCCCGAAGCAGAGGTCCAGCAGGGTTGGTTGTATGCTAGAGTGACAGCCTCAACGCCTCCGGCTCTCGAACCGCTCAAACCTCGGCCGCAGCTGTCGTAGGAATGCGACTCTAAGATCTTGCCGTCAGAGTCCTTAACAGCCGTAATCATGGAATTACTGTTATATACGTAGGAAAGCGTCGTCTGGTCTGGTTTCGTGACCTGAATCAATCGGCCCGTGCTGTCATAAGAGTATGAGAGTGAAAGTCCTACGTCTGACGTAACACTGGTTACCAGGGAACTCGAGTTGTTGGCATAGCCAAAATATAGATGGCGCCCGCCTGGATCCGTGACTGCGACGAGCCGATTTAGGGCGTCATAAGTCAGTTGGGTCGTATTGCCATTGCGATCGATGATCGAGGTGAGCCACCCGCTTGAGTAGCCGAAAATTCTCTGTTCCCCATTTTGGAAGGTGAGCGTCCAATAGGTAGAATTGCTGTCCAGCGTCAATGTAGCGGTCGCATTCGCAGGAGCCACCGGGGCATATGCTGCCCCTGCGTATGCAAATGACCAGTAGGCTCCGTCGTTGCGGGAGTACTTTACGTAGTGGTCGCTGCCTACGAATATCCGCTCCTCATAGGTCGATCGCCAATTAGGTCCGAATAAACCGACCGAAAAGGATGCCTGCGTGAGTGGCCAGATGCTATTCCAGGTCCTACTCAAGGTAAGCCCGCTCGACAAGCCAGGGATCCTCACGTCCGATTCCGTGATGTAAGTATTCCCGCTGGCCAAACTGATTGGTTTCCCTGCAGTACCTCCACAATCGGGGCACTCAATCGCGGGCGGAGAACAAAGAGTCGTCACGTATCCACAAACAAAGGCCCAGGGACCGATATTTTGGCAATTGAATACTCCCTGGGGTGGCTCGGGAATACATTGGACGTTCCAGAGAGAATATACGCTGCAGTACCACGGCGCGGTGCAGCCCGACGTCTGTCCATGCACGGGCGCACTTGAAGCGCAATAAAACAATCCGCCAACGAACAGCATGAAAAGCAATCTCTTGGTCATGACAGTCTCCGTTTCGTGATGTGACACACGAACCCCCGATGTTTATTAGACAGAGGTCTCCAAGCATTTACTTGCTATAGGGAAGACGCAGAGTGGGTGCGGTTTTCCCGATGGCGGAGTTACTATATTATTATCGATTTATTACTCTGCATTGCCACGTGTGTCAAGTCAAAATCCATTTATATTTCAAAAGCTGTGGATAACCACTGTCGCGGACAGGAAATCAGGCTGTATTCCGAAAAATCAATCGCATCGGTGTCTTGTCCCAGAGAACCCGGCTCCTCGACAGCAACTGGCTACTTCGTATGTCCGCGCAGTCGAACCAAAGACTTTAAGAGAAGGTGCACCGTCTAGAAGACCCTTGTGATGAGGAGCAGATTTGCGCCGTGCTCGGTCTCCTGGTCGTGGTCCCAGCCCGAAAGGATTCGCCAAGCGTTGCTGTTTCCACGGCATGGTCCCCAGCGTCAGATGGACTGTGGATGATCGCGAAGACGTTGACCGCCCTCAATGGACAGGAAATTCTCGCAAGTCATGAGGTGTCGTTCCGGGCGATCGAGAACTCCGTGGCGGCTCAAGTTTGACCACCGGAATTGATATCAGCGCGATTTCCAAGATCACGCATCGTAGTAGAAGATCTCAGGCACGTCAGTAATCGCGATGAAACGCGAATATAGCACGGAGTATAGACAAGGTTCAGGATACCGAAGCTCCGAGTTGGGTACGCTGATCAATCGGACGTCTACCACCCTTGACCCTCGGGGTTGGCCTGAGGTACAGGAGCTCCCGACTCGCAGCGCATCTTCCAGGCCCCTGCAGGGGTCGCCATCGCTGACGGCGGCGCGGTGCCTGCCCCTGCGTTGCCCTAGCGGCGCTCTGCCAGGGGTGTCTCTTAGGGTGCAAGCGCGGCATCGCCTTCTCTGCTCAGAGTTACTGCGGTGCTATTGTACATATTATTGCCAGAGGCTGTTGTCGGTCATTCCGCGCGATTCCTATGCCCTCCTGTCGCTCCAACCCAGGTCAACCTTCGGACTTCGATGCCCAGGATCGCGGCCTGAACGAACCATTGCTTCTCGGTTCCGTACTTTTTTTTGCTGCAGCGGCTTACATTGCCACGCTGCGATTTGATTTTGTGTACGACGATCAGACGCTAATCGTAGGCAATACTCTGGTTCGCTCGTGGCGCTATGTGCCCGACTATTTCCTCGGAAGGACATCGCACGGGGGCTTTCAGAATGTTGCTGCGAACTACTACCGGCCGCTCATTTTTGTCTGGTTACGGGTCAATTACAGCCTCTTTGGTCCGCACCCCTTCGGGTGGCACGCAGCCACAGTCCTCATGCACCTGCTTGCGACTCTTCTCGCTTACTTGATAGCCCGGCACCTGACCCGGAGTCCGCTCGTGGCTTCCCTGGCCGCATTGATTTTCGGTGTGCACCCCATGACCCACGAGGTCGTAGCTTGGGTGACCGGCGCCGCGGAATCGCTATGCGCAGTCTTCGCGTTTGGCGCGTTCCTTTCCTATCTCCATTTCCGCGAGACGCGCCGCGTCCGATGGTTACTGGCTTCGTGTGGCCTATATGCAGCAGGGGTGCTCTCCAAAGAGGTAGCGATCACCGTCCCGGCGCTCGTCTTCGCTCATTGGTGGATCTACGGCAGTCCTCTGGCGGAGGGTGCACCGGAGCCATTCTGGCGCCGCCTGTTCGGCGCCGTGAAGATGGCTGGCTGTTACTTGCCTATAGCTGCGGCGTACCTCGTGGCGCGGGTGCTCGTCTTGCATGGCTTTTCGCATCCTCAGGTGCATGTTTCGCCAGCGGCATTTCTTCTGACTTTGCCGTCGCTGGCATTTTTCTATTACAAACAATGGCTCCTTCCGATCCATCCGACCGAATTCTACGAAACGCCGATATCCACAACCCTTAATGTGACGCATGTTCTCCTTCCGTTTGGTGGGCTGGTGTTGATCGCCGTGGTTCTTTGGCTGGTTCGTCGGAAGCTAGGCACGAGAGAGGTGGCTTTTGCGTCGGCGTGGATGGTATTGCCGATCTTGCCGCCTTTGTATTTTGTCGTTTTCGCGCTTGGCGACGTGGTCCACGACCGATACTTTTATCTTCCGAGTTTTGGCCCGGCTCTTCTTCTAGCTTTGGCGCTGGAAAAGTTAGCCGGGGGACCCGTCACCTTTGGACTCCCTCGTCGCTTGTCCTTCGTAATGTTGGCGCTTGTTCTTATCCTTTGCTGGGCCACGTCCAACGCCGCAAGCTACTGGCGTGACAACTTTACGTTGTTCGAGCATGCCTACAAGCTAGCCCCGCACAGTGTGATTCCGCGGATCAACTACGCCGTTGAGCTCACCTCCCGCGGCGAATTAGGTAATGCCATCCCCCTCTTCGAACAAGTCTTGAAGGAACACCCGGACAACTATCTGGCAACGTACGGCTTGGGCTGCGCTCTCTACAAGGCTGGAATACTGAAAGCAGCGGAGCATTTCTTTGAACAAACCGAACAGCTTAATCCCGACATGGCCGGCACCTACTTACATCTTGGCTTGATTGAGATGAAGACGCAACGCACCGATCAAGCGGTCGGCAACATGCGCCGGGCGCTTGCAATCGATCCCCTCGAACCTGCCTTTCACTTTGCCCTGGGCATGGCTTTGCAGCAACAGGGCAATTGCAAAGAATCGCGCTCAGAGTTGGCCGCCGCGTTGAATCTCGATCCATCCCTGCCGCACGCTGCGGAGCAGATCGAGCAGTGTGGCCAAAGTGCATCGAGCACGGTTCAAGCGCCTGCAACGACCCTTGCCGCGACTCCCGCGCAACCGCGGGTCTCCGCCTCGGGGCCTGAGCGATAGCCTGCCCGGACTGTACTGATACCAGCGTTGGCTGGAGTTCTGAACCGGGATTTTCATTTTGACTTCACGGCCGACCGATGATTCATACGTGACCTCCTCAGTTTGCAACGCCTCAGCCATCTAAGTGATCTCCGACCCACCCTTCCTCGTCCCATTGCGAATTGCTGTTGAAGTCTCCCGCAACAATGACAGGGCCTCGGAACCAAGCAGGGTGAGCCGTCAGAGATAAGTAGACCTGGGCCTTTGACTGGCCTGGATTCTTGTTCGCCGCGTAACTGACCCGGACGGCAACGCGCTGATTGAAGGTTTGCTGCGCCCGGGCGAGGGATTCGAGGTCGGGAACCTCTTCTGGGTTGTGGTCGGAAGTCATCTTGCGAACCTTCTATACCTAATCCTACCGGATTGGGAAATGGAGATTTCAGGAGGACCCTTGGAATTGAAGCGGACTTGAGCCCGATGTGAGTCCATTAGCTGCCGAATACCGGCCTAAACGGACTTGTTCGACGCAGAACAAAGCCAAACGGGCCAATAAGATAGTGTTTCTGCTGCTGGTTCGGGACCAGGGGGTCGGAGGTTCAAATCCTCTCTCCCCGACCAATTCTTTCAACAACTTGCAATTTCGCACACTCTCGCAAGTGAGCCCCTGGTGCGGCTTCTGTGGGTGCCCCAGCCCAAGTGTCGGGTTCAACAGGGACTTAGCGATGGTCATCCACGACAGTTGGATCAAGAACTGCATGCTTGGTAGCGAATTGTCGACAATTTGAAGTAATCGTGAAGCTCCGACCTCCCACGTTAACTAGGCTGCCGGACGGTCGAGTTCAAAACTGAAGCGCAGCACTAACAAATTCGGATGGTTGCAGACCCTCGCAACCGTCCGAGGGCGGGCGACGTCACGAAGCGCTCGTTCCTTTTCAGCTCTCATAAACGCCTAAAATGAAAACACCACTGCGAGTTCTTCGTCGTGCTAAGGCTTCTGGCAGATTTGGGAGGAAAGTTGGGAGTAAGTAGCGGCCCTTTTTGGCACCATTTTTGACCGTAAGCGACGCCGGATCAATGAGTTTTCGCATTGGTGTCAAGGTAGCGCTCTAGCCAACTGAGCTACGGGCCTTCAATAGAGCTTAAATTCTAGCACAGATGAAAAGGGCAATCGCGAATTCACTGGCTCAGAACAGGATCTTGAATGCGATGCCCGGACACCTAGTCTGCTCCGGAAGGAACCCCGCGTCACAGTTTCGACGTTTGGAAACGGGGGAAGGCGAGCCGGGAGAAATGCTCACCAAAATTCTCTGGTACGTCTAAAGAGTAGAAGCCAGGACCTGGCGACGAAGAGCCAGGCGTTTGGAAGACTGGAAATGCAAATTCAAGAGGGAGAGAACATGAAACAGTGGAGATTTTGGGGTAGGCCGAAGACAATGGCGCTGGCGATGATCATTCTGGTCGGTGCCGCGGGATTTGGCGTGGCTCGCGCCAGCCAGGCGTTGTTTTCGAGCAATGCGCATGCTTCGATGAAATTGGCCGATTCAAATGAAGGGCCGAGCAAGACGGGCTTTGCGCCCATCGTGAAGTCAGTCTTGCCGGACGTCGTAAATATATCAACGTCCAAAGTAGTACGCGCGCAGGCGGGACTTCCCGAAGAGATGTTCAACGAACCTTTTTTCCGGCAATTCTTTGGGCCCGGCTTTGATAACCGGTCACAAAATCCGCGCTCGCAGCGCGAAGAGAGTCTCGGCTCCGGGGTAATCGTTAGTCCGGAAGGCTATATTCTGACGAATAATCACGTGGTCGAGGGAGCCACGGACGTTCGAGTCACCCTATCTAACAAGCGCCAGTTGCAAGCGAAGGTAGTCGGCGCTGATCCCAAGACAGACATCGCCGTGTTGAAAGTCGAAGGAAGTGGTTATCCCGCAATCACTATCGGTGATTCTTCGAAGGTCCAGGTCGGCGATTACGCGCTGGCCGTTGGAGATCCCTTCGGCGTGGGACAGACCGTCACCATGGGAATTGTCAGCGCCATGAATCGCGGAAACCTCGGCATCGAAGATTATGAGGACTTCATCCAGACAGACGCTCCGATCAACCCAGGCAATTCCGGCGGCGCGCTTGTGAACGATCGTGGCGAACTCATTGGCATCAACACGGCAATCATTTCGCACGGATCTGGTGGGAATCAGGGAATCGGATTCGCGGTTCCGGTGAATCTCGCCCGCCAAGTGATGGACCAGATCATGGATCACGGTAAGGTCACGCGAGCGTATCTCGGAATCGTCGTGCAGGACGTTACCCCGGCCATTGCAAAAGCAATGGGACAGAATGAACTTCACGGCGCGCT
>Ga0137409_10002185_pt1 | contig 21099 bp, 16 predicted proteins | sample CZODoug1_16funga_FD_122059 | JGI IMG/M metagenome (GOLD analysis project Ga0137409, IMG submission 122059) | Vadose zone soil fungal communities from Angelo Coast Range Reserve, California, USA - CZODoug1_16fungal (Hybrid Assembly) | ecosystem: Environmental > Terrestrial > Soil > Vadose zone... | reverse complement strand
GGCGCCCGACCCACGACCGTCGGCCGCGATGATCAGACGCGAAGCCAGGCTCGAGTCGTAGGGGAAGAACTTCGGTTGCACGGTGAGCGCCACCCCGAGATGGTCGCGCCAGCGCGCCAATTCCGCCAGGCGATAGGCTTGGCGCTGCGGTGCGCGTTTAGAGAGCGGCAGTCCGCCGGACACCGGAAAGATCCTGGCGTAATCCACCGGCTTCACGTTGATCGTCGCGCCGTGTCTTCCGGCGATTTCCGCAAGACGCGCATGGCCGAGATAAGTCCACGGGGACATCGGCGAGAGATAATATTCGACGGTTTTCATAGCAGAGTTCTTCTTGGGCTGATCGAGTCATACCTGGTACGCATTGTAAATTTAGCAATAACACTTCGCGTTTACGGTCCTGTTCGAACCGGCTTTTTGCACTGTCCTTTTTTGGCCTTGCCATTGCCGCAATTTGGCGTCGGAGCATCGATTGCGGACTGGAATAAAGTGGCATTTTGCCGCGGCGCGAGCAAAAAATGACAATTTTCGACAGTGGCCTGCTTCTTGCGACGGACATGGCCTGTGGTCATGTGCTTGGGCGCAGCATTTTCTGGCGCGCGGCCTACATTGACCACTTCTATCTTGGGGGAAATATGTCAAAGCGATTTGGACTGATTCTGTTTTCCATGATTGCTGTTCTTTTCGCGATCAACGCCAACGCGCAGGTGCTCTTGAAGAGCAATGGCGAATACGACAATGCGGTTGCAATGTCGAGCACGTTCGACGCATTTGTGGAGGTGTCTATCAAAACCACGCGGTCGAAGTCCGATCCCGGGAAGCCGGCCACCGTTGAAACGGTTACTCTGACGTACACGGTAAGTGATCCGGCACGAGGATTTCTGACGTGGGGCGGGGATATTAGCCCGAGCGATATCAGTGGCGGCGGCGGCAAAAGCCTGGGCGTCAATACGGATACCTGCAAGTATTCGTCCGTGGACGGATGCGGCAACGTGAGCCTGCAATGGGCGGCCACCGATAACGTATTGCAGGAGTGGACGGGGCGCGATACCACGAGGACTGGCAATATCGTGACGAAAACGGTGGGTAGTAAGAAGCTATCCAGCGCGACCATTACCGGTAGCATCATTGGCAAGTCCTTCGATCGAGGCATGGCCCAGATCGGCACCGAATCTCTCTCCGAGAAGCAAGTGGAAAGAATCCGCTGAACTAAGGCCGCTTAGGCGGCTCCAGCCCGCTGGCGCGATTGGCGCCAGCGGGTTTTTTTTCGTAATCATTCAATTCGAGTTCAGGCGCAAGGCCCCAAATTGTGCCGTTCTCGCAGGCGCGGGTGATCAGCGTTGCCGCGTGAATTTCTGCACGCGCTTGCCGGTATCCACTTCGCCGCTGAACAGGTTGCCGCGAGAATCGATGGCAATCGCATGCACCCAGTGGAATTCGCCGGCATTGCGGCCCTGTCGGCCGAAGGATCCGACCTGCTTGCCGTTGCTGCGTAGCAGGATGTGGATTTCGTTATTGGTACCGTCGGCGACGTACAGGTATTTCTGCTCCGGGTCTTCGGACAGCACGATGTCCCACACCGAGCCGACGAAGCGCGTGTTCGGCTCCAGCACGTATTCCGTCACGAAGGTGCCGTCCTTGCGGAACACCTGGAAGCGGTCGTTGACCCGGTCGCAGACGTAGACCAGCCCGTCGCGCGAGATTCGCACACAGTGCACCGGGTTGCGGAACTGCTGCGCGCGCGGCGCGCCTGGATCGTACTTGCCAGGATCTGCGTCGTCCGGCGCCTTCCCGTACGCACCCCAGTGGCGTTTGTATTCTCCGGTGCGCGCGTCGAACACGACGATGCGTTTGTTGCCGTAACCGTCGGCCACGTAGAGCTCGTGCGCCGGTTCGTCGACGATGGCAAGCGCAGGACGGCCCAGGTAGCGCGTGCTGTTGCTGCCCTCGGTGTGACGCGCCTCGCCGATCTGCTTGACGAACTTGCCGTCGCGGGTAAATTCCAGCACCTGGGCGTCATTGTCCTTGTCGTTGCCGGCAAGCCAGACATGATCGTTGGCATCGACGAAAATGCCATGCTCGCTGCGTGGCCACTCATAGCCAGCGCCCTCGCCACCCCAGGCCTGCAGGAGGTTCCCATCGGTATCGAACTCCAGGACCGGCGGCGCGGGCTTGCAACATTTGGACGTGGGTGGGTCGACCGCAGCGCCCTTTTCGTCGTCGGTCAGCGTGCGCGGCCGCTGGTAGACCCAGACATGGTCATGGTGGTCTACCGCGATGCCGCCGATCTGTCCGAAGATCCAGTTGTTCGGCAGCGGCTTGGGCCAGAGCGGATCTACGCGGAACTCAGGAACACCCTCGGCGCGAACGGGCGCAGTCATGAACAGAGCCAGAGCGGCAAGTGCTACGGCGCAGCGGATCGTCGTCATTTATCCTCCCTCGTTGTGGTAATCCGTACCGGGCTCTTTGTCCTCTGCGCCTTTGCGGTGAAAAGGTCTACGCAGCCGAAGGAAAACAAGCCGGGCCGATCGGTTCGAAGCTCTTGTAGGTGAGGATGAATTCCTGATGTCCGAGTTCCTCGGACTTGGTCTGTTCGCCGTTGGCGACGCGGATGATCAGGTCGTAGATCTCGCGGCCGACTTCGTCGAGCGTGGCGCGGCCTTCCAGCATCCGGCCGGCGTCCACGTCCATGTCATCGGACATGCGCTTGTAGGTATGCGGATTAGCGCAGACTTTGATCACCGGCGCGATGGCCGAACCGACCACCGAGCCGCGGCCGGTGGAGAACAGGCTCAGGTGACTGCCGCAGGCCATCAGTTCCGCGATCTCGGCGTTGTCGTTGATGTTGGGGAAGCCGAAGCGCGGTTCGCCGTCCGGCACCACATCCAGAAGATAAAGCCCGCCGCGGATCGGCACATCGCCCGGCTTGATGATTCCCGAAATCATCGACTGTCCGGATTTCGCGTAGGCGCCCAGTGATTTTTCCTCGATGGTGGTCAGGCCGCCATCTGCGTTGCCAGGGCCGATGCTGGCGTGCCCGTAAGCGGCGTAGTACTTCGCGGCCTTGGCGACGGTTTTTACGATCTCCTCGCCCAACTCGGGATTCTCGGCGCGCTTGGCCATCCAGTGCTCCATGCCGATCAGTTCGCCGGTCTCCTCGAAAATGCAGGTCGCGTTCTTTTCCACCAGAAAATCGAAGGCGCGGCCCATCGCCGGGTTCGCGGTCAGGCCACTGGTGGCGTCCGAGCCGCCGCAGATGGTGCCGACGACCAGTTCATCGACGCTCATCGGCGTGCGCGGAGTGTCTTCGAGCTGTTCCAGCGTCTGCTCGATCCAGGCCTTGCCCTCGGCGATGGTCTTGCGCGTGCCGCCGGTGCCCTGGATTTCGATGAGTTTCACCGGGCGGCCGGACTTGCGAATTGTTTCCTGCAGCTTACCCTTGTTGAAGCCTTCGCAGCCCAGCGACACCAGCAGCGCGCCACCGACGTTCGGGTGCGTGCACAGCCGTTCCATCATCTTGTGCGAATACGCGTTCGGGAAGCAGCCCGGGAAGCCGATCAAGTGCGCACCTTGTACGCGGAACGGGTAGTAGATTTCGCGCGAGACGTGATGCGCGCATTCGACCAGGTAGGCAACGACAATGGTATTGCGGATGCCCTTGCGGCCGTCGGCCCGGAGATAGGCATTGATCATGATCAGTGCTCCTTGAAGAACTGGTGGCCCTCGTCGAGGGTATAGGTCGGGATGTAGTCGCTGGTGATGTTGTGGATGTGCATGTAATCGCCCGGCGCGATGTCCTGGGTCGCCACGCCGATCGGCGCGCCGTACTTCACCAGCTTTGTGCCTTTCGCGACCTTCTTGAACGCGAACTTGTGGCCGACTTCAACGCGGGTCTTGAGCGTCACGGACTGGCCCTTCACCGACAGCGTCGTGCCCGAAGCGATGTCCGACTTGGCGATCGCCACGTTGTCGCCCGGCGCCAATACCATCACTCGCGTGTCGGTGCTCGTTGCAATTTCGTTCATATCTAAACCTCAATAAGGACTAGGCGCTCACCGCAGAGGACGCGGAGGTCGCAGAGGAAAGGCGAGAGCAAGAATATTATGCTCGAGGTGAAACCCTTCATTGATTGTTGATCCATCGTAGTTAAAGTTGGCTCATGCGTTCGCGAACTGTTTCCCGCTTTTTACCCACAATTTGGTTTTCCTCGTTTTTGTTTTTCCTCCGTGTCCTCTGCGTCCTCCGCGGTGAGTGTTGTCCTATTTCCCCAATTTCGAAATCCGCCGTACGACATCCTTGCGTTTCAGCACCGATGCCTGCAGCTTGGTGCCCAGCCCCGGCCCCTTGGGCGCGGTGATGTAGCCGTCCTTCACCGGCGGCAACTGGGTGACCAGATTGCCGTACCAGTCATAGTAGAACGCCCGCACCATCTCCTGCACCAATGTATTGGGACAGTTCAGCGACAGGTGCACCGAAGCGGTCAGCAGGATCGGCCCGGTGCAGTCGTGCGGAGCGACCGGCAACGCGTAGGCTTCCGCCATGGTTGCGATTTTCTTGGCCTCGGACAATCCTCCGGTCCAGCCGACGTCCAGCATGCACACCGAGACGGCTTGTTTCTCGAACAGCTCGCGGAAGCCCCAGCGCGTTCCGAGGGTTTCCGACGCGGTGACCCAGACATTGGTGCGGTGGGCGTAGTCCGCAACCGCGTCGATGTTATTCATTTTGATCGGGTCTTCGTACCAGAACGGATCGAACTGCTCCAATGCTTCCGCGATGCGAATCGCGGTGGGGAGATTCCACATCGAATGGAATTCGACGTGGATGTCCATTTTGTCGCCTACGGCCTTGCGGATCTGCTCGAACGGCCGCATGGCCTTCTTCAGGTCGGCATTCGAGATGTAGCTGCCGTTGGAGGCTTCCGCGGCCTCGTCGAACGGCCAGATCTTCATGCCGGTGATATTCATCTCCAGCAGCGACTTCGCCAGTTCGCCGGCATCGGTCTTGAACGCCATCAAGTCCTCGTAAGGCCGGTTCTTCTTGTCGGCTTTCGCCGGCAGGCCGAAATTCTCGGTGCCCTGGGTCGGCTTGGCGCGCACGTACTGGTAGCCGGCGCAGGTGTTGTAGACGCGCACCTTGTCGCGCGAAGCGCCGCCGAGCAACTGGTAGATCGGCTGGCCGGTGAACTGGCCGAACAGGTCCCACAAGGCGACGTCGACCGCAGAAGCCGCGCGCATTTCCACGCCGACGCTGTTGAATCCGAGATAGGTATTGAGGAACTGGCGGCTGTGCCTGTCGATCTCCAGCGGGTTCTTCCCCAGCAGGTATGGGGCGCAGGTCTGATGGATGTGCTCGGCCACCGGGGCGACCGCATAGAAGGTCTCGCCCAGTCCGACGATGCCTTCGTCGGTGTGGATGTGCACCCAGAGAATATTGGGGAACTCCTCGAGGCCGATGGTCTCGATAGCGGTTATTTTCATCTTGTGGTTCTTCCTCCCTGAGGTGACGCCGATTCTAGCAGGGCGTTAACAAAAAGAACTCACCGCCAAGGACGCCAAGGACGCGAAGGAAAACCAAGGAGTAACAAGGAATGTCTGCTGGCCCGGACTCGCGGGGTGCTGTTTTTGCCCGATCTTGCCTTTGACCTTCCTTGGCGTCCCTGGCGTCCTTGGCGGTGAATGGTTTTGCGGATGATAACCTGGCATATAGTAAGCTAGGCGACCAATTTGGGGTAGAATCCGCAGCCATGTTCCGCGAAGACCTGTCGCGCAATTTCGGCTTCATCCTGAACGACGTCGCCCGTCTGATGCGCACCACCTTCGACCGGCGCGTAAAGTCGCTCGGCCTGACACGCTCGCAGTGGTGGGTGCTCAACCATCTGTTCCGCAACGACGGCGTGACCCAGTCCGAGCTGGCCGACATCCTCGAAGTGAAGAAGGCGACGCTGGGACGCCTGCTTGACCGCATGGAGCAGAAAGGCTGGATTCGCCGCGAAGGCCATGCCGGCGACCGGCGTGCCAAGCGCGTGTTCCTGACCGACGAAGTGGAGCCCGCCATCAAGACCATGCGCGCGGCCGCGGCGGAAGTCCGGCGCGACGCGCTGTCCGGCCTGTCTTCCGCCCAGCAGGACCAGTTCGTGGACGCGTTGCTCGCCATCAAGGGTAATTTGTCCAAACAGGACAACGGCGCCAACGGCGACGGCGCCAAAAAGCGCAAGCGCTGACATGTCCGAGGCAGCCAGCAGGGCGGTGATCGTCGTGCATCGCGCAGTGCGCATTCTGCTGCTCGTGGTCGTGCCGCTGGTCGCGGTCGTGGCCGGCCTTTATGTCTATGCGACCGGCGGGCGGGAGGTCGAGACCGACAATGCCTACGTCAAGGCCAACATCGTTCCGATCAGCGCATCGGTGAACGGGCGTGTCATCGAGGTGCTGGCACGCGACAACCAGCCGGTCGAGGCGGGCGCGTTGCTATTCCGCCTCGACCCCGAGCCCTACCAGATCGCCGTGGACGGTGCGCGCGCCCAGTTGGATGTGGTGCGAACCGATGTGCAGTCGGTGCGCGCCGAATATCGAGCGACGCTGCAGGAAGCCGCCGAAGTGCGCAGCCGCATCGACTTTCTCGAGAAGCAGCTCGCGCGCCAGGAATACCTCAAGGAAAAAGGCATGTCGCGCGGCGACACCTACGACGAGGCGCGCCACAACGTCGACGCCGCCAGGCGCCGGCTGGACAGCATTCGTGAAAAGAGCAACCGCGTGATAGCGGAACTGTCGGGCAATCCCGATATGCCGGTCGAACGCCTTCCGCGTTACGCTGAGGCGCGCGCGGCCTACGACGCGGCCATGCTCGACCTGTCGCGTGCGCTGATCAAGGCGCCGTTCGCCGGCGTGGTGAGCAACATGAAACTGCAGGTCGGCGAATTCGTGGAGAAGGGCGCGCCGATGTTCAGCCTCATCGAAAGCGGCCCGTTGTGGATCGAGGCCAATTACAAGGAAACGCAGCTTACCCACATGACGGTCGGTCAATCCGCCAAGGTGGTGGCGGATGCGTATCCGGATCATGAATGGCCGGCCAGCGTCGAGGCCATCGCGCCGGCCACCGGCGCCGAATTCGCGGTGCTGCCGCCGCAGAACGCAACCGGAAACTGGGTGAAGGTCGTGCAGCGCGTGCCGGTTCGCATCAAGGTCGAGCAGCCGCCCGGAAAGCCGCAGCTTCGTGCCGGCATGACGGTGACCGTGACGGTGGATACCGGGCGGCCGCGCGGACTGCCGCGCACGCTGCAGAAACTCGTAGACGACGGCTGGTTGCCGCGCTTCCTCGTGCCGTCTTCGGCCATCGCAGGCACCCGCCGGTAACGTGACCGGTTCCTCCAGACATCCTGCCCTGATCACCGCCTCGGTCGGGCTGGCGAGTTTCCTGTATTCGATCGACTGGACCATCGCCGCCGTGGCGTTGCCGCACATGCGGGGCACGTTCTCGGCGACGCAGGATCAGATTGCCTGGGTCATCACTTCCTACATCGTTGCCTCCGCACTCTCCATTCCCGCTGCGGGATGGCTGAGCCTGCGCTTCGGCCGCAAGCGCGTATTCATGTGGGCGGTCGCTGTTTTTCTGCTTGCCTCGGTCGCATGCGGCGCGGCGAATTCGCTGGCGGTTGAAGTCTCCGCGCGCATCGTGCAGGGGCTGGGCGGCGCGTTCCTGATTCCGCTGTCGCACGCCATCATCCTCGATACCTATCCGCCGGAAGAGCAGGGCAAGGCCATGGCGCTATGGGGCATGGCCGCGGTGATGGGTTCCTTCGTCGGGCCCACGCTCGGCGGTTACGTCACCGAGTACCTGAGCTGGCGTTATATTTTCTATATCAATGTTCCGTTCGGCCTGCTGGCGCTGGCCGGCGCTGCGGCGTTCCTGCCCGAGACGAAGCGCGATCCCGGGCGCCGGCTCGACTGGTTCGGATTCCTCAGCCTGTCGCTGGGTGTCGGTTCGCTGCAATTGATGCTGGACCGCGGCGGGCAACTCGACTGGTTCGAATCCTGGGAGATCATCACTGAAGCCTGTCTCGCGGTCCTGGGCCTTTACATGTTCAACGTGCACTGCCTGACGGCGAAGCAACCTTTCCTCGATCCGCGCCTGCTGGCGCAACGCAGTTTCTTTCTCGGGCTGGTATTCGCGTTCATCTACGGTTCCATTACCACGCCGCCGATGGTGCTGATGCCATCGTTCCTCGATCAGGTGCGGGGCTACCCCATCGACACGATCGGCCTGCTGCAGGCGCCGCGCGGCATCGGCCTGTTCTGCGCGATGATCATCGGCGGACGCACCACGGGGCGCATCGATCCGCGCAAGCTGATCGCGTTCGGCCTGCTGTGCCTCGCCTACTCGAGCTGGGAGATGTCGACCTGGACCGCGGAGGTCGGCGTGTGGCCGCTGGTGTGGACGAATTTCATGCAGGGCATCGGCGGCGGCATCATCCTGGTGCCGATCCAGGTCATCGCATTTCCGTCCCTGGAGCCGCATCGCCGCACCGAGGCCACCGCGGTTTACAACCTGGTGCGCAGCATCGGCGCGAGCATCGGCGTGTCGGGCGCGTTGGCAATGTATGTGCGCGCCAGCAGTGTGATGCATGCGCAACTCGTCGAGCACGCCACGCCTTTCAACCGCGCATTGCAGGCACAGGGACACGAAGGATGGGGCATGGCCACGACGCAGGCGCTGGCCAGGCTCGAACGCGAAATCAGCCTGCAGTCCGCTGTGATCGGCTACACGGGTGATTTCTGGCTGTTTGCGCTGGTCGCGCTCGCAGCGCTTCCGTTGCTGTTGTTCATCGGGCGACAGACGCTTCCCAGCGGCGCGGGCGATCGCGCCGGGGGGCTCACGATCGGCGAATAGACTGGCGCGCCGGCTCCCCGGCAGCTAGCATTCGGGTTTTTCCCTCGCGACCCCGGCATGAATACCGTTGATCGTCCGATACGTCCGCGCCGCAGCCTGCTTTTCGTGCCGGGGCTGCGGCCGGATCGTTTCGCCAAAGCGCTCGATAGCGGAGCCGACATCGTCTGCGTGGACATGGAGGATGCGGTGGCGCGCCCCCGCAAGGACGAAGGGCGCGCGCTGACTCTGCCGCTGTTCGAAAAAAACACCCACCCCCACGTCGAGCAGATGGTGCGTATCAACGGGCTCTCGACGCCGGACGGGCTCAAGGACCTGACCGCGATCATCGAATCCGAAGCCCCACCCCCGGCGATCATGATCCCGAAGATCAGGTCGGCCGAGGAAGTGCAGCTGATCGAGACCCTGCTCTCCGCCGGCCCCGCGCGCAACATCCGCTTCTGCGTGATCATCGAGACCAATCAGGGTCTGGAGCGCGCCCTGGAGATCACGCGGGCATCCTCGCGCATCGACTCGGTGATTCTCGGCGCGGTGGACATGTCCGCCGAACTGCGTTGCGAGAAATCCTGGGAGCCGCTGCTCTATACCCGCTCGCGGCTGGTGCATGCGGCGGCCTCCGCCGGCATCGATCTCCTGGATGTGCCGTTCCTGAACCTCGACGATCCGGAAGGGTTGCGGCAGGAGGCGCAGGCCTGCGCCCGTCTGGGTTTCACCGGCAAGGCCTCGATTCATCCCAACCAGATCCCGATCATTAACGCGGCTTTCACGCCGGACGAGAAGACTATCGCGAAGGCCCGCAAGGTCTGCGCCGCTTTCGAACAGGACAAGACCGGCCTGGTGGTGGTGGACGGAGAACTGATCGAGTTGCCGGTGGTGCGTTCGATGTACCGGGTACTGGCGATCGCCAGTCGAGTTACGCGAGCGGCGTGAGGCGGGAAGACAATTCGTTACCGGGACTCGCGACCTCTACACGTCACAGCCGCGAGCAGCGCTACAGGACGCGCCTCGTCTCCAGGTTCGACTCGTCCGTCCAGCCGACGAGTACGTAGCGGTTGATCAGCCGGTGCAGAAACTCGACTTTCTTGCGAAACGTGACGATGAACTGGACTTGCACCTTGGTGCCGTCTCTCTGCAGCACGACGGCGAAGGGCGCCATGATGTTGTCTGCCATCTCGGGATCGACGAACATGCATAGCTTGTTCTCGCCCAGTTCCTTCTTCAACGGCTCGATGTTGCGGCCGCCGAGTTCGCGCACGCGCACCATGGCCTCGTCGTAGGCCTGAGGCGAGATGCACACGAAAATGTTCTCCTTCAGCGTGGTGAAATCGCCCGCCTGCGCCGGTGCAACCATTGCCATGCCCAGCAGCGCTGCCGCCAGAAAGCGGCTCTTCTTGATTCGGCTCATTTCCAGTTCGCTCCTTCCACTGCCAGCGTTTCCAGGTAGGCGCCCAACTTGGCGATGGTGTCCTCATCCATAAATTCCTTCCAGGGCGGCATCTGCTTTCCCGGGCGGCCGTTCTTGACGGTGTTTACAAACTCCGGGTAGCCGCGCCAGAACTTCGTCAGGTTGCCGGCATACTTACCGAAACGCGGCGAATCACCGTCGGCCTTCGGGCCGTGGCACTGGACGCACCAACTGAAGTACAGGTGCTTGCCCGAATCGATGGCTTCGGGATCTCCCGACAAGGGATTGGAAGAGGGGACCTTGACGGGGCCGTTCTCTGCCTGGGCCGTTTGGGTCTGGGCGATCTTGGGCTCGAGTTTTCCTTGTTCCATTGCCGCGAGCAGCCCCGCGTGGGACACGCCGAGTGCGGCGACGGACACGAATACGATGGACGCAATGCGCATTTTGGATTTCATACCCCATCAAAAATTCTCGCCTTCGCGCCATCCGGACGGCGGCTGCGAAGACGAGAAGGACACTACCACACAATTTCCGCCGGGCTTCGAGGCGCCGGCGGAGCAAAAAAACGCCGGGGCGGCAGGAGGTTACCCTCCGTCCGTCCCCGGCAGGGGAGAGAGCTATGGAAGTGCGAATACCACCAATGCCATGCTCTCATTCATAGTTCCGAGCTTCTCCTTGTTCAGGGCCTTGATCGCCCCGCCCACGTACGTGCCGTGTCCGGATGCCACTGCAATGTACTGCTTGCCGTCGACCGCGTAGGAGATGATGCCGCCATGCACACCTGAGCCGACGTTATACCGCCACAGAACGTTGCCGCTCTTGGCGTCCAGCGCCTCGACGAAGCCATCAGAGGTGCCGACGAACAGCAGGTCGCTCCCCGTGGACATCAACGTCGAATGCGGGATCAGGTCATAGCGCTTCTCCCAGGCGAGTTTCCCGGTAACCGGGTCACGCGCGGTCAGGCGACCATGACTCTTGTCTCCCGGCGGGTCGGTACCGATCCATTCGGCACTCATGAACGCCTGGGCGAAAGGCTGCAGGGTCCGGGTCTCGGCGCCCGCCGAGATGGTGGTCCCGCCGCTCTTCGGTTGCGCGGTCAAGTACATGCACCATTCCTGCGCGACGCGATAGAACAGCTTGGTCTTCGGGCTGTAGCTCCCAGCCTGCCAGCTATGCCCACCGTCGATCGCCGGGCAAACCAGGGTCTTCTCGCCGGGCTGTGGCCACAGCATGTTTTCCCATTCACCCTTGGCGATGTTGTAGCCCGTCGTCCAGTTGAAACTCTTCATGTCTGGATAAACGGCCAGGACCTTGCCGCCCTTGGTCTGGTGCACAGCGTTGAAGCCGTTCTTGCCCGGATGCACCACCTTGTCTCCGAGAATGACATACTCGCCCGGTGCGGCGTCGTAGTCGTACGGATCGGCGTGCGCCTCCTGGAAGTACCAGTTGAGCTTTCCGGTGTTCAGATCCAGCGCGACCGTGGACGACGTATACAGCGCGTCACCCGAGCGCCAGCCATCGGCATTCGGATCACGGCAGTTGCTGCCGCAATAGTCGTAGTCGGGGTTCGGGTTGCCGGTGCCCATGATGATCTGATTGTTGGCGTAGTCCACCGTCCCCGGCTGCCAGGATCCCCCACCGCCGTACTGCCACGAATCCCCGCGCCAGGTCTTCATTGCCCTGGCATCGTCCCGTCCCGTAGTGTAGAAGGTCCACTTGATGTCGCCGGTCTTGGGGTTGATGCCGAAGATCTTGCCTTCGATCGGGTATTCGCCGCCGTTCTGGCCGATCACCATCAGATCGGAATTCACAAAAGTCGCGGCGCCGCTGAACCCGACCGTGTCCTTGCGCGAGTCGATGATCTGCTTCTCCCAGATCGTGCTGCCGTCCTTCTCGCTGAGAGCGACGATCTTGCCGTCCGCCTGTCCCATGTAAACCCGGCCATCACCGATGGCCAGACCACGGGTATGCGCGAAGAACGAGCGGGCGACCACGGCTTCGTCCATCTTCGGCTCATGAACCCACAAGCGCTCGCCGGTCTTGCCGTTGATCTTCCAGACGGTCGATGGGTTCACCGATACGTAGATGTTTCCGTCGATCGCCAGTGGCGTGGCGTGCATGCCCATGCGCACGTTGCCGGGCTGGAAGATCCACGCCGGACGAAGGTTCTTGACGTTGCCGGCGTTGATCTGGGTTAACGGGCTGTGACGCCACGAACTATCGGGGGTGCGGTGATAAAAGCACCAGTTCTCTGGCGAGCAGTTTCGGATCTCGCTTGCCGACGATCCGGCCGCCTGCGCGCCCGGCGCCCACGCCGCCGCGATGGCGAGCGGTAGCGCCAACGACAGGAACTGCCGTATTGACGTTCTCATCTGGTTCTCCTCCTCGTTATGGTTTGAACATCGGTCGCCAACAACAAGCTGTTAAATCTTAGAGGTAAATTGGAACTCGGGAGCCACGCCTGCAGCACCACCGCCTGGCACAGAGCCACTGAGGGTGCACAGCTAGTACTTCACTCAACCTGTGGCGCAAACCCGATTTGGAAGCTTCTCCCCCTTCGGACATTGTCCAGCGTGCTTAAGGCGTGAGCCGGGAAAAAGTCCCAGCGCAGTCCATGCTAATTGCGGCGCTGAACGGGTGTCAAGGTGAGAGTCTTGCCCAAGGTCCGGTTGACCCATCTGCCCAAACCGATCCCCCGCCCGCCCGGCGGCGGGCCCTTGCCCTTGGTCAAGGCGCGCGGCGCAGGCGCCACGGGGCGCGCCGTACCAGGATGTCCAGCAGGAACAGCAGCAAGGCTGCGGCAGCGCAATACGGCCACAGCCGGGTGCTGATGACCCCGCCGTCCCCCCGTGGCGTGAAGATCTCCTCCGCACGGGGCGCGAACACCCCGCCAGTCTCCTTGCTCAGGGTACGCAGGAGCGGCAGGTTTGCCGGCAGCAGGCGAAATTCGTCCGGGTAAGAATAAAACAGCCTGCGGCCGCCGGCTCGCGCGATGTCGGCCGCGCTCAGTCCCGCAACGGGCAGCAGATCAAAGCGCCAGGGTACGTTGCCCGCGGCGGTGAGCGGGACGCGAGCGCGATAGCGGCCCGGCGCGATCTGACGCAGTGCAGCGACCGAACGTTGCCCGTCTGGCGCCGTGACGCGCACATCCGGCCAGAGTCCGTTGCGAAAGCTGCCGTCGTGGCCGAGCCCGGAGAGATCGATGAGTGCCTCGCGCCCCTCGCGAGTGACCTTCCAGTCGAGGCCTTCACCGCTGTCGCGCCGGGCGCTGTCGCGCACGACCTGTGCCCATAGCGCGGGGTAGCCGGGCCAGCTGAGCCAGTCCGCCGCCCAGCGGTTCTTCACATCCGACAGGAACGCAACCGTCTTGCCGAGGCCGTAGTGCGTTTCGGCCAGCAGGGGCAGATCCTTCTTCGCCTCCAGCAGCACGTCGGAGAAGCGCTTCGGCCTGGTCGTCACATAGCCCTTGAGCTCGGGGCCGCCGGCAAAGTCCACTCCGGCGAGGGTAGGGCTCCAGGCCTTCACCCGCGGGCGGAACCGCCCCTCGACGATCGAATCGTCCAGCAGACGGCGCGTCTCCGCGGCGAACAGGGTGGGGACTTCGGCATCGCTCCTGGTTACGTAGCTCCTGCCCTCGCCCCAATTGGCGAGGTTCGCCATCAACTCGACATCGGGCTTCTCGCCGATTGCCACGGTTGACATCGTGATCTTCGCGTCTACCAGTTCTTCCATGATGCCCTGGAAACCACGGGGCGATGCCGTTGCCTGCGGCGCCTGCGGCGGTTCGCCGGCCCCACCCCGCTGGCGTCTCTCGGCGGTCTGAATCGCGCGGATCCTTTCCTCGATCTCATTGCCGCCGCGGGAGGATGCGGGGACATGGCCCGGCGGCGGCGAGGTAAGCCCATCGGAGAGCAGTATGATGTGCTTGGTCTTGGCCTTCGATTCCGCGAGCAGCGCCTGCGCACGCAGCAGCGCGTTGTAGATGTTGGTCTGGCCGCTCGAGGTCATGCGCGAGATCAGGTTCTCGGCCTCGAGCTTGTTCCCGACTGTCATCAGTGGGACAACGTCGTGCGGCTGCGCATCAAATGCCACGACCGCCAGCCTGTGCTCCGGGTCCAGCAGATCGAGCGTAGCGAGCGCGGCGGACTTCGAAACCTCGATTTTCTGGCCGCGCATGCTCGACGAGCGGTCGACCAGAAGGACCAGGTCCAGGTCCTCGTGCTTGCGCCTGGCCTCGAAAGTGACCGGCAGCAACTCTTCGACCTTGCTTTTGGCGAAGCCGTCCTGGCCGTACGTGTTCTGCCCCGCTACGAAGATCAGGCCGCGGCCACGGTCGCGAACGAACGCCCTCAGTCGCTGTACCACATCCGCCCCCAGGCTGTCCGCGCGCACGTCGCTGAGGATGACGACGTCCTTGCCGTCGAGCAACCGCGCATCTTCCGACAGGTTTTGCGCGTTGGCGACCGACACGCGAATGCCCTGCGCGGTGAGCGCGTCGGCGAGGTAGCGCGCGCCGCGCTCGCCGCCCTCGACATACAGCGCGTGCAGGCGCGGCTGCACCATGAGGTCCTCGGTGAGCGCGTCGTTGCTCGGCAGCTCGTCGCCTTCGGCGCTCACTCGCGCCGTGACGTTCTGGGCACCAGCGTGCCGGAAGCGCACGGTAAAGGAAACGCGGTTTTCCCCCGGCGAGAGCGTCACGCTGCGCGTGCCAGCGCTGCGTTCGCCGATGGCAAGATCGACCCGCGCGCGCGCAGAGCGGCGGGAGAACACCCGGGCCTCGACCTCCACTGCCGCCCGCTCGCGCGCGCCGGCCGGGACGCTGATCCGTTCGACCCAGGCGTCGTTATGGGTCGCCACAGTCGCGGGAACCGCGAACACCCGCGCGCCCTCGGCCTGCAGACGCAGCATCGCCTGCCAGGCGTCTCCTTCGGTCTGATTGCCGTCGCTCAGCAGAACGACGCGCTTGGCCAGGCCGGGCGCGAAACCGGGCAGCGCGGCGAGCAAGCCATGCTCCAGGTCGGTGGCGCCCCGGTCGATCGCTTCGCCACGCCCGGCTCCATGCTCGGCGGTCAGGGCGAGGGCCCGCGCGGCGTCAACCGAGTCGACCAGTTCAGCGTGATCGGCGAACACGACCACGCGCGACTGCGCGGGCTGGTAATGGGCGTTGACCTGCGCGATCCAGTCCAGCGCTTCTGCCAGGAAACGCGGCGCGATGCTGCCGGAGACGTCCAGAGCGTAAACGACCGATATCTCCTCGCTGGCCCGGTGCAGGGCGGGCTTGAGCAGCGCCGCCACGATCGCGGCCAGCGCGAAGGAGCGCAGGACCGTCGCGACGGCCACACGAGCGCCTCCGACCGCCGCGCGGTTGCGCAGGGCGAGCCACCAGACGAGTGGCAATGCCGCCAGCAGTGCGAGCGGCCAGAGGGTGGTTACGGTCAGCATGCCCTTAGAGCGCGCGCGGCCGGGTGAACACGGCCCACTCGATGAGCAGGAACGCGCCTGCGAGCAGCAGCAGCAGCGCCCACAATTCCGAGTTCCAGGCCCCGGCCGATGCGTTGTGTTGGAGCGCCGTCGCAGCGCCGCCGCTCAAGCGGCTGCGATTGATCTGTGCGTAGCGCGGATCCGCCAGGCTGGCCACCACCCGGATCTCCCCGCTCGGGGCGCTCACCGTGTAAACGTCGGGCCGCGATGCCTCGAAGACCACGCCCTGCGCAGTGGCCGAGGCGGCGACAGAATTGCCGCTGCCATCGCGCACTCGGGCCCCGGGCAGCGCCACCTCGACGCTGCCCAGCCCGCGCGTGAGCACCGGCATCGGCGCATTCACCCAGTTCAACGCGTTGCCGAGAAACACCGGAAAATCCGGCTGTAACGGAAAGTTGGAGTCTTGCAGCGCGAACCCGACCTGGATCCATGGCGCCTTCGAATTACCGGCAGTCACCACCGCGCCCGATGCGGATCCGCTTGCCAGCACGAGCGCGTCGGAGGTGACGTCGATGGCGCCGCTGAGCGATGCGCGCGCGAGCCTGAGGTTGCGCCAGGCTATCCCGCCTGTGACCGCATGATCTTCGTTCCAGCCGGTGATACGCGGCCGGGTCAGCGCGGAGGACTGCCCTGCCAGCCATTTGCGCGCCGGCGGCCGTAACAGGAGCGCACCAACCGCCGGCGGCTCGGCCGGAGCGAACCGGTCGAACACCGCGGCATCGTGTTCTCCCGCCCGTGGATAACTGTCGGGTGAGGCCACGGCGAGCCGCACTCCGGGCAGGCTGCGCAGCGCGTCTTCCAGGGGCGGGTTGCCCGGCGTCACGAGCAGCACGCGCTTCGGTCCGTGCGGCGGGACAACGGCGTAGGCGAAATCGTCGAGGGCGAGGGCGTCGGTTTCGCTGATTGCCGCCACGCCGAGCACGCCGCCTTCGAAGTCGGAAACATCGAAGGTCGCGTTGACCGTCTCGCCCGCGCGCAGGTCGAGGTCTTGCGCAACGGAGAATCGATCGCCGCCCGTGATCAGCAGCCGCGCGCGCAGATCGCCGGGAGAGGCATTGAGCACCTGTACCAACGCTTCGTAGCGCGTCGGATCCTGCGCCAGCGGGCGGGCCTCGAAGGCGGTCACGGCCAGGTTGTCGGCCGGCTCGAACACCGAGTGCACGATGGCCCATTCCGGCGCGACGACCGGTGCCACGCCGTCGCTGAACAGATGAACCTGCGCGTCGGCGAGAAGCGAGGCGGCCGGCATGCGCGCCTGCCCCCAGGCGGCGGCCGGCAGCCGGGCGAGCGCCGCGATCGCGGCATCGCGTTCGACGAAACCACGCACGCCAAGGCGCCCGACCGTGTCCAGCAACCTCACTTCGGTTGCTGCACTGGATTGTTCTAACAGGGCGCGCGCCTGCTCGATCGCGTGCTCCCAACGACTGCGCCCATCGCTCGTCCGCGCGGCCATGGACGGCGAGTCGTCGAGCACCAGCGCCAAACGATGCTCGCTCGTGCCGAGCGCCCCAATTTCCGGGCGGGTGAGGGCCAGAGCCAGACTGAGCCCGGCTCCGAGCGCGAGCAACAGCGACAGCAGCCCGCCTGCGTCATAGCGCTTCCGGTCGCGGATGACCCGCGCCCACAACAGCAGGGATGAAACGACGACCTGCCGCGGCGGCGGCCTGAGCAAGTGCAGGAGCAGGATGACCAGCGCGACACCGGCGAGTAGAGCGTAGGCGACGATCGGCGAAAGTGCGAGAAACCTCACGGCGCGACGCCCCCGCGGGCCGCTCTCGAGCGCTTACTCGTCCCTGGCATGCTGGCTCAGAAAGTACCGCTTCACTGCCTCTCGATACGACAGGGGCGTCCCGCCCGGCCGAACGACCGCTTCGCGCCGTTCCCGCCACTGCGCGATGATGTTCTCGAACTCGACCTGCGACGCCTGGCGTTGGGTCGCGGCATAGAACTCTTCCTCGGTGTCCTGCGGCTTCGAATCCTCATCGCGCTTGCTGCTCATCTTCTCCAATTGCGCGATCAGACGCTCGGTCCGCTCGCCCAGCACCGGCTGGTCGTCTCCGGCACCGGTCGGGCTGCTGTTGGGATGCTCGCCTTCGCTGCCGCCGGCCTGGCTCCTGCCGGTGCGGTCGCCCGACGCGGCACCCGACACGCTGGTCTGGGAGCCCGCCTCAGCCGCCTCACCCTCGCCGTATGCGACCTCGCGCATGCCAACGCCGGCGCGCGAGATGGCGCGCAGGCGGCTGTTGAGCGTGACTTCGCCCTGCGCGGGCGTCCCGGTGATCTTGCGCCGCTCTTCCCTGGCTTGCTCGCGCAACCGCGTTGCCGTGCGAATGGTCGGTGTGACGTCAGCCTTCGTCGTCTCGGGCAGCGCCTTGGCCTCGTTGTTCGGCATTGATTGCAGGGCTTCGAGAAGGCGTTGCGCTGCGTCTGCCGATTTCAACTCACGCGAGGGACGAGCGGCGGGGTCCTTCGGCGCTGCGGCCGCCCGCTTGCGCTCCGAGGCCTGCAGGAGTTGCGCGGCGAGGCGAGCGTCGCGCGCGGCGACAGCGCGCTGGATCGGGCCTTCTTCGGCACCGGCGGGCAGTTCCTTCGCCAGTCGTTCGAGCCGCGCCCACGTGGCAGTCAGGTCGTCTTTCGTCACGGTGTTCGCGGACGCCGGCTCCGCCGCAATCTTCTCGGCCTCGTTCTCGCCCGCCGCGGCCGTACCCGTCCTCCCGACCGCGGACGAAGCCGGGCCCGACATCGGCTCCTGCGTGACGGGCAAGGCGATGCGCGGCGAGAACCAGGCCAGGGCGACCGTGAGAGTCGCCAGTGTCAGCGCAGCCAGCGCGCTGCGCGGTACGGCGAGAGGGAATAGTCGGCGCGCATCCAGCGTCTGTGCGGTGCGCGCGGCGCGCATGAGCAGGAGTTCGACGAACGCGTCTCGCGCCGCACGCTGCGCAAACCAATGGGCGCTTTTGAGCTCGTCCTTCAAGCCGGCGCGGGTGTCGGCGGCTCCCGCCGCCTGCGCCCGCGTTGTAGGGCGGGTGAGCCGCCAAGCGAACAGCGCCACGACGGCCAGCGCGGCGGCGATGAGTACGGGAGCGACCGCGGACAAAACAAGCGCCGGGACGCCGAAAATATCGAGAACTTCGGCGAGCAAACCCAGCGCGGCCAGCGCACAGACGAACCAGCCCAAATCTCGCATGCGCCGGCTCCAGCCTATGCGCGCGGCTGCCGTCGCAAGCCATCGAAGCAGGATCTCGTGGTCGGACATGGCGTGGATGGACAGGATGGAAGCGAACCGAGGGCCGTGCCAGACAGCGCGTGCCGGCCCGGCGGGCACTTCCCGAACTCGACGGTCATCGTACCATAGGCCGCCGCCGGTACCGGCGCGCTGCTGCAGCGGCGGGCGTTACAATCCGGTCCGGACCACGCAGGAGAACAGACATGAACGCTCCGGATACCAAACCGATCCGGCTCACCGAGCTTGCCCACGGCGGCGGCTGCGGCTGCAAGCTCGCGCCGGCGGTGCTGGAGAGCATTCTCGCTAGGTCGGGCGCGGGGCTATTGCCCAAGCAGCTCCTGGTCGGCATCGAGACCGGCGACGACGCCGCGGTCTATCAGATCAATCAATCGCAGGCGATCGTCGCCACGACCGACTTCTTCATGCCGGTGGTGGACGATCCCTTCGACTTCGGCGCGATCGCGGCGACCAACGCGATCTCCGATGTGTACGCGATGGGCGGCCGGCCGCTGTTCGCGCTGGCACTGGTCGGCATGCCGGTCAATCAGTTGCCGGTGGAGACGATCCGCAAGATCCTCGAGGGCGGCGAGTCGGTGTGCGCGAAAGCGGGTATCCCGATTGCGGGCGGCCATAGCATCGATTCCGTGGAGCCGATCTACGGCCTGGTGGTGATCGGGCTGGTGGATCCGGGGAAAGTGAAACGCAATGCCGATGCCGAACCGGGAGACCGGATCATCCTCGGCAAGGCGCTCGGCGTCGGCATCTGCAGCGCCGCGATCAGGAAAGAGAAGCTCAACGCCTCAGGCTATGCGGCAATGCTTGCGAGCACCACGCAGCTCAACACCCCCGGCCTCAGGCTTGCGGAGCTGGAAGGCGTCCATGCGCTGACCGACGTCACCGGTTTCGGGCTGGCCGGACATCTGTTCGAAGTCTGCAAAGGCTCCGGAGTGGCGGCGACGCTGCGCTGGGATCAGGTGCCGCTGCTTCCGGGTGTGCTCGATCTGGTGAAGGCCGGAATCAAGACCGGCGCCTCGGCCAGAAACTGGAGCGGCTACGGCAAGAGCGTGGGCCTGGGCGGCCATGGCGACATCGAGAAGACGCTGCTTACCGATCCGCAAACCAGCGGCGGGCTTCTGGTAACCTGCGCGCCGGACGCGGTGGAGCGGGTGCTCGATGTCTTCCGCAGTGAAGGCTTCGGCCGCGCCGCGGTGATCGGCGAAATCCGCGCCGGCACTCCCTCCGTGGAAGTTTTGTAAACCAACTACTGCGTGTTAGCCACAGAGGACACAGAGGGCACAGAGGAAAATCAAGAGAAAAAAAGATGCCGGGGTTAAAACCGCTCAATTGCTGATGATCCATTGCAGTGAAAGTTAGCGGCACAGGTTCGCGAACAGTCACCCCTTTATAACCCAGTTTTCCTTTCTTCTTTTCTGTTTTTCCTCTGTGTCCTCTGTGTTTTCCGTGGCAAAGTTCTTTTGACTTAATGGAGAATTCATGTCGCAAGCTTCCACAATGCGCGCGGTGCTGTACGCGCTCGGCGCCAACAGCGGAATCCTGATTGCCAAGGGTGTCGCAGCCGCCGTGACCGGTTCGAGCGCAATGCTGGCGGAAGCGATCCACTCGGCCGCCGATTGCGGCAACCAGGTGCTGCTGCTGTTCGGCATGAAGGACGCCAGGCGCGCTCCCGATGCCAAGCATCCTCTGGGATACGGCAGGGCCGTGTATTTCTGGGCGTTCCTGGTGGCGGTGCTGCTGTTCACCCTCGGCGGCATGTTTTCGATCTACGAGGGTTGGCACAAACTGCATCAGACGGAACCGATCTCGAACGCCGGCATCGCCATCGGCGTTTTGCTGATCGCCATCGTGCTCGAGGCTTTCTCGCTTGCCGGCTGCGTTCGCGAAATCCGCAAGGTTTCCGGCACCAGGACGCTTTGGCAGTTCTTCCGTACCTCCCGCAACAGCGAGCTCATCGTCGTCCTCGGGGAAGACATCGCCGCGCTGGCCGGCCTGGCGTTCGCGCTGATCGCGGTGGTGGTTGCGTTTGTCAGCGGCAACCTGGTCTACGATGCGATCGGCAGCATTGCCGTCGGCGTGTTGCTGGTGGTGGTTG
>Ga0137409_10002184_pt1 | contig 21103 bp, 17 predicted proteins | sample CZODoug1_16funga_FD_122059 | JGI IMG/M metagenome (GOLD analysis project Ga0137409, IMG submission 122059) | Vadose zone soil fungal communities from Angelo Coast Range Reserve, California, USA - CZODoug1_16fungal (Hybrid Assembly) | ecosystem: Environmental > Terrestrial > Soil > Vadose zone... | reverse complement strand
TCTTCGCGAAGTTGTACAAAGAAATCGTACCAATTTGCTCAACGTAACGATCCGCACGGTGCACAAGGACTCCATTAGCGCGCTTCCTTACGCAAAGGAAGATATGTTCGGATTTGTGCTCTATTTCAACGTTAAGTTTAATGAAGAGGACAATGAGATCCTTAAAAAGAGCACGTCGGACCTGATCGATGTGGCGCAACATACAGGTGGTACTTATTATCTGCCGTATCAACTATTCTACTCGCGGGAACAATTGCAGAAGTCATATCCGGAAATCGATCAGTTCTTTGCCACAAAGAAAAAGTATGATCCGATCGGACTGTTCACGAACAAATTTTATGAGAAGTATGGGACCTGAGTGAGCTGGATCGAAGAGTTACCCTTCGATCGCATTAGAGGAAGCAGCGGGAAGCTCAATTGTATATTTCGTTCGCAGCTTTTCGCGGTGCTGGGCGATGGCCAGCTCAATCAGGCGATCGAGCAGGTTGCGGTAGCTTAAGCCGGAGGCTTCCCAGAGTTTCGGGTACATGCTGATCGATGTGAATCCGGGAATCGTATTGATTTCGTTCAACAGGATTTTGCCGGTGCGGTGCTCCAGGAAAAAATCCACGCGGGCCATGCCCAGGCATTCGAGCGACCGGAATGCGCGCACGGCGAATTCTTGAAAACGTTTGACCTGCGCGCGATTTAGTTTCGCGGGAATCAGCAGGCGCGTGCCTTCTTCCAGATATTTTGCGGCATAGTCGTAGAATTCGCGGTGCGGCACGATTTCGCCGGGGATGGACGCTTTCGGGTCTTCGTTACCCAGCACAGAAACTTCGATTTCGCGGCCGCGAATCGCTTTTTCAACCAGAATTTTCTGCGCGAATTCGGCCGCGAGATCCATCGCGGCGGCAAGTTCCTTGGCGTCGTGTGCTTTGGTCATGCCGACGGAACTGCCCAGCGTCGCGGGCTTGACGAAAACGGGGAAACGAAATTTTTTGCGAATCGCGCTGAGAACTTTACCGCGCGATTTCTCCCACTGGGCGCGCGGGATCGCAAGGAAATCGCCGACGGGCAGTTTCGCCTGCAGGAACAAGCGCTTTTGCATATCTTTGTCCATGCCAACCGCGGAACCAAGCACGCCTGAGCCGACGAACGGAAGTCCGGCAAGATCAAGCAGGCCTTGCACCGTGCCGTCTTCGCCGTAGGTACCATGCAGCACGGGGAAAACGACGTCCACGCGCAACGCGTCGGGACGCGAATTACTGACGGGAACCAGCGCTGCGACATTCGGATCGGCGGACAGCATGACGCGTTCGCCTGAACGCAGGATTTCCGGGAGCATTTTGTGCGCCGCGGTTCCGGCGAGCCACCGGCCATCCTTGGTGATGCCGATGGGCACGGGCTCATATTTTTGCGGATCGAGCGCCTGAATCACCGAGGCTGCTGAGATCAGAGAAACTTCGTGTTCTCCGGAACGTCCGCCGAACAGTATGCCAACGCGCAAACGCTTTTTTTCTGTGGTCATAATTTCCCGCGATCATTTGATGACAGTGTTTCAACTTCGCACGCCGGTGCTACAAAATCTTTTTCCCCAACCCGGAGAGCAGCATTTCCACGCCCAACAGAGCGGTTTTGTTGTGCAGATCGATCACCGGATTAATTTCGACGACTTCGAGCGACACCATCGCTTCGCTATCCGCGATCATTTCGAGCGCCAGATGCGCCTCGCGATAAGTCACGCCGCCACGGACCGGTGTGCCGACTCCCGGCGCATCGGTCGGGTCCACGAAATCCATGTCCAGGCTGACGGCGACGCCGTCGGTATCATCGGTAACGAAACGAAGCGCTTCGCTCATCACGTCGCGCATGCCGCGCTCATCGATATCGCGCATGGTAAAAACGTGGACGCCGGACTCCTTGATCAAGCGGCGCTCTTTCGAATCCAGATCGCGCACGCCCACAAGCGCGACGTTGCGCGGCTCGGCCTTCGGCTGGTAACCGAGCAATTCGACCAGCTCCGGCGCGCCGTAGCCGATGATCGCCGCGAGCGGCATGCCGTGAATGTTGCCCGAGGGCGAACTTTCCGGCGTGTTCATATCGCCGTGCGCGTCCAGCCATAAGTAGCCGACACGTTTCGACTGCCCGCGAAAATAATTTGAGACCCCGGAAAAGGAACCCACTGCGATGGAGTGATCGCCGCCAAGCACCAACGGCACGAAACCCTCCGCGAGCGTTCGCTCCGTCATCTCGGCGAGGCCGCGGCAGGTTTCGGCGATTTCATGCAGATACTTGGCGCGCTTGTCGCCGTAGTGTTGTTCCTCGGGCTGCTTCACGGAAACGTTGCCGATGTCTTCCACCGTATGGCCGAGCGCCTTCAGGCGCTGCTGGAGTCCCGCGACGCGCAATGCGGACGGGCCCATGTCCACACCGCGGCGGCTCTGGCCGAGGTCCATCGGTACTCCGATGATGCGAATTTTTAGGGCCATGGTTGAAACGCGCGCCCGTTCCACTCAAAACGGAAGCGGGCGAGTCCTCAGGTAGCGGGTCAGTTTCCCGGGAGTCAAGCTCTGGTAGGACAGGCACTCCTGCCTGTCCGCGTGTGCTCTGGCGATTCCATGCCGGACAGACAAGAGTGTCTGTCCTACCCAGCAAAGCGACCCACAGCCAGTCCTTAAGGGTATACGCGATAAATCATCCGGGGGAAGGGAATCACTTCACGGATGTGCTCAGTTCCGCAAATCCACGCGACCGTGCGTTCCAGGCCCAATCCGAAGCCGGCGTGCGGAACGCTGCCGTAACGCCGGAGGTCCAAATACCAGTCGAACGTCTCTTCCGGGAGGTTACTTTCGCGCAGCCTTTTCACGAGCAAATCGTAGTCGGCAATGCGTTCGCCGCCGCCGATGATTTCGCCGTAGCCTTCGGGCGCGAGCATGTCAAATCCGAGAGCCAGTTCGGGCCGCAGAGCGTCCGGCTGCATGTAAAACGCCTTGAGGGCCGAAGGATAGCGATGCACCATTACCGGGCGGTCATACGTGCTCGAAAGAATCGTTTCCTCGTCGCCGCCGAAGTCGTCTCCCCACTTTACGGTATTTCCGCGCTTCTGGAGGATCTCGATCGCCTCGTCGTAGGTGATTCGCGGAAACGGAGTTTGGACATTCGCAAGTTTCGCCGGGTCGCGTCCCACCGTCTCAAGCTCTCTTGCGCGATTTTTCACCACGGATTGCACGACGTGACTGACCAAACCCTCGCCCAGCGCCATCATGTCTTCCAGGTGCGCGTAGGCAGCCTCCGGCTCAAGCATCCAGAATTCGGTGAGGTGGCGGCGCGTTTTCGATTTCTCGGCGCGGAAGGTCGGACCAAACGTATAAACCTTGCCGAGCGCCATGGCCGTCGCCTCGACGTAGAGCTGGCCTGACTGCGTCAGATAGGCTTTCTGGTCGTCGATGTATTGGACTTCGAACAGCGTCGTCGTGCCTTCGCACGCAGCCGGGGTGAAGATAGGCGCCTCGGTCAGGATGTAGCCTTGCGAATCCATGTACTCATGGGCGGCGCGAACGGCCTGGGCGCGGATACGCAGAATCGCGGCCTGGCGCGGCGTGCGGATCCAGAGATGCCTGCGATCCAGCAGGAAGTCCACGCCGTGTTCTTTCAGTTGGATCGGATACGGAGTGTCATCCGGGACTCGTTGGACGACTTCGATCGCGGTGATCTGAATCTCGAACCCGCCCGGCGCGCGCTTATCAGTGTGAATGCGTCCCGTGACGATCACGCTGGACTCCTGCGTCAGGCCACGCAACGCACCAAACGCCGATGGCTGGTCCTTCAGCGATACGACGCCCTGAATTGTTCCCGTGCCGTCCCGAAAGATCGGGAAAAGCAATTTCCCCGATTCGCGCAAGTTGTAAAGCCAGCCGCGCAGCGTGATTTCCTGCCCTTCGTGCTGCCCGACATCCTGGATGTCCACTACTGGCATAAGACTCGGTTCTCTCCCTTCACGGCGTAGCTATGTGCACATCAAACTCGACGCGAACGTACGGCTTGGTGCGCTAAGCCTGCGTTAGGGCCTGTTCGAACTTATCGAAGACGGTGCGCATGCCCTGAAGGGTCCCGGAAAATGCCTGCGGGTCGGCGGAGCCGGCAGCCCCGGCGGGCTCTTTCAGTTCGAAAACGAAGGGGACGTCATTCGGCAGCGCCACGAGCGCCGCGTTCCAGTCGATTGTCCCCTCGTAAGGGAGTAAGTGGTCGTCACGTTCGCCGCGATTGTCATGAACGTGCGTCGTGACCACGAGATCGCGGATGGCTTTGAGGCCCGCGACTACACCGCCCTCAAGATGAGCGTGGCCGGTATCGAAGCACAACTTCACGTTCGTCAGGCGCGTTTGCTCCAGGAAATTCTTGAGGTTCGTGGGAGTTGCCATTTCACCTGGCGTGTTTTCAAGCGCCAGGGTGACGCCGCGTTGTCTGGCGAATAGGGACAGGAGTTCGAGGGAACTAAACACCGCATCCCAACGGCGCTGGTCGGGAATGTCCCGGGGCCGCGCCACATGCTGAACGCAATAGCGGAAGGGTACGTACTCCACCAGATCCAAAGCTCGCTTAATTTCGTCCACGGCCTCCTGCCGCCGAATCCTTTCCGGATCCGAAATCGAAAGCGGCGTGCCGCTTTCGCGCTTGGGATAGGAATTAGGCGTGGTTGGCGAGTGGATCGAATGCAATGTGAGGTTATTTCCGGCGAGCCAGGAGGCCAGCTCGCGCGCGTCCTCGGCCGAGCCGTAGTCGAAATGCCCGCGCGAGCAAAACAGTTCGATCGCGGAAACTTTCGCCCGCGCCACTTCCCCCACCAGAGCGGCGGTCAGTTTGCGGTTGACGAAAAGATATGTGGAGAGAACTCGTTGCATCGTCACGGGTTGCCGGAGCTTTTCCTTATTTAGGCGGGCTCCCTGTCGCCGACGCGCCGAAGCCAGCGCTATGGCGACGGCGCGTGGAGCCCGCACCCGCGAACCATTTCGACTCTAAGCGAAACGCCGAATCGCGTCAAGGCAAGCCCGGACGGAAAGGAAAATGGGAAAGGATCTCAGCTCTTACTCTTCGCTTAGGAACTCAGCATCGGGCGGACCCGGTATCAATCCTGCGTTTACGCCCCGCGTGAGAAATTCGCGCACTGCCTTGCGTCCGCGCTCGCCATAGCCGAGCGTCCATTTGTTTACATACATTCCAATGAATTTGTCGGCCAGCTCCGAATCCATGTCGCGCGCGAATTGCATGGCGTAATTGACCGCGGCTTCGCGATGCTCGAACGCAAAGGTTACGCTCTCACGAATTACCTGCGCCACCTGAACGCCCACAGCCGGGCCCAGCGCGCGGCGCACTCCGTTGCCGCCCAGCGGCAGCGGAAGCCCCGTCTGTTCGAGCCACCACTGGCCCAGGTCAACGACCCGGTGCAGCCCCATTTGCGAGAACAACAGCTGCCCTTCGTGAATCAGCAAGCCCGCATCGACCACCGAGTTCTTCACGGCGTCCAGGATCTGATCGAACGCCATAGGGATGGGCTCAACGCGCGGTTCGTACAGCCTGAGCGCCAGGTAGGCGGAAGTGTGCAGCCCCGGCACGCCGACCCGGCATTTCGCCAGATCCTCGCGTTTGAGGGGGTGCTGGGAGACCACGATGGGTCCGTACCCTTCCCCGAAGCTTCCTCCGCAATCGAGCAGCAGGTACTTATCCCGGATGTAGGGGTACGCCGCAAAGCTAAATGCTGTCACGTCATAGATTTCCTGGGAGGCCGCCTGATTCAGCGTTTCAATGTCGGCCAGGACGTGTGAGAACTTCAGACCGGGCGTGCGCACCTTCTGCGTGGCCAGCCCGTAGAACATGAAGGCGTCGTCGGAGTCCGGCGAATGAGCCAGTTTGATTTCCAGCGCTTTACCCGTTGCAGGTTTCGTCGGCATTGCGTTCCGTCAACTCTCCCGATTCGATTTGTTCCCTGGTCCGAAGAAACCTCTAGGAAGTCAATCCGGCCTGCTGGTCCGCCAGTTGCGCTGGAGTCGCAGGAAATCCCGGGGTGACACCCATGCTGCAGAGAGAAGCGTCGGGGGCGGGTTCCGCGTCCGCGGAACCCCGCTTTCAAAGGCAAAAGGTTATCACAAAACGACACCACACCGAAAGAACAACAAGAACGCGGCAATCCAACCCGCGTGTTCGTGCAGCCGGCTACGATACGGAGCGCGCACGGTCCAGCGTGCTGCGCACGATTTGACCAAGATTTTTCATGCTGTAAGGCTTCTGTAGGATGGGGACGCCTTTTTCGAGCGTGGAATTTAGAGATGCTGTTTCGGCCGTGTAGCCGGTGGCAAAGACTACTCGGAGATCAGGTTGAATAGCAGCCATTTGCGAATAGACCGCGGGACCTGATAAGCCAGGCATCACAACGTCCAAAATGACCAGATCGATGTGTCCCAAATTCGTCTTAAACAGCTCAATTGCGTCCGTACCATTGGAGGCAAGGATTGGGCGGTACCCAAGCCTTTGCAACATCTCTTGAGCCGCCTCCCGGAGCCCTTCGTTATCTTCGGCCAGCAAAATAATTTCGGTGCCTTTCGGTGTTTGTTCGTTACTCTTCAGCTCACGCGGTTCGGCCGCGCCGCTTCCTGCCGGGATATAAATTCGAAAAGTGGTTCCTTTTCCGAGCTCGCTATACAAATGTATAAATCCGCCGTGCTGTTTCACGACGCCGTATACAGTTGCCAGTCCCAGCCCGGTGCCTTTACCCACTTCCTTGGTTGTGAAAAAAGGTTCGAAGACGCGTTCGGTCGTCGCAGCGTCCATCCCAATGCCCGTGTCGGATACAGCGAGCAAGACATAGCTCCCTTGCTTCGCGTAAGGGTGCGTGCGGCAATATTCTTCCTCAATCTCGACGTTTTGGGTTTCGATGATGAGCTGACCGCCTTCCGGCATGGCATCCCGCGCATTCAAACAGAGATTCATAAGCACTTGCTCGATCTGCGTAGGATCCACCAGCGTGATGTTGAGATCCGGTGCCGCCAGGACGCGGATTTCAATTTGCTCTCCGATTACTCTGTGAAGGAGGCTCATCCCCTCCACCACAAGTGTGTTCAGATTGAGCTTTCGCTGCTGCAGCACTTGGCGTCGCGCAAATGCGAGAAGCTGGGACGTCAGCCGGGCAGCCCAAAACGCCTGGTCCCGGATCTTCTGAAAATGGTGGTGCAAGCGACTTTCTGGTGGTGCCTCTTCGCAGCCCATTTCCGCCCATCCCAACACGACACCGATCACATTGTTGAAATCATGGGCGATGCCGCCGGCCAACTTTCCGATCGCTTCGAATTTCCGCAATTGTTGTACCTGCTGCTCCATCTGTTTGCGTTGCCGGCGATCCTCGGCCTCCTGGAGCGCGCGCTGAACTGCGGGGACCAGCCGCTTCAAGTTGGTCTTCATCAGATAATCCTGGGCGCCGTTCTGCAAGGCCGCCACGGCGGTTTCCTCACCCATCGTGCCCGAAACAAAAATGAAGGGTATGTCGGATCCCTTTGCACGCAAGAAATGCAACGCATCCGTGCCGGAAAAATGCGGCATGGAAAAATCGGAGACAACCAGGTCCCAGACCTGCGTATCCAATGCGGATTTCAGCGTGCCGGGAAGGTCCACGCGTTCAAACTCAACGTCGTAACCGCCGCGCCGCAATTCCCGCAGCAGCAGGACGGCGTCGTCTTCGGAATCCTCGATCATCAACACGCGAAGCGGGGTCCCCATCTATGATCTCCGGGCCGGCGGCTGTTCATTCAGAATCAGCCAGTACAATCCCAACTGGCGCACAGCCTCGATAAACTGATTGAAGTCGACAGGCTTGCGCACATAGCTGTTCGCGCCTGAGTCGTACCCGTTGATGCGGTCCTGCTCTTCATTGGAGGACGTCAGGATCACCACGGGGAGTAATTTAGTGCTCTCATTGGCCCGCATCCGCCGCAAGACTTCCAGGCCTTCGACCTTGGGGAGCTTCAAATCCAATAGAACCACCTGCGGTGTGAGATTAGCGGCTCTTCCAGAATATTGCCCGGTGCCAAATAGGTATTCGAGCGCCTCGGCGCCATCGCGTGCGACGATCACTTGATTGCTGATGTTATTTTTCTTCAGTGCCCGGAGTGTGAGTGCCTCGTCGTCCGGGTTGTCTTCGACCAAAAGTATGATCTTGTTGTCCATGATCCCCTTGCCCCCTCCATGTTCCGGCGGGCTTCAAGTAAAGCCCGCACCCGACAGAGCCCGCGACCGCAAGCCGGCACCATTACAACGTGAAGTAGAACGTCGCGCCTTTTTCGACCGCTCCTTCCGCCCAAATCTCTCCGCCATGTCTGTGGATGATTCGTTGCACCGTGGCGAGGCCCACGCCGGTGCCTGGAAACTCCGTCGCGGTGTGCAGGCGCTGGAAGGCTCCGAAAAGACGGTCTGAATAGCGGGGATCAAATCCGGCGCCGTCGTCGCGCACGAAAAATGGGTGCTTACCGTTCTGCTGGCTCTTGCCGAATTCGATCCGGGCACAGGGGTGGGCGGAGGTGTACTTCCAGGAATTGCGAAGCAGGTTTTCCATCGCCGCTCGCAGCAGCTGCGAATCTCCCACGGCCATCAAATCACTTTCGATCACGAACTCTACTCGCCGGCCCGGCTCCGCTTCCTGAAGGTCCGCGGCGATCGATTTCGCCACGGCACTCAAATCGAGCTTTTCGCGGCGCATCACGCTTCTGGTGACGCGGGAGAGATTCAGCATATCGTCAATCAATACGGACATGCGCTGTGCCGCACGGCGTACGCGTTCGAGGTGGTCCCGCCCGGCGGAATCGAGTTTGTCAGAATAATCTTCCAGCAGTGCTTGACTAAAGCCGTCGATACTCCGGAGGGGTGCTCGCAAGTCGTGGGAGACAGAATAAGAAAAGGCTTCGAGTTCCTTATTGGTCGTGGCCAGCTCTTTCGTGCGCTCCTCGACTCGTTGTTCCAACTCATCGTGGGCCTGCTGCAAAGCCGTGTCGCGCTCTTGAATTTGCGACAACATGCCGTTGAAATCATCGACCAAGACCGAGAGTTCGTCGCGATTGCCGATGGGTTTGGCGCGGACCGAATAGTCCTTGTCGCGCGACACGATTCTTGCGATCCCTGCCAGGTGAACGATCGGTTCACCGATGGCTCGACGGAAAACAGGTGAGATGAGAACGACTGCCAGCAGAGAGGACACAAGAACAGCGGCGGCAACTCCCAGATACTGCGCCACGCGAACCTTCAATCCCTCCAAATCCGATTGGATATATACGATACCGGTCGGTTTGTCCTGAAACACAATTCGCCGGACCAATACCACCTCGCTCCGATTGAACCGGTAGGTCTCCACCTGCCCCGCGAGAATGGGAGGCATCGCCGGGGTCTGGCTGCTTTGACCGCGCTGATACGTAGCGAAAGCCCTTCCATCAAGCGTGTTGATGCCGGCGGAAACGATGTTAGGCCAAGCCTTCAGCCCCGACAAAGTGTTCTCCGCGGAATGCGGATCGTTGAACAGAAGCGCGGAGGTGCTATTAAACCCGACAATTTGAGCCTGCATGGAGAGGTTGTAGACCATCCCGTCTCGAATGGAAATCACGTCGTAGGCGATGAATGCACCACAGGCCAGGAGCAGCGCCGCGCCACTCACCAGCATGTTCATCCAGGTCAACTTCTTGGAGATCGAATAATCTCTAAACATCTTCCTTCAGTCTCCGGGCTGAGAATTTTTTCTTACGAGGACTGCTACCTTTAGCAGCTCGGAACTCAAAGTGAGGCCAGCGTCCTCGGCGCTTGCCAGGTTCACCTCGAAACGAATCTTGTTGCTCTCTTGAACGAACTGGATCATCCCGCCGCGTTGTGAGAACTGAGGAATGTCACTGACGGTCAGAACGGCCGCCTTATCTAGACCTGCGAGCACTTCTCTCAACCGGGTCTCTTCGGACGAACTTATATACAAAACGCGGCAACTCACTGCACCCTGCGGTTTCAAGACCCGTTTCGCCAGGACCGCTTTGCCACCTATGGTTTCGCCAGCAACGATGGTGTCGAGAGCCGGGCCGAATGGATCCTGACCGAGTACACAAATGGGAAACGAGTCGTTCTTGGCCGCTGCGGCAGTGGTCGGCCATTCGACGAACCTGGCGAAGTTGTAAAGGTAGGTCGCCTTCACCTCAAATTCTCTGGGTTTCGATTTTTGGGCTGGTAGACCCAAAGGGCCAAAGATTGCTCCCACGGCAACCAAAGCAATCACCCGAGGCAAAAGGCACTGATTGCCTCCGGGCGCTCCACGTTGTGGCGTGGATTGGCTACGACTTGTGGTGCTATCCTTCCTCATGGTTGTCTGTGCTGGTCACCTTCTCCAAGTGATCTTCGCGTAGACGTCCCTCCGAATCTCTACAAGTGGACCAGGGTCGCCTTTGCTCTCTGCGTGATGAGGTTGAAACAAGTTTTGTCCGACAACTGAAAATTCAAACGACTTGGCCGGATGCCAACCCAGGCGTACATCGGCCGTGCTGTAACTGCGAATGACTTGGGCGGGCAGGGCACTCACGTAGCGATAGGTCTGCCCAAACTCGAGTTTCTTGGTTAACTCCAGAAATGATTGGAGGACGACCTGGTGCTGAGGGCTGGAACCCTCGGTTGAGATAGGGGTCGAAGAGTCCAGGCTACCTGCGCTTTTGGCAATGTCCATATGCAAGAATGAATACGACCCTTGCAATCGCCACCAATCGGTGGGCTTCCAATCCGGCGCGATTTCAATTCCGTACGTGGTGCCCATGAGTCCATTGCGAAGAAAGAATGGGACGACAAGATGAGTTGGTGACGGCGATGTTTCGGAGAAAGGCGCCCCCGGCTCAAGGCTCAAGAGATGATCGTAATTGTTGTAAAACATTGCGACGTCGAAATGGAACGCGGGGCTCAGCAGGGTCCGATATCCGGCTTCATAGCTCAGCAGATGTTCCGACGTGAACTTTCCGTCGCCGATGATGCGAAGGAAGGTCAGCGGACTCGAGGCCACCAGGCCCGAGAGCAGATCGTCTTCCTCAACGCGTGAGGGTGTGCGCACGGCGCGCGTGAAGCCAGCCCATATTGTCTGCCGAGCGGTTGGAGTCCACAGGAGCCGCGCGCTCGGCTGAATCTCAAAACCGGTGTAGATGTTGTGCAGAAACTTCGACCCGGCCGTGATGGAGAGCTTCTCCCCGACAATCGGGATTTCATCCTGCACGAATCCGCTGTAGAGCTTGTCGGTGCGGTGACCCGGCGCAAACACGATCGTGGGAGAAACCTGGATAGCGTTACCCGAACTCAGACGAGCCCCGAGGCCCCAGAGGAAATCCTGGCGCCCCGGCAGAGTCAGGTGGTGCAGGAAATCGATGTCGAAGGTATCGCGCGACTCGCCGAAACTGGCCTCACGCCGGTTCGTTCTGTCGTAATACGTTTGCAACTGAACGTCGGATCCCCCGCTTATAGTGCGTTTCCAGCGGCCGAGGAGATTGCCGCCGGATACTTCACCGGCTCCATCGACAATGGCCGCATAAGGTGGCGCATACGATCCGACGGACACTCTTTCTCCATCATCGGCATTGTAAATGTCGCCCTGCAGCGTCAGGGTGTCGCGAGCGTGAGCGGTCCAATCCATCCGGAATCCGGCCTGCCCCATTTCCCAGACATCGAATTGTTTTTTGTCCGAGTGGAATTCGGGCCCGCGGGAGAACGCCTTGCCATACACGCGGAAATTGAAAGCCTTGCCGTTTCCACCTCCGTACCGAACGCTGCCGATCCCCTGATCGACATTTCCTCCGCCAATGGACGCGAGCATCCCATGGGTGTCTTTCGCACTCTTCGTGATGATATTGATCACCGCGTTGACGGCGTTTGCTCCCCAGATGGTTCCGCCGGGTCCGCGAATCACTTCGATCCGATCGATATCCGAGAGCAGTGTGTCTTGCACCTCCCAATAAACTCCCGCAAACAGCGGCGTGTAAACGGTTCGGCCGTCGAGGAGTACCAGCACGGATCGGGAAAGGCGGCTTCCGAATCCGCGCACGCCGATGGACCATTTGTCGGAATCGATTCGGGCAACCTCCACCCCCGGCACGAGGCGGAGGACTTCTGGGATACTGGTCGCCCCGGACAGGCGAATGTCCTCTTGGGTAAGGACGTAAATCGCCGCTGGAGTTCGCGCAACCGTCACCGGTTCTTTCGATACGGACGTGACTTCGAGGTCCCCGAGTTGAGCCAGGCTTAGTTTCTTGAGTTGGCCTGATGTTTTCGGGTTGCTCTGTCTGGCGCCGGCCCGGCTATTCCTAGTGAGTCCTGCAAGTAAGAGCATGGAGACCAAAATCTTTGCGATCACGCCACGCCCGGTGCTCCTGGCGACGAATCGCGGGGAAACTCCCGGTGTTGTACTCCAGAAACTGACCTGCGCGCGGGTTCGCATCGAGGCAGCCCGGCATGTCCATTTGTTCATGAGCGATCAGCCCTTAAGCCCTACAGAAGAAATGCTCCCTACATTGAAAAAAGCGGCAGTCCTTCACCGTGGCGGGCTCCTTCACTGAACCTTTTTCATTTAGTAGAGTCGTGCCGGATAATTCTTCGAAGGGGTGTGCGTTACTTGGCGAGCATCAGCCAAATAAGCGTAAAGAGGGTGCACCGATCCGGACAGAGCAATCTCTTGAAAGGGGTAACTTCATCGTACTCGGAAACAACGGAGTGTCAAACACATTCCGAATTTTTGCATTGGAAGAGTAAATCGTTCAGCAAGGCTTAGAAGTCGCGTCACCACCTCCGCAGCCGCACGCACGCGACACCAACTTGCACCTCACAAAGCAGCCGCCAGACGCGCTACCGCTGTGTCGAAGGAAACTCGGCCATCCAGGTAGGGACGCCAGTAGAGATCGAGCATGCCGCGAAAGCGGTCCCACGAGCCGGAATAGAGGCCGAACCGCGCAGCGTAGGGCTGGTAAGTGGACGGATCGGTTCCTTGGAGTGTGGCGAGCGTCATCGTTCCATACGCGAGATCGCGGCGAACCAGTTCACCCGTGGTGTAAAACAGCAGTGCGTGCCAGAGGTCGCGCGGGATAGGCTTGTCACGCTGGCGGAATTCCCGGGCGATCGCTTCGTTCACCGCGCCTGCCAGAGCGTGCGAGCCTTCGTGGAAGAGAACTTCAAATCCATAGATCCCTTGATTGCGTACGTCGTGGCTGGAAAGTGTGGCGTGTGTGGGGCCAAGCGATGTATAGGCGCCGTAGGGTCCACCGTACCACACGATGTCAACGCGCAGCCGCCCTGCCGGCCAAGGGCGCTGGTAAACGTCCGCAAGCTGCGCGGAAAGCTCTACACCCATCTGTTGAACCATCGGCGCCACCCGGGCAATCCATTCGCGGTTTGCGCGATCCTGTTCGGCCCACCAGTGCGCCCGGTAGACCGGTGCGGCGCGGTCGAGAGCCTCGACCAAGTCTGTTTGTAGTCCGGACCTGCAAGGCGGAGAGTTTTTCCCTTGCAGATCCGCGCAAGTCTCCATCTCGGACAGGCGGTTGTTTATAGTTTCCATTTCACCGTTGAGGAGCAGGTCGCGCTGAGCCAGATCTTTTGCATAAAACGCCACAGCGGCACGCCAGGCTTTATTTTCTTCCGGGGGGAAATCGATGAGAGAAACGGGCGGTTCGTCAGGAGATGCTGCGCCTCTGGCACTATACGTGGATGAGGTGTTGCCATTCATCAACCGCGCTTGCAGGTAAAGGAAATGGTGCAAGTTCACCCAAAATCCGCTGTGAAGCTCAAATACGGGGAGGGGGGATTCCGTTCCGGATGACCGTTGTTTTGCCGGATGTGCCGGCGGGCGCGCGGGCGCAGCTCGAAGCGAAGACTCTGTCGAGTTTCCCGCAGCAAGGAGGATGAGCGCCGCAATAGCAGCGGCCCTGCGGCTTCTATCTCTGAGGGAAGGAATCATGACCCGAGTTGGGATGGTATCGCCAAATCCACTTCCTCCGCTAGGGTCAGCGTCCCGTCGGGGTCCACGCTTCACGCGCAGGCCAACACTCCGAGAATGCGGCCTTTCAGGTGAACACGAGAAGGTTGAATCTTATTATCAGGCATGGGCAGCCAGGAGTTGCCACATTACTGATATAATTTGCGGAGTAATGCGGCGCCTTCAGTTTCATTAATGAGTTTCTTGCGGACCATGAGGCTGACAAGTTCGTTCAAGACCTGCTGCAAACTCAGGACGGTTGAGAGATTCCCCGATTCAGGACCGGTAGCCGCCAAATCGAATTTGGGCATCGCCTCACCGCCCAGCTCGGCCACCCATACGTGCAAAACAGCCTGATGTTCCGGCTTGACCTCGATAAACGCCAGCCCCATTCCCATCGAATGCTGGGCGTACATGACTTTGGCCATAGCCTCGAAGACCTTCTTTTCGCGCTCCAGGCGAACGAGCACGGCGGAACCTAGGGCAAATGGCGAAAGAATATCGATGTAACATCCGCCGAGTCCCAGGTCGGAACTGCGCCCGGCCACGCGTGCATGGGAGCTTAGGTCTATGATCTCAGCTGCCGCGGTGAACGGATAGCGAACGGCGCGGCGGCGCTCAGGGCCATTCCCCAATTCTGACTCTGCCGCCATCGGGACCGGCGCCACGCCCATCAGCTTGTCTGAAATCTTAGACATCGTCTGAATTCTGGGGGGCTCCAGTCGCCGACGCGCCACTCACCCGCCGAAGCAGCGCGACGAGCGGGACGTCAGCCCGCCTGAGCGGGACAGCGCGCAGGGCCCGCACCTGAATCAACCAGCAAACACAAGACTTTTCGTTAGACACACTTGCAGTGGGATTCTGCGCGCGCCTCTACGCCCAGAAAGCGGAAGGGTAAATTTATTGTCGCTCTGTGCGGGAACGCCTTGCAAGCGAATACTTGGAGGCGTGCTATCCGCGCAAGGGGGCCCTGGAATGCCCTACGGAGAATCAATGCGTGGATCCGCTGAAGTCGAGACAGAACCTCGCTTGTCGGTTCCACGCAGGATTCCGCCCGAATCCAGAATAAAAGACCGCCGGCCGGTCTTGCCATACTCGACGGGGGTGGCTGCAAGTTCGAATTTTGCCGCCTGGTTGGCCTCTTCCTCTGACAGGTTGCCGCCGGCTGGCACGATTCTGTATCGAATCGCATATCCGCCTTTGTTTCCCGCAGATAGGTCCGCGTCGACCAAGTTGGCCGCTTCAGGCGATATTCCACCCTGTGGCGCAGGGCCCAAAGTATCAAGCGCGTCCGGCAGTTTTCCGTACGCCCGCCGGTATGTCTCAAGCGCAGTGGCAAGCTTGCGGAGAGCGGCGATGGCATCATCCTCGCGCGCTTCCAGGTCCGCTTGTTCCCATTGCTTCTCCATCGAAGGAATATCCAGGAGAATCAGGCCGACCGAGAGCAGTTTCCAGTTGCCGCCTTCGCGCACCAGTCCAAATGTGATCGACCGGGAGGCCTCGCCCGGAATCGGGATCTCCAAGGGGATGAACGCAAGATTTTCACGCAAACGCGTGTCGCCAAAACGCATCTCGGTAGAGATGCTTGGGGTTTCGCAACGAACGACACGGTGATCGGTGGCGCTCATGGAGAACAGTGACCGGCCAGGGTCTTCGAGCAGCACGAACCGTTTCATAAAGGCCTTGCGCTGCAGGGCCGGGAGCGCGCGGTACGCCGTGGCGTTATCCAACGTGAGAAGGTTGGCGAAGGCCTCGGCGTCCTGCCGGCAGGCCGCAGAAAGTGCCTCGGACAGAGCTGCCTCGGGCCGTGCCGGCACCGCCTGCTGGCCCTGTCCGGTGGTTGCCGAAAGCAGTCCCGCGGCCGCGAAGACCATCGTCAAGACTAAGCTTCGAGCCGTCTTACGATGCGCCGGAGATGTTGGCGCAGGACGGCTCACGTTTTCGCTCCGCGCAATATCGCCGCGAGATTTTGTGTGAATTTGGATCGAGGCATCACGTCCTGGCACCCTGCCGCGCGCGCGCGTTCCGCCAACTCCGTCTGCACATGAGAGAGAAACCCGATCACGCGCCGCGGGTTGCCTGGCCCGTTCGATCTTACGCCCGGCTCCAAATTCTCCTTGCAGAGCTGCTCCACGGCATCGAGGGACCCTTGCCGCGCATTCAAATCCACAATCACGAGCGCCGCCGGGTTTGCCGCCGCTGCTTTCAGGAGTTGTTCACCCGTCGCCACCGTTTGGAGCGAAATGCCGGTCAGTTTCGCCGTCTCGAGCAGCTTCGCCTGAAAAAAAAGATCGTCTATTAATACGATTGCATCGGCCATGACTGCCTTTCTTCGTTCTCGCGGGCTCAAGCTAAGCCCGCACCCGAACAAAATCCGTCTCTTCCGATGTACCACGCGCGCCGCCACAACACAAGCCATGTGGCCGTGAGTTGACTGAGGTCCTGGGATTTCTCTGTGGCCCTCTGTGATCCTCCGTGCCCTCTGTGTTGCGTTTTTCGGAGTTCACCACAGAGGGCAAAAGACCAGAGAGAAAAAATGGTGAAATTGCGATACAACTTGTACAGTGATAGATTCACTCGAGCGGAAAATTCTGGCTGCCTTTGATCGCCCCGGCGCGCGCAAGTTGTCCTTCGCGGATTTTGGGGAGCCCGCCGCCGTAAGCAACGCGGTGGCGCAACTGGTCGAGCGCGGGTGGCTGCGCGCGGCGGAAACGCCGGGCACTTATGCACGGACCGAAGATGGACGCTTGCAACTGGCAGGTCCGCTCGACGTCACGATCTATTCGCGCCCCGGATGCCATCTTTGCGAAGAAGCAAAGGCGCAGATCGCGCCTCTGCTCAAGGAATTTGGCGCGCGCCTCACCGAAATCAATATCGACGAAGACGCGCAGCTTCGCACTCTATACGACTACGATGTGCCGGTGATTTTCCTGGGTGCGCGGAAGGCCGCCAAGCATCGCGTCGATCTCGTTCAATTTCGCCGCCAGCTCCGCGACAATTCGCGCTGAACCATGGACGAGTAGAAGTGTCGGCCTGAAGGCCGACGCTACAAAAATGTTTCGGTCGTGGGTCGTCACGAGGACTTTGAATCTATCGAAGGAGTAGCAGGGCAGGCCCCGAAAGGCCTGCCCCGCACGGTGAATGGGGTATCGCGACCCGCTAATCCAATGGCTATTCTTGCCTCTGGGGCGAAGTCGCGGTTGCTGAAGGAGTAGTCGAGGATGAATGGGAGGATGAAGTTGAGGTTGGCGTGGGAATTGTTCTCGAAGTCATGTCCGCTGATGGCTGCGTGGCGTTCGACGCCAGATCGGATTCTCTGTACCTTGCAGCGCTGACGTAGCCGTGAATGGTGTTCTTGTCGATTTTGTTCACAACGACCTGCACCGGCTGCGGCTGATCGCTCTGGTGCAACCAGATCGGTTCATAGAGGTTCACTTTTTTCTTCGACAATTGATGATCGTCCACCAGCATCATCAGGTCGTAGCTCTGATGCTTGGAATCGGCTTTGCGCAGCGAAATCTGGATCGGCCCTTCGCGTTGGAAATCTTTGGATTTCGACAGATCGAACTCGTAGTACTTTCGCTCGCCGCGCTTCTCGAGTGCCACCAGTTCCTCGTGCGTTCTGGCGATCGATCCATTCAGTTCGTCGCGAGTGGAACCCAGCTTGCCTTCGAGATCGGATTTCGCGGCCGCGAGCTGGTCTTGGGTATCCTTCAATTGTTTCTGCTGCCGGGCCAGTTGAGACTGAACTTGCTTCATGCGCCGGTCTTGCACTGCGGAGCTCGGTGAAGTGGTGCGCTTCGCGGCGGGCGCCTCAGAGACCGGCACTCGCGCTGGAGGTGGTGCGTTCATTTGATCGAGCTTCGTGGTCAGCGCGCCAATCTGGCTCCGCATCTGGTCGATCGTCGCGTGAAGCGCTCGATTCTGCACGGTGAGGTCTGACGTGGCCATGCTTTGCTGATACGCGTATCCGCCGCCAAAAACGGCGGCAGCCAAAAACAGCAGGCCTAAAATCACGAGCCAGCGTGTCGTTGTGGCGGGAGCCCCGCCTTCCCACTTTTTTTCTATCCGCTCTTCGTTTCGGTCATCGTTGGGTATGGTGTCCATAATGAATTCGCCTCCAAAACCCCGGCCCCCGGCCCGCATACGGGACGGGACGCCGCTAATCATTGCGAGCGGGCGGCACGGGAGAAGATGATACGAGTATGAAAATGCCCGCTCGTTCCCCACGCACGGGGAAAAAGTAATTCAAGTCTCTAGCCCCGCCGGACGGGAGAGCACGTACCATTCCATTCGGCGTCGCTTCCACTGGCCAGCGTAACTTTGAGCGCTACATGAACATAGCGCCGGGTTTTATTTCTTTCAGGGAAAATGAGGAGTACTAGTCCTGGAAAAATTCACAAGTTGCTGAGCGTTTTGTCCGGTCGGAGATGAACGCGTAGGGTCTTTAGTGTATGTGGACTACCAGTGCCAACTCTGCTATTTTGCCTTCTGCTTTCGGCGGGCTCCCCTTCTGGATTCAGGGTAAACAAGTAGAGCCCGTACCCGCCGGCAATGAATTGCATGGGTGACGGTTGTACGATGTTGCCGCCGAGTTTGAGGCGACAGGAGGATTCACATGCTATCGCGACGCGAAGTTTTGATTGGCGCTGCGGCTGCCGGAGCGGCTGCGCTGGTACGCGGCGGGACCACCGCCTTGGCCAGCGCCTCGCAACCATCGACGCCGGTGAATTTCGATGTCCCGCCGGGCGCGTGCGACACCCACACGCACGTCTTCGGCGATCCGCAGCGCTTTCCGTTCGGGGCCGCGCGCGCTTACACGCCCGAGCCGGCCTCGGTTGGGGAGATGCGCGCCCTGCACAGCGCGCTGCACACGGACCGAGTCGTGGTAGTGCATCCCAGCGTCTACGGCACGGACAATTCCTGCACGCTCGACGGGATGAGGCAGCTAGGCTCGATCGCGCGTGGCATCGCAGTCATTGATGAGAAAACGCCCGAGTCGGCGCTGGACGAAATGGATCGCGCCGGCATGCGCGGCATTCGAGTGAACCTGGAAACCACGGGGCAGAGTGATCCCGCAGTGGCCCGTCAGCGTTTTCAGGAGGCGGTGGACCGGATCAAACGCCGCGGCAAGTGGCACATACAGGTTTACACGCGGCTGTCTGTGATTGAGGGAATCAAGGACCAGGTGATGGCGGCGCCGATGCCGGTTGTGTTTGACCACTTCGGAGGGGCGCAGGCGGCGCTCGGCGTCACCCAGCCCGGCTTCGATACACTGCTGAACCTGGTCCGGACAGGCAAAGCGTACGTCAAAATTTCGGCACCCTACCGCAGTTCGACGAAGCCGCCGGACTACGCGGACGTCGCGCCGCTGGCCAAGGCGCTGATTGGCGCGAATCCGCAACGCATTTTGTGGGGAAGCGACTGGCCGCATCCGGCGTCGCCCGTGGCCCACCGCCCGGTCACCGAAATCACGCCGCTATGGCAAGTCGATGACGGCCGAATATTGAACCAGCTCCCGGCGTGGGCGCCGGACGCTGCGTTGCGCAAAATAATATTGGTGGAAAATCCCGCGAAGCTTTACGGATTTTGAGAAGCGATTCCGGATGGTCTTGCACTGATCGTAGGTTAGTCGACACGGGCGACGGTTTGTGGACCACGTGTCCCCCGTGCTCGGATGCCCATCATGGCTTGGTGAGAAGTCCTAGAAGAACCTCTGCTTTGTAGTTCAAGTACCATTTCTGCCCACGCAAAACATCGGCAGGAACGTTCCAGCTTTCAGCAACACAGTTAATGAGAAAACTTATGATAACCAGGTCCCATTTAATTGCTAGATCTAGGGACCGCAATTCAATCAGTGAACCCTCGAACACTTCTCTCCGGCCTTCGCGTTCGAGTCTGTTTCGAAGGTCGTAATTTATATCAACTTCTTCATTCCTTATCGCAACGAGAATCATTTCACTGAGCTTGGCGAGAGGTATATAAGGTACAGCCATACTGTACGCCCCGGCCGCGCCCACTCCTGAGGCTAACAAAACTTCCTTATTCTGGCGTACAAGATCGACTAGTTCTCTTCTCGATTGATGAATCAAATCTCCGGGAGGTTTGGTTACAGGAATCCAATTTAGCTTCGTATCATTAAGGAGGGTCTCTCCGAATAACATTGCGAGCCCCCTGAGGAAGTCGATTCGGCCTGGCAACATGCCATGTTTATTCAGGTCATCAATACGCGCAATAACCGCTGGGCGGAGGTCAGCAATAAACTTTTCTGTGAGTTGCTCATTTATCTTTGGCCACGATCCGATTGGAGAATCTGGACTAGCTGCGAGACTTTCCCTGGACACCGTCATTTCAACTGTACCAACTTCGGCGATCCCCGTAATATCCGGGATTGGAAGCGTAACGACCGCGATACCTTGGGAACAAACGACTACCCCAGGCGATGGCGCCCCACCCATGCTAATTAAAAGCGTAGAGTCGTCAGTGTAACGCGGCTTAGCCGTCGGCCAGCCCGCTAGCATCCATTTGCCCCCGAAGTCTATTTGTCTACCACGCCGAGCAGGAGGCCCGTAACGCCAGTCGCGCGGAGCACCCTCATCTGGATTGTCGGTTGCGCCCGCCGTGTATGCGACAACTCGCCAGCGTTCTACATAGGACGCGATAGATTCATCGCTCTCATCCTTCCACCAGCCTGGGTTAATGCGCTTAACTATATTGGAAATCCCCGTCCTGACTTTGACGATCATGGGAAGCGGTAACATGGGAGCTCTGGCCCGAACAATATCGAATATCCGGTCCGCAAGTTCTTTTCCACCGCTCCTCAAGGATATTCGGACTTCTGTGCCACTACGACCGGTGCCGACCTCTTCCGTGAGTTCTCCCCTTCTACCAACCCCATTTAATATCAGTCGAATCCGTTTGTTGCCGATTGCCTCGGTCTCCACTTCGACACGGTCCCCAAGCATGAAGACGGACAAAAACCCAATACCAAACTTACCGATTGGCCGAAATCCACCCTCGATCGCGGCGCCGAAGTCGCGTGCAAAATCAACGGAGTTCCAGAAGTTCGCTCCTACACCTAAGAGAAATTTACGGACGACATTTCTTGTC
>Ga0137409_10002183_pt1 | contig 21108 bp, 20 predicted proteins | sample CZODoug1_16funga_FD_122059 | JGI IMG/M metagenome (GOLD analysis project Ga0137409, IMG submission 122059) | Vadose zone soil fungal communities from Angelo Coast Range Reserve, California, USA - CZODoug1_16fungal (Hybrid Assembly) | ecosystem: Environmental > Terrestrial > Soil > Vadose zone... | reverse complement strand
CGCCGCAGATAGAGCGAGAAATCGCGGTCGCCGTAGTTGGTCAGGCCGTGCTCAAAGCCGACACCCCGGTCAGTCATTGAAGGAGCTCCCCCGGTCCCTGCGCGTCCAAATCCTGGCACCGTCCGTACATGGTTCGCGACGCTGCAGGAATAGAAGGGATTTGGTCGCCGAATGCATCCGATTTAACCGCCGTTTTCGGCCGCAACCGCCGTGCCCAGGCCATATTCCGCCTCGACAACAGACCTGGAACCCCTCTAAAACTATACTGGGAGATTTCCAAGGTATCGCCTCAAGATACCGGTCAAGAGTAACCGCCGCCGGGGGTAGGAATCCTATGAAATACGACGTGTTTTTCACTGATGCGCTCGCCCGACTGCGGGACGAGCGGCGCTATCGCGTGTTTGCCGATCTTGAGCGGCTCGCCGGGCGCTTCCCGCGAGCCATTTGGCATTCCCCGGAAGGTCCCCGCGACGTGGTCGTGTGGTGCTCGAACGACTACCTCGGCATGGGCCAGCATCCGAAAGTGATCGGCGCCATGGTCGAGACCGCGACCCGCATGGGCACCGGCGCCGGCGGCACGCGCAATATCGCAGGCACCAACCACCCGCTGGTCGAGCTCGAGCGCGAGCTCGCTGACCTGCACCGCAAAGAGGCTGCGCTGGTCTTCACCTCGGGTTACGTGTCGAACGAAACCGGCATCTCGACGCTGGTCAAGCTGATGCCGAACTGCCTCATCCTGTCCGATGCCTGGAACCACAATTCCATGATCGAGGGCGTGCGGCAGTCGGGCGCCGAGAAGAAGATCTTCCGCCACAACGACGCCGACCACCTCGAAGAGCTGCTCAAGGCGGCCGATCCGGCGCGTCCGAAGCTGATCGTGTTCGAGACGCTCTATTCCATGGACGGCGACACCGCGCCGGTCGCCCGGTTCTGCGACCTCGCCGAGCGCTATGGCGCGATGACCTACGCCGACGAGGTGCATGCGGTCGGCATGTATGGACCACGCGGCGGGGGGCAGGCCGAGCTGCAGGGCGTCATGCATCGGGTCGATGTGCTCGAGGGCACGCTCGCCAAGGCGTTCGGCTGCCTCGGCGGTTATATCGCGGGCAGTGCCGCGCTGGTCGATGCGGTGCGCAGCTACGCGGCCGGCTTCATCTTCACCACCGCACTGCCGCCGGCGATCTGCGCCGCTGCGGCAGCCGCCATCCGCCATCTCAAGTCGTCAAGCTTTGAGCGCGAGCGCCACCAGGATCGTGCCGCCCGCACCAAGGCCGTGCTGATCGCGGCCGGGCTGCCGGTGATGGCAAACGACACCCACATCGTGCCGGTGTTCGTCGGCAACCCGGAAAAGTGCAAAGAGGCAACCGACCTCCTGCTCGAGGAGCACGGCATCTACATCCAGCCGATCAACTACCCGACCGTGCCGAAGGGCACCGAGCGGCTGCGCATCACCCCATCGCCGTATCACGACGACGCGCTGATCGATGGCCTGGCAGAAGCGTTGCTCGATGTGTGGGACCGCCTCAAGCTCCCGCGCGGCAAGCACGCCATGGCGGCGGAGTAAAGCTCGCTTGTAGGATGGGCGACCAGGGCGTTTACGCCCGTCTTCGACGGGCTATGGGGCGCCGGCACGGCCTTCAACACGAATGAACAACTCGCGTGCGCCGTGCCCACCAGCGCTGGCGCGGCTCGCGTTCATGCCGCTGGTGGGCACGGCGCACGAGAGTCGTTTGCCGTAGACAAATGCCCTGCCAACGCCTTTGCCCACCCTACATTTCTCAATCCTCCAGCTTCTCGCCGCTCGCCGCCACGCCGCGGTTGCGCGCCAGCCGCCGCGCCGTCACCGCCACGGAGAAAGTCACGATCAGAAATCGCGTGAGGTGATGCGCCCCGACATACACAGGGTCGAGACGCAGCGCGAGCGCGAGCACCATCATGGTGTCCTGGGCGCCGGGCGCAAACGCAATGAGCACGTCAGAGGCGTGAAACGGCAGGAAGCTCACCACCACCAGGACGAACACCGCCGAGACCGCGATGGCGACCGCCGCCGAGCCGAGCGCCGCCCAGAAATATTCCAGCAGCATGGTGAGCGAGGTGTTGGCGAAGCGCGAGCCAACGAGCGCACCCAGCACCACGACCGCAGAGCTGCCGAGCCACCACGGCAGCGTCACGTGCACGAAATCACCGCCGTGCAGCACCGCCGACGCCGCCATCGCGCCGAACAGAAGCCCGCCCGGAAATCGCAGCCAGTGCACCAGCACTGCACTCATGGTCGATGCGGCGACCAGCACCGCAAGCTCGCCGAGCGAGGCGCTCGCACCGGGCGGCGCCGGCGGCAGGCCGCTCGCCGCCAGGCCAAACAAGGCAAGCCCGCTGGGCAGCCCGATCGTGACGAGCAGCACCCGCACCGTCTGGACGATCGCGATCCCACGCATGTTGGAGCCAAACTCCGTCGCAAGCGCGAGCGCCTGCGCCATCGATCCGGGACTCGCGCCCAGCAGCGCCGACAGCGGCTCCCAGCCGTGCACAAACCGCAGATAGGCGGTGGTCGCGACAATCATCACCGCAGTCGAGGCCGACAGCACCACGATGCTCATCGGCCAGGTCGCCATGCCGCGCAGCGTTGCCGGCGTCACCACCGCCCCCAACAGGATGCCGATCAGCACAAAGCACACTCGCGCAAGAGACAGCGGCACCTTCGTGGGCCGTCCCATGAGAGCGGCTGCTGCCGTGACCAGCATCGAGCCTGAGACCAGGCCGGCGGGAACTCCGATCAAGGTAAATGTCACCCCGCCGGCGGCCGCGATCAGCAGCGTTTCGGCATAGGGGATGAGCGTCTGTTTCGGGAACGGAAGCAGCATTCCGGTGAGAGGCCCGACGGATAAGGCGTCGCGCCGTCCGCGACGGCGGATCAATGCCGTTAACCCACCGCGCCGTCAAATATCGGCCACGCAGAGCGCTTATTCCGCCTTGCCACAGCCTCTTAACCACCCAGCGCCAAGACAGGGAATTTTCGCCCTTCCGCGGGCACCTGCGGTAGAATGTTCCAAAGAACGTTTCAAGACGCCCCGAGGCCCAATCGACCATGCTGCAAGGCTGGATCGTCATCGCCGTTGCGCTCGGCTACATCTGCCTGCTGTTCGTCATCGCGAGCTATGGCGACCGCACGCGGGCGCTCGGCCGCGAGGGCGGCTGGCGCAACCTGATCTACCCGCTCTCGCTCGCAATCTACTGCACCAGCTGGACATTCTTCGGCTCGGTGGGGCTCGCCTCGCGCACGGGCTTCTACGACTACCTGACGATCTATGTGGGCCCCATCGTGATGATCGGTCTCTGCTCGCCGCTGATCATGCGAATTGTGCGCCTTGCCAAGACGCAGAACATCACCTCGATCGCCGACTTCATCGCCGCGCGCTACGGCAAGGCCCAGGTTGTCGCCGCCACCGTGGCGCTGATCGCCATCGTCGGCACCATCCCGTATATCGCGCTCCAGCTCAAAGCGGTGTCGGCGTCGCTCAGCACGATCCTGGCTCACATCGGACCCGGGAGCGGCGCGCCGCAGCCGGTTCTGGGCGACATCTCGCTGTTCGTCGCATTCTCGATGGCGACATTCGCGGTGCTGTTCGGCACCCGCCATATCGACGCCACCGAGCATCAGCACGGGCTGATGCTGGCGATCGCGACCGAGTCGATCGTCAAGCTCGTTGCCTTCGTGGCCGTTGGCATCTTTGTAACGTTCTGGATGTTCGATGGGCCCGCGGCGCTGTTTACCCGCGCGTTGAGCGAGCCGGCGACCGCCAAGGTGCTGACCGGAGAGCCTGCCAGCGGCACGCTCGTCGTAATGACGATGCTCTCGCTGTTCGCCATTGTGCTGGTGCCGCGGCAGTTTCACGTCACGGTGGTCGAGAACAACAGTGAGCGGGAAATCCGGCGGGCTGCCTGGCTGTTCCCGCTCTATTTGGTGCTGATCAATCTGTTCGTGCTGCCGATTGCGCTTGCGGGGCTCCTCACGTTCGCCCCCGACCAGGTCGACAGCGACATGTATGTGCTCGCGTTGCCGCTCGAGGCCCGCTCCAACCTGTTCACCATCGCGGCCTTCGTGGGTGGCCTGTCGGCGGCGACCGCCATGGTGATCGTCGAGACGGTGGCGCTCGCCATCATGGTGTCGAACGACATCGTGATGCCGCTGGTGCTGAAGCAGCGCGGAACCTTCATGGGCGGCGGCCAAAGCCTCGGCTGGCTGCTGCTCGCGGTACGCCGGATCGCGATCTTTGGGATTCTGTTTCTGGCCTATCTGTACTATCGGCTGGCCGGCGATGCCCACCTGGTGTCGATCGGGCTTCTGTCATTTGCTGCGGTTGCGCAGCTCGCGCCAGCCTTCTTCATCGGCCTGTTCTGGCGTCGCGCCAATGCCCGCGGCGCGATGGCGGGCATGACCATCGGCATCGCGATCTGGGCCTATACGCTGATGCTGCCGAGCTTCGCCGACGCCGGCATCGTCGGGAGCACGATCCTGCACGAAGGCCCCTGGGGCATCGCCTGGTTGCGGCCGCAGGCGCTGATCGGCCTCGACCTGCCGCGCCTGGTGCATGGCGTGGTCTGGAGCCTGGCGTTCAACGTTCTGGCCTATGTGGCGTTCTCGTTCACACGCCCGTCGGCCTCGATCGAGCGCCTGCAGGCCGACCTGTTCGTACCCACCGCGCTCACGCCGATGACGCCGAGCTTCCGGCTGTGGCGCTCTGCGGTGACGGTGGAGGAGCTGACCTCCACGGTGGCGCGCTATCTCGGCGAGGAGCGCACCCGCACCTCGTTCGACAGCTACGCCTCGACGCATGCGCTGGTGCTCGATCCCAAGGCCGAAGCGGACTTCCAGCTCCTGCGCTTCGCCGAGCATCTGCTCGCTTCGGCGATCGGAACGGCGTCCTCGCGTCTCGTGCTGTCGCTGCTGCTGCGCAAGCGCACCGTGTCCAAGAAGGACGCGCTCAAGCTGCTCGACGATGCCAACGCAGCGATCCACTACAACCGCGAGATCCTGCAGACCGCGCTCGACCACGTGCGCCAGGGCATCGCGGTGTTCAACAAGGACCTGCAGCTCACCTGCTGGAACCGGCAGTTCGGCGAGATGCTCGAGCTGCCGCCGCAGTTCACCCGCATCGGAACGCCGCTTCAGGAAATCCTGCGCCACAACGTGGGCCGCACGGCGCTGGACGCCGAGGCCATCGATACGCTGCTGCGCGAGCGCATCGTCCGCTATGTGTCGGCCAGCCAGCCGTTCCTCGAGCGCTCGGCCGAGCGCGACCTGGTGATCGAGGTGCGCGCCAACCGGTTGCCGGATGGCGGCATCGTCACCACCTTCACCGACATCACGCCAAGCGTGAAGGCTGCGGAGGAGCTCGAACGAGCGAATGAATCGCTCGAGCGGCGAGTGCGGGAACGTACCGAGGAGCTCATGCGCCTCAACGCCGAGCTTGGCCGCGCCAAAGGCGAGGCCGAGCAGGCCAACATCTCGAAGACGCGGTTTCTCGCCGCCGCCAGCCACGACATCCTGCAGCCGCTCAACGCCGCCCGCCTCTATGTCACCAGCCTGGTCGAGCGTCAGCGGCTCGGCGAGGACGCGCAGCTCGTCGGCAATATCGATGCCTCGCTTGACGCCGTCGAGGAAATCCTGGGCGCGCTGCTCGACATCTCGCGCCTCGATACCGGCGCGATGCGGCCGGAGATCGGCATATTCCGGATCGACGAATTGCTGCGCCAGCTCGAGGTCGAGTTCCAGCCGCTCGCCCAGGACAAGGGATTGCAGCTCGTCTTCATGCCCTGCTCGCTGGCGGTCAAATCCGACCGCCGCCTGCTGCGCCGCCTGCTGCAGAACCTGGTGTCGAACGCAATCAAGTACACGCCCAAGGGCCGCGTGCTGGTCGGCTGCCGTCGCCACGGCGACCGGCTGCGCATCGACGTCTACGATACCGGCCTCGGCATCCCGCGCTCCAAGCAGCAGGCAGTCTTCCAAGAGTTTCACCGTCTCGACCAGGGCGCGAGAGTGGCGCGTGGTCTCGGGCTCGGGCTCTCGATCGTGGAGCGCATCGCGCGCGTGCTCGACCACCGGATCGCGGTCAACTCTACGGTCGGGCACGGATCGCAATTCTCCGTCGAGGTCCCGTTATCGGCCGCCATTCCAGCGCGCGCTCCGGCGCGCGACAGGGCCGAGGTCGATCGCGGCCAGCTCGCCGGGCTATGTGTGTTGTGCATCGACAACGAGCCGACCATCCTTGACGGCATGGAGATGCTGCTCGGCGGCTGGGGCTGCCGCGTCGTCAAGGCGGCAGACCTGGCGTCGGCGCTGGCCGCGCTCGCCGAGAGCAAGCTTACGCCAGATGCACTGCTCATCGACTATCATCTCGGCGGGGAGAACGGCATCGAGGCCATTGCGCAATTGCGCCGCCGCTTCGCGGGCGCGACCGCGATCCTGATCACCGCCGATCGCGGCGCCGCGGTGCGGGAAGAAGCACGCGCGCAGAGCGTCCAGCTGCTCAACAAGCCGGTCAAGCCGGCGGCACTACGCGCCTTGCTCGCCCAGGCCCGCGTGCATCGGGTGGCGGCGGCGGAATAGTTGGAGGTCGACTTTAATAGAGTGACTTGAAAAAACTAAACGAGAGGAACAATCGTGCAGATCAAATCGATCCTGTCGCATATCGCAGTCGCCACCACCGCTTCATTGGCAACGCTCTTCATCGCCACCGGCCAGCTCCGCTCCCTCCTGCCCACCGAGGCACAAGCGCAGGCGCAGACGGGACAGCGAACCACGGACTTGTTCAAGCAGGAGATGACCGACGTCATGGGCCGCCACCTGACGGTGCGGCTCACCGAGCGCGACCCCGGCAATGGCAGCGGAGCGCACCGGCATCCGGGCAGCCATACGGTCGGCTACATCCTGGAAGGCACCTATGAGGTGAAGATCGACGACGGCCCGGTGCGCACGCTCAAGGCCGGCGAGGTGTTCTACGAGCAGCCGAACGCGCTGCACGCGATCTCCCGCAACCCGAGCACGACCGACAAGCTCAAATACCTGATCATCCAGGTTTCCGATCCGAGCAAGCCCGCAACCGTGCCGGCCCAATGAGACTGGAATTCGACTCCGATGTTTCTCAACCTCGACCATATCGGGCAGATCGCGCTCGCGGTGGGTGACGTCGACCGCGCCGAAGCCTTCTACCGCGATGTGCTTGGGCTGCGGAAGCTCTACCGCTTCGGTGATCTGACTTTCTTCGACTGCGCCGGCGTGCGGCTGATGCTGGAAAAGGCGCACAGCCCGGACGACATTCCGAAATGCTCGGTCATCTATTTTCGTTGCGCCGACATTGCGCTCGCGGTGCGCGAGCTGGAGAAGCGCGGCGTGACCTTCAGCAGCAAGCCGCATCTGATCGCCAAGATGGACGATCACGACCTGTGGATGGCGTTCTTTGCCGACCCGGACGGTCACACGCTGGCGCTGATGCAGGAGGCCCCGAAGGGCTACGCGCCGCCGGCCGGGTAACGACGTCAAGGTTTTCTGCGATTGAGCCACAAGCTTCGCTATTTCCCGCTAAAAGCGGAAATCCGGTGAGCTTGTTAATCTTCTTCACTGGGTCTTCGCAAAAGCGAACAGAAATCAACTGTCGTTGGCACGAACCATCCGCTGTCGTCCCTGCGAAGGCGGGGACCCATAATCACCAAACTTTCGATCTCTCGCCGGCCACGCCATCGCGAGGACACGGCGTATAGGTCCCCGCCTTCGCGGGGACGACAGCGGGAGATTCCTTGTTTCACATATTCCTTCGCGGAACGAACGGGCAAGCGCGGAGGCTGCTGCAGCGTCAATCCTGCGGCACCTGGCTCCACTGGCCGAGCTCGATCTTGGCGGCGGTGATCACCGCCTGGGTGCGGCTCTCAACGCCAAGCTTCTGCAGGATGGCGGAGACATGCGCCTTCACGGTTGCCTCCGAGACGCTGAGCTCGTAGGCGATCTGTTTGTTCAGGAGCCCGTCCGACAGCATCATCAACACGCGCACCTGCTGTGGCGTGAGCGAAGCGAGCCGCGCCATCAGATTGGCGGTTTCGGTGTCGGCGCCGGCGCTGAGGTCGACGTCGGGCGGCGTCCACACGCCGCCTTCGAGCACACGCTTGATCGCGGCACGCATCTCCTCGATGCCGAGCGTCTTGGGAATGAAGCCGGAGGTGCCGAGGTCCATGCAGCGGCGGATCACGGTGGGGTCGTCATTGGCCGAGACCACCACGATCGGGACGCTCGGATATTGCGCGCGCAGATACATCAGGCCGGAGAAACCGCGAACGCCGGGCATGTTGAGATCGAGCAGGATGAGGTCGACCTCGCCGCCACTCTCGAGGAGCTTGGCCACGTCCTCGAACGAGCCGGCTTCGCCGATCTCGACATGCTCGAAAAGGCCGCTGACCGCCTCCCGCAGCGCCCCGCGGAACAGCGGATGATCGTCGGCAATCACAAAACGATAATGCGTCGTATCGGCCAAATTCGACCCCTCGCTGCGCGCCCCTCCCGCCTCGATGATTAGTTGAAGTCTATCTCGTCACGGCCCGCTTTGATATGGCGCAAAAGGGCGCGTTCGGCTGTTTCACCGGATATTGCTTAACGCCGGCTGCCGATGAACTGCAGCACCACCTCGCGCCGATGCGGCCGTGTGCGGTGCTCGGCGAGATAAAGCCCCTGCCAGGTGCCGAGCGCGAGCCGGCCATCAGTCACCGGCACCTGCAGCGAGACACCATTGACCATGGCCTTCACGTGCGCCGGCATATCGTCGGGTCCTTCGGTGTCGTGGACCCAGCCCGCGTCCGTGGGCGCAATGCGATCGAGCGCGGTGACGAGATCAACCTGCACGTCGGGATCGGCATTCTCCTGAATGACCAGCGACGCCGAGGTGTGGCGCAGGAAAAGCTGCAAGGTGCCGTGGCCGGCCCCGGCCTCGGCTACGAAACGTGCCGCCTCCGCGGTGATCTCCGTGAATCCCTGCCCGCGGGTATCGATCGTGAGGGTCGCGGTCGCGATCAGCTCGGGGACGACGCTGGCGATCGCAGACCGGCCGGCGATCGCGCCAGGCGCAGGGGTGGTGCGGACGCGCGTGCTCACGGCTTCTTCATGATGTCCTTCTGGGTGGTCACGATCATCTCGACCATCCGTTTCCAGACTTTCTCGACGAAAGTCATCATGCGGTTGAGCTCGGCATCGCTCGGAAGCTGCAGCTCCTCGCGACCCGAGACATCGGGCCTGCCACCGCCCGGCAGCGGCAGATTATGCGCCAGCAGCTCCCGTTTGAGCTGGGCGTTGTCAGCTTGCAGGCGCGCGATCTCGCCTTCGAGCGCAGAGCGCTCATCCGGCACCGCCTGGCATTCCCAGCCGGCGGACCGCTTCAGGCACAGCGAAACCTGCCCGGAGCGGCCGTCGAGCCGCAGGTAGCCCTCATCGGTTCGGTGCAAAGTGAAGCGGCCATCCGCGCTGTCAGGTTTATCCTGCGCGAAACCTGGCACGGCAAGCGCGGATACGAACGCGACGATCGTCAGTCCGATCCGTATCATGGCTTTCCCCTCTTCTGGCTGCGGGACAGATCCACAGGTCCTGCCACTAGTGCGGCGAATTTGAAGTTCCTATCCCATCGCCGCAAACGCGTTTAGGAACTTCAAATTCACAAGCCGCACTAGGAATCAATACGTTGCTAGTGCACCGTTGATTCCGAAGTTCGCAGACGGATGTGCCGCAATGGAATGCGAACTTCGGAATCGGTGCACTAGTCACTGCCGGAGGATCGTGGCAACCACGCGGCCCGACAAAATTACCACTAGGGATTTATACCAAAGAAGCGCCCGCCCCGCCTGTCGGGCACCCCGGTCCGGGTATCCCCTAACGCATCGATTCGAGTTCGTTTTCAAGCGCTTAATGAGAAAGGTCCGATTCTTGACTCGCCCAGACCCAATCAGTATGGTCCGCGCGCCTCGGGGGCGGCGGTAAAGCCGCGATCATCGCGGGTGTCGACAGCATGGCCGACAAAAAGCAGGCCGACGACGCACGCGATCGCAAAGATCGCGACCAACCGTCCGCCGAAGAGGCCGCGCTGTCCGCGAGGTTGCGCGATCTCGGCAAACAGCTCGGCCGGCACCATTCCGACGGTCCTTCCGACAGTGAGCCCGGCCAGCGTCCGACCACCGATGCGTCGGCGATGGCCCGCGGTTTTCGGCTGTCAACCGAGCTCGTCGCAGGAGTTCTGGTGGGCGCCGGCATCGGCTGGCTGCTCGACCGCTGGCTCGGAACGACGCCGTTGGGGATGCTTGTGTTTTTGCTGCTCGGCTTCGTCGCGGGTGTTCTCAACGTGATGCGGGTAGCAGGCGTGGTCCGGACCAACACGCTGGACCCGCCGGATAAGAGGCAATAGCGGCCGTCAGAGCGACACCGCAAGAAGGCAGGCTGATCGGGCATGGATCCGATTCATCAATTCCAGATCAAGAACCTCCTCACCTTTGGACATATTGGTGGGGCGGAGATCGCATTCACGAATTCGGCGCTGTACATGCTGATCGCACTCGCGGTGATTGTCGCGCTGACGATCGGCGCAACCACCTCGCGCGCGCTGGTCCCCGGCCGCCTGCAGTCGGTCGCCGAGATGTCCTACGAATTCATCGCCGACACGCTGCGCTCGAGCGCTGGCAGCGAGGGGATGAAGTTCTTCCCGCTGGTATTCTCGCTGTTCATGTTCATCCTGGTGGTGAACATGATCGGGCTGATCCCGTACACCTTCACTGTCACCAGCCACATCATCATCACCGCCTCGCTGGCGCTCCTCGTTTTCACCATCGTCATCGCCTATGGCTTCTGGAAGAACGGGCTGCATTTCTTCAAGCTGTTCGCGCCGAGCGGCATTCCGATCATCCTGATGCCGCTCATTATCCTGATCGAGGTGATGTCGTTTCTGTCGCGACCGCTGTCGCACAGCTTGCGGCTGTTCGCCAACATGTTGGCCGGCCACATCACGCTCAAAGTCTTCGCCGGCTTCATCACCATGCTGGGCGCCTTCGGCTTCTTCGGCTGGCTCGGGGCGCTCGTGCCGTTCGCGCTGGTGGTGGCAGTGACGGCGCTCGAATTCCTCGTAGCGTTCCTGCAGGCTTACGTCTTCGCGATCCTCACCTGCATCTATCTCAACGATGCCATCCATCCCGGCCACTGAACGGCCGGTACCATCGAAACACGGACAAAGGAGCTAAAGACCATGGATCCCGTTGCTGCAAAATACATTGGCGCCGGAATTGCCTGCATCGGCATGGGCGGCGCCGGCGTGGGCGTCGGCACCATCTTCGGCCACTACCTCGCAGCCGCGCTGCGCAACCCCTCGGCCGCGCAGGGCCAGTTCGGCAATCTGATCTTCGGCTTCGCGGTAACCGAGGCGCTCGGCATCTTCTCGCTGGCGATCGCGTTCCTGCTTCTTTACGGCGTCTGAACGCGGACCAGCGTGCGATGGCGGCGAAGAACGAACATACCGAGGTGCCAGGCGGCGGTCACAAATTTCCGCCCCTGCAAATCGAGACCTATGCCTCCCAGCTCCTTTGGCTGGCGCTCACCTTCGTGGCGCTCTATCTCCTGATGTCGCGCGTCGCGCTGCCGCGCATCGGCTCGATCATCGAGGATCGCCGGCAGCGCATCGCGAGTGATTTCGCCGAAGCGGAGCGGCTGAAGGCGGAATCGGACGCGGCATTGGCCGCCTATGAGAAGTCGCTGGCCGAAGCCCGCGGCCGGGCGCAGGCGCTCGCCAACGAGGCCCGTCAACGGGAGGCCGCTGCCGCCGAGAGCGCCCGCAAGGCGCTCGACGCCAAGCTCAATATTCAAATCGCCGACGCCGAAAAGGTGATCGCGTCGCGCCGATCGTCCGCCATGACCAACGTCCAGAGCATCGCCGTCGACGCCGCCGCGGCCATCGTACAGCGCCTGATCGGGTCAACGCCCGGGAGTCGCGAGGTCGAGGCCGCCGTCGTCGACGTGCTCAAGCGCTGAGGACAAGATGTTGGGTGAAGCCGAATTCTGGGTCGCCGTCGCCTTCGTGATCTTCGTCGGCGTGTTGATCTACTTTGGAGTCCACACAATGATCACGGGCGCGCTCGACCAGCGCTCCGCCCGCATCCGAGCGGACCTCGACGAGGCGCGCCGCCTGAAGGAGGAAGCCGCTGCGCTGCTGGCCGAATACCGGCGCAAACAGCAAACCGCCGAGCGCGAGGCGGCGCAGATCGTGGCCGGCGCCAAGGCCGAGGCCGACCGGCTTGCGGTCGAGGCCAGGACGCGCATGGACGAGTTCGTGACGCGCCGTACCAAGATGGCGGAAACGAAGATCGCGCAGGCCGAGGCTCAGGCACTGGCCGACGTGCGCGCCGCCGCCGCCGAGGCCGCGGTTGCGGCAGCCGAGAAGATTTTGACTCAGACCGTCAAGGGCAGCGTCGCCGATGACCTCATCAACAAGGGCATCGCCGATCTCAAGTCGAAGCTGAACTGAGCATGTTCCGTTCATTTCGACGCAAGCCTTCGTGATGAGCACGGACTCTATTTGCGGCACGGCGGGACTCCCTCTCCCCAACGGGGAGAGGGTGGGGGTGAGGGGGAAACCGCGCTATCGATAGTTCGTAACCCCCTCACCCCACCCCTCTCCCCTGCGGGGAGAGCGAGCAGGCCGTGCCTTGCGGCATGCCCCGTGACTCCATTCGACCGAAACTTGCTTTAGGCCTGCACGGATTGGGGTGCGTCCTCATGAACGCGCCGATACGGCCACACCGGTTTTTCGGCGCTCACGCCTTCTGCCGAACGGACATTGCTCCCCGGCCAAGACCAAGCCACCCCTTCAGACGCGTGAAGAATCCAGGCCGGCGCACGCGCTCGATCTGTCGACTGTCATCAAGCGTTGCTTCGACGACGTTCATAAATCTGGTAATGAGGGCGTTTCGCCGTCGTCGCCAGTACACGTAAACCGCAAGCCTCATCAACAGCGCCGCTCCGAAAACGTGACTGGTGAACCGGCCGACCAAAGGGTCAAGGCGACGCTCGAGGGCAGTCCGAAGGTCAGCGAGTGTCTCCTCCGTAATGGTAGGCCACGGTGCTTGCTTGACCTCGACCGCAGCGGTTCCGACGAGGGGAATGATCGGGAGCCTTGCATCCGCAGCGCTGCCCGTACTTTCACGCCGCCCGAATACCGGATTGTCGGGGTGCAAGCGGAAGTGATCTGCCAGGAATTTTTGGCAATTGCGCCGGCCGAGTTGGAAATCGTGCTCACGGAACTGCTCGTCGAGGAAACCGCCGAAGGCGTAAAGCAAGCCGCAGGCGAGATCGGGCTGAGCACTCTCGTCAGCCGAGGCAGGCTGCGGCTTTTGGCGCGACGGAGAAATGAGAAAGCGGCTATAGACCTTGGGATCAGCGGCGGCGATGAGATCGGTTGATTTGAATCTCGCCTGATCGATCAATGCTGGAATGAGGCGGCGGGCAACGAAGAACAAGGCAAGGTCGTCCTTGCGGCTCTTGAGGACTTCTTCAGCGGCCTTCGTCGACGGCTTCGAGGGCAGATCCGGGGGGAACGGTGCGATCAGGATGACGGCCCGATTGGCCGTCATCGGATCCCGGAAATTCTGCTTTTCATCAAGATTGCGAATGGTCCAGCGAGCGAGCTCGAAGGGTTCGTTGTTCAGTGCGCCGCCATCGATGCAGACAAAACTCGTCTGGGCGCTCGGCGCCGCCGGCTCCGATTGGAGTTTCCTCAGCATCTCTGGATATGTGCCCGCCTCAAAAGGAAGCGCCCGCCGGCGGATATCCGCTACCTGAATGGGAATCTCTCGGGCCTGGAAGCCGAACGGGAAGGCACTGGTCGTCAGTGCCGCTTGCGCGTAGCCCTCAAGCGCTTCGCCAAGAACGCCGCCAGGCGTGCCCCGCTCACCGCAATTGTTGAAGTCGATCTGCTGTCCGGCATCGTCCCACGTCTTGAGCCATTGACACTCCTGTTCGGGAAAACTGCGCTTGCCGAGCTTGGTGACCGCGAAATGTGCGCGGTCCTCATGGAGATTCATCCAAAACGCACTCCCCTCGAACATGAACGGATAGGGGACGCCATCCAGGTTGGTGCGGGTCAGAAACAGATGGGTTGGGTCTGAAAGAAAAGCGTAGCGCTCGCCCGTTGGATGAATGGCCCGCAGGCTGTCGCGCGCGATGTTGGTAAGCGCGTCGCTGTTCAGCAAGGAGATGGGTAAGCCCTTCGACCCAAGGAGGTCTGCTGTGTCGAGAAGCGTTTGATTGCTGCCACTCTTCTTTGCCGCTTCCCGACTGTCGAAGAGCTTCGTCTTCTTGACCCACGCACCGTAGAGCTCTGGAAGCACATGCTTGACCGGCCAGTCCTGCTTGGGATTGACCGCCGGCTGGTCGATCGGTCTCACACCGCCCGCGAGCGCCGCGACGCCGAGCGCACCGACGATCCCACCGGCTGAGGTGCCGGAAATGACGGATATGAAGACATCATGTTTCGGGACATCCTCTCCCCGTTCCTTGGCCTTTTGCCACTCGTTGAGCGCTTCGATCAGAAAATCGAAAACGCCTGCCGAATAGGCGCCGGCAGAAACGGCTCCGGCCATGGCCAGACCAATTTGAAAGCCGGGTTTTTCAGATCCGTTCCCGCTCATTGCCGTGCCCTCAAGAGGTTATTGTCAATGTCCCCGTGATCCAATTGATCGCAGCGTAACGCCAATTGTGTGACAGCGTTGGAATCACGTCTGGTCGTCAGGGAAGCGCGCATGGCGGCGTGCGGCAATGGCGGAGCAGGCACGACGCGAGCCATCGGAAATTGACATTTTTCTGATGTCGATCTGGTCTTGCGACAGAGACCAGCCTCTCACCGTCATCCTGAGGCGCCCGCGCACTACACGACGGTCATGGCAACTTGCACCGCCGTGCACGGGCCTCGAAGGATGCGGCCGAGACAACGCGGCTTCCCTTGCGGCACCGCTTTGGGCCGTCGCCCCACCGATCCCGGGTATACCCGGGGATCGGACTCGTTAAGTGCGCAAGTCGGCCAAGGCCGACTTTGCGATGGCTCGCGCGGCCGGAAGAGGCCGCACTCGCACCTCAGGGGTGACGGATATGAGTCATTCTTCTGCTTCCGGCATCAGACAAGGTCACAGCCCGCCGACATTGCGAAACTTCTGCACGCGCTTGCCCTGCACCTCGGCGCTGTAGACGTTGCCTTTGCTGTCGATGCCGATGAAGTGCAGGTTGTAGAACTCGCCGAGCTGGTGGCCGACCCGGCCGACGCTGTTCACCACCTCGCCGCTCACGCGGTTGACCACGTGGAACTGGCCATTCGGATCGTCCACGACCAGGAGATAGGTCTGCGCCGCATCGGGCCATTTGACGATCGAGCCGATCGTGCCCGGATAGCTGTCCTTAAGGACGAAGGTCTCGCGCACGAAGGTGCCATCTTTGCGGAAGAACTGCATGCGATTGTGCTGGCGGTCGCAGACCACGACCAGCCCGTCAATCGTGATGGTGATGCAGTGTACCGGGTTGGTGAACTGCTGCGGCGGCGGTCCCTTGAAATCCCACGTCACCTTGTCGTCGCTTGGCCGGTTGCCATAGGCGCCCCAGTGCCGCTTGTAGGCGCCGGTCGCGGCGTCGAACACGATGACACGCTTGTTGCCGTAGCCGTCGGCAACGAACAGCTCGTTGCTCTCGCGATCGACCACCATGTCGGCGGGACGGCCGAGATGCTCGGTGTCGTTCGATCCGCCCGGCGTGCCGGGCTTGCCGATCCGCAGCACGAACTTGCCGTCGCGCGTGAACTTGAAGATATGCCCGCCGGTCTCGACATTGTCGCCGACCCAGACAAAATTATTGTGGTCGACATGGATGCCGTGCCCGTCATTGCCCCAAGTGTAGCCTGGGCCATCACCGCCCCAGCCTTGCACCACCTTGCCGTCCTGATCGAACTCGATCACCGGCGGCGCCGGCACGCAGCATTTCACGTTCGGTGCGGTTGAGGCGCGCTTCTCGCGCGCATCGAGCGCGCTGGGGCGCTGGTTGATCCAGATGTGGTCCTGCGCATCGACTGTGATGCCGCCGATGGTGCCGATGATCCAGTTGTTGGGAAGCGTCTTCGGCCAGCTCGGATCGACCTCGAATTTGGGCACGGTCTGTGCCGCCGCGGGCCCGAGCATCAGAAGCGCCAAGGTGCAAGGAAGCATCACCTCTCGAACAATTCGTATCATTCCATCCTCCCTGTCGAAGTCATAACGGGCTTCTTGCTGGCCCGCGCATGATTGAGCGTAGCCCGGGTTAAGCGTCAGCGAAACCCGGGAGGCGTTCATTTGGGGAGAGGATGATCCCGGGTTTCGCCAAACGCTCGACCCGGGGCTACTGCGGCCAGCGTTACTTCTTCTTGGGAGCCGATTTCTTGGCCGGCGGCGGCCGGTTGCGGTCGCCGGCGTCGTCGAAGCCGATATAGACCACATAGGCCTCGAGCTCGGTGGGGCTCGGCATCGGGAAGCGCAGGTCCTCCTCGACGTCCGTAAACGTGACGTTGGTCGTGCCGGACGGCAGCGCGACCGGGATACGTCTGAACTTGGAGACGATGGTCTTGGGGTCGACGCCCTCCCGCACGACGGCGTAGCGCAGCGGCACATCGACCTGGTTCGGCGCGCCCGCCGGTCCCACGATCACCCGCCCCTGCACGCCGACCCGCATCCTGATCTCCGGCCCCTCGAGCGCACATTGGCGCGCGAGCTGGGTGATCGACAGCTGATAGCGCAGATCACTGCCGGTCGCCTGCTGCGTCTTGGTCGCGATCGCCAATGTCGAGGCGCCCTGCCGGATATCAGCGGACGGGCAGTTTTCATCCATCGACGGCGGCGTCGGCTGCGCCGACGCCAACGCGCTACGATCGGCCGAGGTGGTCACCACATTGGAGAACCCCGGGATCGACGGAAACCAGTCGGACGAGCTGACCGATGCGCATCCCGCAACACCGACAGCCAGCAACACGACGGTACCGATGACAGTCGAACATCGCTCTTGAGAGAACACCATGGCTCATCGAATCGTCTGAATGCTCGCACCCCGGCGCCTTATAGCAGAGCCACCATGGCAGCCCCAAGGCCGCAATCACGGCCTTGATCAGCAGCCGGCCGGCGCGCCGACATACTATACTTCGTCCCGCAGCCGCGCATACAGGAGGTGGTCCTGCCAGACCCCATCAATGCACAGGTATTGGCGGGCGAAGCCCTCCCGCCGGAAGCCGGTCTTTTCCAGGAGCCTGATCGAGGCGGCATTGGTCGGGATGCAAGCGGCCTCGATGCGATGCAGCCGAAGGGTGCCGAACGCGAACGGGATCAGCGCGCTCACGGCGGCTGTCATAAAGCCACGGTGCGCGTAGGGTGCGCCCATCCAGTAGCCGAGACTACCGGCCTGCGCGCAGCCGCGGCGGATGTTGGAAAGCGTCAGTCCGCCGAGCAGGATCTCGTCGGTGCGGTGCACGATGAAGAACGGATAGGCCAGATCCCCGCGCTGATCCTCGGTGTAGCGCTTGATCCGCCGGCGGAAAGCGGAGCGGGTCAGATCATCGGCCGGCCAGGTCGGCTCCCAGGGGGAGAGGAAATCGCGGCTGGCCTCGCGCAGCGTCGCCCAATCCGCATAGTCCGACATTTGCGGGGCACGCAGCACGACACCATTGCCCATGATCGCGGGCAACTGCTCCGAAAAGCTGACCGTACGAAAGAAGGCCATGGTGCCCGCTTCCGAAGTTCTTAACGCCATCACAGCAACCCCCGACACGAACTTCGAAAGCGAAGGGGCGTTAGCAGGTCTATGAGTCCAGTGCCGCTTGATCGATTCGATGCTCCTGGTCGAGTTTGCCGTAACTTTGCAGGAGCTTCAAACCGGCGGCACCGCTCATGCGACTTTGCGCACCAGACTTTCTGCGATCGTGGCCGCGCTTTCAAGGCCGGGTCCAGGCCCAAGCGCCGCGATCGCGGGCCGGCCACGGCCGATCAAGGCGCGCCCGGCCGCCCGTGCGCTTTCAGGAGTCACGGATTCGATGCGCTCCACCAGCTCGTCCAACGGGATCGGCCGGCCCCAGGCAAAGATTTGCCGAGCCAGCTGCTCGGTGCGTGCGCTCGAGCTCTCAAGCGCCATCAGCAGCCCCGCCTTCATCTGCGCCTTGGCGCGCGCGATCTCGGCCTCGCTGATGGTCTCGGCCGCGTTGGCGATCTCGCCGACCACGACCCGCATCAGCTCGGGCACATCCTCGGCGTCGGTGCCGGCATAGAGCCCGAACATCCCGGTGTCGGAATAGGGCGCATGGAAAGCGTAGATCGAATAGCAAAGCCCACGAATCTCGCGCACCTCCTGGAACAGGCGCGAGGACATGCCGCCACCGAGCACGTTGGTGAACACCTGCAGATTGAACAGATCGGGGTCACGCTGCGCAATGCCAGGCAGCGCCAGCGCGATGTGCACCTGCTCGAGGTCGCGCGTCTCGATATTCGATCCGCCCACGAACCGCGCGGCATCGGGCGTTGGCGGCAGCGGCCCGTTGAAGGTCGTGAACCTGCGCTCGACCTCCGCCACCACCGCCTCGTGATCGACCGCGCCGGCGGCAGCCACCACCATGTCGGGCGCGCGGTAGTGGCGCGCCAGATAGGCCGCAAGCTTGCGGCGGTCGAACGAGCGCACGGTGTCGCGCGTGCCCAGGATCGAGCGACCGACCGGCTGGTTCGGAAATGCCGTCTCCTGCAGCCGCTCGAACACAAGATCGTCGGGCGCATCCTCGGATGCGCCGATCTCCTGCACGATCACGTTCTGCTCGCGCTGCAGCTCCTCCGGATCGAACGCCGGATCGGACAGGATGTCGGCGAGAACGTCGAGCGCGAGCGGCACGTCGGCCGCGAGCACGCGCGCGTAATAGGCCGTGCTCTCGACGCTGGTTGCGGCGTTGAGGTCGCCGCCGACCGCCTCGATCTCTTCGGCGATCTGCCGGGCGGTTCGCCGGGTGGTGCCCTTGAAGGCCATATGCTCCAGGAGATGCGAGATGCCGTGCTCGTCCGGCCGCTCATCGCGGCTGCCACAGCCGGCCCAGACACCGAGCGAGGCGGTCTGCAGATGCGTCATGGCATCGGTCACGACCGTGAGACCAGATGGAAGACGCGTGACTTCAACGCTCATGCGGCAGCTCCTTGTGCGGCGCGGCTCAATGACAGGATATGGTGCTCGATTGCGGCCTGATCAGCCGGCAGTGTGACAACGCGTTCCGGCCGCTCGGTGAGGCCGGCCAGCCAGTCGGGCAGCCGCGGGCGCACCCCGCAGGCAGCCTCGACCGCTTCGGGAAACTTTGCGGGATGCGCGGTTGCCAGCACCACCATGGGCACTGCCGGATTGCGCGGCTCCTTTTCCGCCACTGCGACACCGACGGCGCTGTGCGGATCGATGAGCTTGCCGGTCTCCCGCAGCGTGGTGCGGATGGTGACTGCAGTCTCGTGCTCGTCGGCGCGGTTGGCCGAGAACACCGCGCGCAGGCGCGTGAGCGCATTGCCGGTCAGCGAGAAGCGCCGCGATTGTGCCAGCGAGCCCATGGCGGAGCGCACCGCCTTGCCGTCGCGGCCATAGGCCTCGAACAGGATGCGCTCGAAATTGGACGCGACCTGAATATCCATCGAGGGCGAGGAGGTCGCGATCACGTCGCGCAGCTCATAGGTGCCGGTCGCGAGCGTGCGCCCCAGGATGTCGTTGATATTGGTGGCGATCACCAGCCGCTCGACCGGCAGCCCCATGCCGAGCGCCACGAAACCTGCGAACACATCGCCGAAATTGCCGGTCGGCACCGTGAACGCGACACCACGATGGGGCGCCCCGAGCGCGACCGCGGCGGTGAAGTAATAGACCGCCTGCGCCACGATGCGCGCCCAGTTGATGGAGTTGACGCCGGACAGCCGCACGCGGTCGCGGAAGGCGTGATGGTTGAACATCGCCTTCACCAGCGCCTGGCAGTCGTCGAAGGTGCCCTCGATGGCCACGGCATGCACATTGGCATCCGGCGCCGTGGTCATCATGCGCCGTTGCACGTCGGAGATGCGCCCTTGCGGGAACAGCACGACGACGTCGACCTGGGCGCGGCCGCGGAAGGCCTCGACCGCGGCGCCGCCGGTGTCGCCCGAAGTCGCCACTACAATGGTGGTGCGCTCGCCGCGTGCCGCCAGCGCGTGATCCATCAGCCGCGCCAGGAGCTGCATGGCGACGTCTTTGAACGCGAGCGTCGGACCGTGGAACAGCTCAAGCAGGAAGGTGCCAGCGCCGAATTGCGCGATCGGCACCACCGCCGGATGCCGGAAGGTGCCGTAGGCTTCGCGGGCGAGCCGCGACAGCTCCGCCTCCGAGATCGTGTCGCCGACGAACGGCCGGATCACCTCGACCGCCACTTCGGCGTAGGGCTTGCCGGCAAAGCTGGCGATGGTTTCCGCTGAAAGACGCGGCCAGTTCTCCGGCACATAGAGGCCGCCGTCGCGAGCGAGACCCGCGAGCGTGACATCCATGAAGCCAAGCGGCGGGGCTTCGCCGCGGGTGGAGACGTAGCGCACGAATGATCCTTGAGCGTGGCTTGAAGCGGTCTTTGGCGACCTTATGCGGATGGTCCGGGTTTCACAAGGAACCGATAATCGCTTGATTCAGCTATGGATTATCGGATTTCCCGCCCGCTTCCTCACGCCGGCGCCGCACCGCCCAGATCACGAACATCACCACTAGCACGGTGGCGAGCCCATACCAGGTGACGGCGTATTGCAGGTGATCGTTGCGCAGATGCACCTTCAGCGGCGCCGGATGCGGCAGCCCGCCGGGCGGCACCGGCGCCTCCTGCTCGATGTAGAACGGTGCCACCGCGCCCCAGCCCTTGCGCTGCGCCATCGCGGCGGGATCGCGCACCATCCAGACGTCGCCGGTGGCATCATGATCCGAGACGAAGGCGGAGCCCGCTTCCGGCCAACGCAGCGCGCCGACGATATCCACCGTGCCGGCCGCCACAGGATAGGCGCGGTCCGGGACAAAGCCGC
>Ga0137409_10002181_pt1 | contig 21112 bp, 8 predicted proteins | sample CZODoug1_16funga_FD_122059 | JGI IMG/M metagenome (GOLD analysis project Ga0137409, IMG submission 122059) | Vadose zone soil fungal communities from Angelo Coast Range Reserve, California, USA - CZODoug1_16fungal (Hybrid Assembly) | ecosystem: Environmental > Terrestrial > Soil > Vadose zone... | reverse complement strand
AGCGCATCTGGCGGCCATCAATCACGGTCAACCACTGAGTGCTCGACGCTGAGTCACAAGCGCTGAAGAGCGTTAAGAGAACGAAGCGCAAGCCTATGGCAGAAGGGGTAGTGTGTCAATCGAAATTGGATATAGCGTGCTACTCGGAAAATAGCATTGAGTTCAGGCTTTAGCCTGGTTTGGCTCCGGCAACAGCCAAACCAGGCTAAAGCCTGAACTCCAAACATTTTCATTCAGGAACTCACCCGAGCATAGGAATGATATGCGACCAGCCACTTGTCAGCGAGGGCAATGACTGCGTCTGCTGGAAAAGGCCGTTGCGGTCAATGTAGCCCACTCCCCCGAAGCCGTTAGCATTGTAAATGAACAGGTAATCTCCCACGCTGACGATCTGGGACCAGCCCGCATTGAACCCTGGCGATTGCGTCTGGTGGTAGAACCCGTCTCGGTCAATGTAACCTACCGCCGTGACACCGTCAGCGAAGCGGTAGAAGAGTATGTTATCTCCTACACTGACGATCTTGGCCCAGTTGGCGTTGATACCGCTCAATGTCCTGGTATGCTGGAAGTGGCCGTCGCGGGTAATCCGCCCGACGGTCGTGAGGCCATCCGAGGCGCGATATAAAATTAGCTGATCGCCAGTGCGGACGATATGCGTCAAACCTGTGTTTAATCCAGTTGAAAGTTCCGTACCCACGAAAATGCCATGCTCGTCAATGTGCCCGACCGAGCCGGTGCCGTCGGTGCGGTAGAAGAATAGGCCGTTGTCAGTGCCGACGATCTGTGACCAGTTGGTGATGGCGCCACTCAATGACTGAGTTTGTTGATATTGTCCTGCCCGGTCGATGTACCCGATTGTGACGAGACCTGTCCCCCGGTAGAAGAGCAAGTAATCGCCCGTGCTAACGATTCTCGTCCAGTTGGTGCTCAGCCTCCCGACTAGCGATTGTGTTTGCTGGTAGTGGCCGTCGCGGTCAATAAACCCGATCGCGCCGAGACCGTCCGACGCGCGGTAGAATAAAAGATAGTTATTTTGGGTTCCGACGATATGCGTCCAGCCGGAGTTGAAAGACCCGATCAGCGATTGAGTTTGGTTGAATTGCCCAGTTTGGTCAATGTAGCCCACGGCCGCTGTACCGTCGAAGCCGCGGTAGAAGACCAGATATTTGGTTTTGTCCTGCGCCATCCCTGTGACGGTTGTCAGCAACGTGACAAGCGCGATCAAGAGTGTGATTGACAATTTGTTTTTCATGACTTCTCCCTTTAGTAGTTGGATCGCTTACTGCATATCAAGCGCCACACTGAATTCTCAAATTTCAGGTACCGCTCTATGACCGAGCACAAGTATCCAACACTTGGCTAAAGCACCGGCTGAAGCGCACCGGCGGTGTGATGTTCAATTGATGGAGTCGATCAATTGACCGACTGCTTCACCATCTTCGTGCGCCATGAGGTATTGAAATCGGAGTGCCAAAGCGTAATGCCTCGTGGCAGGAGCAAGAGGGAGGTCCGAATTGATTGATCCGAATGAAGATGGGAGTGGCGAAGGATGGCGGCTGCGGAATACGCCCGGCCGATTGGCCGAGTCATGCCGTATCATTAATGATAACAATGATAACGTCGGGCGCGAAGTTTAGCCGGGCGAAAGGCGTGGCAAGCTAAGCAGCCTAATGACTTAGTGCGCCGCTCCTCTGGATGTATCACCGGAGATATAGCGATTTAGGAAATGATCTTGAATATTGGCACGGCGGGAATGAGCGGCCCTTCATTTTTTGGGCGGCGCCATCGACTTCAGCTTGCGGATCAATTGCTCGACTTCTGCCCTTAGCCCCAGTTCGTTGATCAGCCGGTGCAGATTGGGCGGTTTGATACCGAGTAGAGCGGCGGCCTCGGTCAGGTTGCCTCCAACTCGGTTGATAGCGTCGCGAATCGTCCGGCTTTTGGCCTCTTCGGCGGCTTGTCTGGCAGCTTGACTGATGTCCAACCCGGGCGCTCCGGTAAGTGGAGCAACGGCTCGAATCTCTTCGGGTAGGTCTGTCGGCGCAATGAACTCAGGCTCGCCCGTCGGCCCGGTGTCGTGGTGAAGCACGGCGTAGTAAATGGCGGTCTCCAACTCGCGCACATTGCCCGACCAATGATAGCTCTTCAAACAGGCGAGGGTTTCGGGAGCAAGCAGCGTAACGGGCGGCTCGCGTTTCTCACCATATTTCCTGGCGAAATGGCGGGCGAGCAGCTCGATGTCCTCGCGACGTTCCCGCAGCGGCGGCAATGTAACAGGGAAAACTTTGAGCCGGTAGTAAAGGTCTTCGCGGAAGGCGCCGGCCTTGACGGCAGCCTCTAGGTCACGGTTGGTCGCGGCGAGCACTCTGATATCTACCTGGATTGTCCGTGTTCCGCCGAGTCGCTCAAACGCAGGCTTCACATCAGGGTCCACGGGCAGCGCCCGTAGCAGCTTGGCTTGCAGTGCCAGGGACATCTCACCGATCTCATCGAGGAAGACGGTGCCACCATGCGCCACTTCCAGCTTCCCTTTCTTTAGTTGCTTGGCCGCGCCGGTGAAGGCGCCGGGCTCGTGGCCGAATAGCTCGCTTTCCAGCAACGCCTCCGGGATTGCCGCGCAGTTGATTGCCAAAAAGCGCTGACTGGATCGAGAACTGCGATCGTGGATGGCGCGCGCCACCAACTCCTTGCCCGTACCACTCTCCCCGAGGATCAAGACGGTGGCATCTGAGGAGGCTGCCCTGGCGATAGTCTGATAAACCTCCATAATTTTCACACTCTCGCCGATCATCCGGTGCCGAGATCCCAGCTCGGCGCCGAGCCGACGGGTCTCCTGTTCCAGCCATTCGACGCGCCATGCCTTTTCCAGTGCCCCGGCGGTGAGGTCGGCAATTGCCGTTACGATGTCTAGATGATGGTTGTCGAAACGACCGCGCTTGTCATCAGCCGTCAGATAGATAACGCCAAGCATCTGCCCATAAGCGATAAGCGGGACGACAAGTAGTGACTGCGGTGGAGCGGCATCATCGAAGAGCAAGGAACGACCTTCATAACGCGTCTGCCTAATGAGCAAACGATTGACTTGCATGCTTGCGTCCCGCGCGCCCGGCCTGTGCTTGACAGCCTCTTCGGTCAACTCTTCAGCAACCTCTCCGAAACGAAGAAGAACTGCCTGCTTGGCGGGAACGATCTCAAAAATTGAATCGAGCAATTGTCGCGCGAGCGACCGGGGCTGACGTACGGCATTGATCGCTCGGCCAATTTTCAGCAACTCGCTCAGATCGCGGGCGAGAGAAGAGGCTGGCGACAGCGCGGCTTCTACTTTCGTCGGATCCAAGTAGAGCACGTCCTCCTGTCGACGCAAGGTTGTTGTGCCGGTGACCGTCCTGGCGTCATTGAACTGCACTTGGCTAGCGGGCGGGGGGGCTTCTTCCTCTTTGAGTAAAAAGAGAAAGATGGAATCGCTGATAGCAAGATGGTCGAAATGCCTTAGCCAACGTTTCTTCACCGGCTCATCGTTGACAAACGTGCCGTTGGCGCTCAGATCTTCAATCTCGAACTGATCCCCGACTCTACGAATCACACAATGCCGCCGTGAAACCAGATCGCTACTGAGGCACAATTGACTAGACGGGGCGCGACCTATCGAACATTCATCTTCATCTAGAAGCACTGTCATGCCCTTCAATGGGCCAGTCAAAGCTATTAGCTTAGGAGACATTGTTTCCTCATGGATAAGCACTGAGAGACGACTATTGAATAGGATGAGACTTTCGCCGAACTCAGCTTCTGATCAAATGATCGAAGACCAAACCTGTCCACATCAAATATTATATGGCTCTGATGCAAACTCTACCAATGGCGCAGCAATTGACGATCGATGAGAGCGAAAAAAAGCGGGGGAGATGCGCGTCAGACTAACCATATCCGTCATTGGCCGCAGTCAGATCACCAACCTCACCGCAGACACTCAAAGCCTTCAGGGGAGAAAGACTTGGCGCAATCTGCCTTCCATCTTTCTGATTCTGCACGACTTCGACTATCTCCCCCGCTTTTTTTCGCTCTCAGACGGTAGTTATCAATCTGCTCGCAGCACGATCATCGGGTCCAGTTTCGTCGCCCGTCGCGCTGGGACCCAGCAGGCCAGCAGCGCCACTCCGAGCAGCAGAACAGTCACTCCGCCAAACGTCAGCGGATCAGTCGGCTTCACTCCATGAAGCAGGCTAACAAGATAACGCGTCAGCGCGAAGGAGGCGCCCAGACCGAGCGCCACGCCGGCCATCGCCATCGTCATCCCCTGGCTGATCACCAGTCGGAAGACCGCGCCAGGCCGCGCCCCCAGCGCCAGGCGAACGCCGATCTCGCGTCTTCGTTGAGTGACGGAATAAGCCATCACGCTGTATATCCCCATCCCGGCCAGCGCTACAGCCAGCGCCGCGAAGCCGCCCAGCAGAAGCATGTTGAACCGGCGCGCGGCCAGCGAGTCTGACAACATATCTTCCAATGCGCGTGCGGCGGGTGCGGGCACGCTCTTATCCAGCGCGCGTAATTCGCTGAGCATGGCCGGCGCCACACTTGCGGGGTCAACCGTCGTGCGCACAACCAGCGACATCCAAGGCCACGGAACTTGCAAATAGGAGGTATACATCTCGGGCCCTGACGGAGTGTCCAGTCCTGCGCTTCTGACATCCGACACCACGCCGACGATCTCCCGGGGGATATCCTGACCAGTATGAAAACGAACATTGATGGTGATGCGTTTGCCGAGGGGGCTTTCGTGCGGCCAGAACTGGCGCGCCATGGTTTCGTTGATGATGACGACCGGCGCCGACCGAGGGGCGTCGCTCTCGGTAAAGCTCCGCCCCTCGACTAGCCGTATTCTCATGGCGCGGAAATAATCGGAGTTGACCGAGCGGTAGTAGGCCGCCAACCGTTCGTTTGGTGAGGCAGGCGCTCGCCCCTCAATCGTGAACCGGTTCGAGACCCGGTCGGTTAGAACCAGAGGGAAGATCGCCCCCGCCGCTTCGACGCCGGGCAGCCGCCGGACGCGTTCCAGCAACTGCTCGTAGAAGACCGACTGCCGCTCTCTCTCCGCGTATCGGTACTCCGGCAAGCCGACGTACATCGTCAACACATTGCGAGGGTCGAATCCAGGATTGACGTCCATCAGGCCGGTGAAACTCCTGACTAGTAACCCAGCCCCGACGAGCAGGACGAGCGAGAGCGCTACCTCCGCCACGACCAGCAAACTGCGTGTGCGGTTACGCGCGCTGTCGCCGTTGCGTCCTCCATCTTTAATCGCCGCGGACAGATCGAGCTTCGATGCCTGGAGCGCGGGCGCAAGGCCGAACACAACGCCCGTCGCCAGAGAAAGTAGGAAGGTGAAACCGAGAACTCGGCCGTCTAAACTAATCTCCGCGAGTCGCGGGATCTCACCGGGGGCCAGCGAGATCAGCGACTCCGCTCCCCAAACTCCCAGCAGCGAGCCCATCGCCCCGCCCGACAGTCCGAGCAGTGCGCTTTCGGTCAGTAGTTGCCGGATTACACGACCGCGCCCTGCGCCGAGCGCGGCGCGGATTGCAATCTCCCTGCGCCGCGCCGCGGCGCGAGCTAGTAACATATTCGCGACGTTGACGCACGCCACCAGCAACACGAAACCAACCGCTCCCAATAACACCAGGAGCGGGCGGCGGACATTTCCGACCAGATGTTCGTGAAACGGAATGATCGTCACGCCGTAACCGGAATTCGTGTCAGGATATTGCTCGCCGAGGCGGCGGGAAATCGCATTCATCGCCTCACTCGCCCGCGCAATCGTGACGTCGCTCCGCAACCGCCCGACTACGCGGATAAGCCGCGCGCCGCGCTCGTGAAGAGGCCGTCCATTCATACTGGCGCGTGAATTCAATAACACCCAGGCTTGCGGGACTCTGGTACGATAGGCAAGCGAGAAACCCGCCGGCAGAACCCCGATCACGGTATAGCTCTGATTATTCCCAGTAATATTTTTGCCGACGATTCCTGGGTCGCCGCCAAACATGCGTTGCCATAACCCATGGCTCAGCAAAATTCGGCGCTCGCCTTGCGATTCCTCATCAGCCTGAAAGTTCCGCCCCAATGCCGGTTTCACTCCCAACAATGGAAGAAGATTGGCGGTCGCTTCTCCTGTATAAATATGTTCCGCTCCTTCCAGTGGGGTGATGTCCAAATCCAGGTCAGAAAAAGCAGCCAAGTCAACGAAGACTTGATTCTCTCGCTGCCAGTCTCGGAAGTTGGGAAAAGAGACCGGAAGCTGTCCTTGGTTGCGCGCCGAATAGTTCTCCCAAACAGTCAGCAGGTTGGCCGGATCGCGGTAAGGCAGCGGGCGCAAGATTGCATTGTTCACCACACTGAAGATCGCCGTGTTCGCGCCGATGCCGAGCGCCAGCGTGAATATAGCAATCAAAGTGAAGCCCGGTTGCTTCATTAACATTCGTGAGCCGAAGCGCAGGTCTTGCCACAACTCTTCAAGCCATCTCAGGCCGCGGGCATCGCGGCTTTGATCCTTCGCCTGCTCAACTCCGCCGAAAGTCTTGCGAGCCGCAGTGCGAGCCTCATCCGGATTCATCCCCAGTCGGATATTTTGCTCGATCTGTTGTTCGATGTGATAGCGCAGCTCCTCGTCCAGTTCGCTCTCTGCTTGCGACCTGCGCAGTAGCGCACGCAGCGCCGTCTTCAGTCTGCTCAGCATATCAGTCTCCTTCGGTTGGCTCCTATTTGATCAGGCGTCGCGCAAGATCAGTTCGACCGCGCCGGAAAACCGCTTCCAGGTTTCCCACTCCGCATCAAGTTGCTTTTTCCCGGCGGCTGTTAGCTTGTAGAACTTCGCGCGCCGGTTGTTCTCGGATGCCCCCCATTCAGCTTTGACCAGTCCGCCTACCTCCAGTCTGTGGAGCGCCGGATACAGCGATCCTGGAATGACGCGAAATACCTCGCCCGAGACTATCTGGATGCGATTCATAATGTCCCATCCGTTAAGCGGCCCCTGTCGCAGCGTCCGCAGGATCAGCAGGTCGAGCATGCCCTGCAACATGTCAGTCTTCTTCTTTCGCCCTTCTTCTTTTCGCCCCTCTTTTTGCATGGATCACCTCTCGCTCTTCGATAGGGCAGAGGGTAATGACTGACCAATCGAATGTCAATAGGTGGGTGGCTGTGAACGGAATTCCTATGCTGCTTTCTTCTAATGGCGCATAACGCCACCTCGTCGTCTCCTTCTTTCCTTCAGGGAAAACGAAGCGGGCGGCATCAGCGCGCACAAACTGATTACTCGCCGGTTGCGATAGCCGCCAAACGCAGCGCCAAGCTTACAGGCGGCTTTCTTCAACCGACGACAAGGAAGGAATTATGTCGGATGTTGACGAAAAACTGATCGTCAGGCTCGGACAACGAATCGCCGAACAGAATGAGATACTCCGGATGATTGCGGTGAGCCTCCAGGGCGTCGAAGCGCGCCTCCGCCAGATGGCCGGGTTCTGGTGCGATTTTTCGGGAGAAGGCAGACTACGCCTCTTTCAACTTCTCCTTATGCGGCAAGCACTGCTTCCCATACTTGTAGGATCAGGGCCCCTGGATTGGTGATCTCCGGCGCGTCGAACTGTCCTTTTTTGATTTTGTTTGCCAACTCGATTCCGCTCAATGTCACTTTCGCATTCCCGAATGTCTTGAACCCCAGCATCGGATAATATCTTTGCTTCACCCTTCGATGATCCTGCTCAATCATGTTATTCAAGTATTTGTTTGTCCGGACCAGCGTTTGAGCGGGCAATACGCCTTCGGCCTTCAATTCGGCGACGGCTTGATGGGATGCCTGACTGCCGTCGAGTGTGATCTTCTCCGGGACCTCATTATTACCGATCGCTTTCTTGAAGAAGCGTGCGGCGGCCGTTTTATCCCGCTTCTTACTCAGCAGGAAATCGACTGTCTGACCTTGCCTGTCGACCGCGCGGTAGAGATAGCGCCATTCACCCTTCACTTTGATATAAATTTCATCGACTCTCCAGGATGAGCCGACAGGGCGCGCATACTTCTTCCACTTTTGTTCGAAGACGGGAACGAAGGATTGGACCCATCGCATAACGGTAGTATGCACGACTGTGACACCACGCTCCGCCATCAGATCGCACACATCGCGATAACTCAGTTTGTAGGTCACATACCATCGTACGGCTTGAATGATAAGAAGATGATTGAAATGGCGGCCTTTGAAGAGTGCGGGCCTCTCAGAAAGGAGTTGGGTCATGCCGACGATTATCCATAATTATCAGGTTTGCACCAGAACCCCGGCGCCTCATAACAGGGTTTCGGCTGTAGTGACATTGAAGAATCTCCTTATCGATTTATGATTGGCGGGAAAGTCTATATCGAAGATCCGTGCGAAGTCAGCTACGGAATCCCTTCTGGCTTAAGTTGCTCATCCGGCTGCCTTTAGAATTCGCCACCGGTATCAAAGTTGCGCCAGAACCTCAGTTTTTCACTTTGCTTTCCGGCTCGCATCCGTCGAATTCGAGGGTTGATGCCGCATTGACGATTTTCCACTCTTGCTGGGTTCGCATCAGATGAAAGGAGTTCAGACCGCAATGGGAGAAGCTGTCGTCCACGTAAAAGCTATATCGACCGCGGACTGTTACCAGGTCACCCGTCACGAGCGCCTCGGGTTTATACATACGTTCTCGATAGACGCCTTTGCCTTCGGAGATCGATTTGGCAAAGGCTTCCGCCGTCATGGTTCGTACGGTGGTTTGCCCATTCCGTTTTTGTGCGATGGCCAATTGCCCGTCGGAAACGAAAGTCGCTCTGATCCCATCGGCATCCCTGGCCTGCATTGCTTCAAACAGCCGTGTGACAACCGCCAGCGCCTCTTTGGCCGGATCGACTTTTTCATTGGAGGTCGGCGATTGCTTAACCGTGAGTACAGAAAAAAGGATCGATAGAATAGTTTTCACGATCGTCTCCTGCAGAATGTTGAATCTGCCAACAGTAAATTGAATATCGCTACCTGTCTTTACCAGACGAAGTAGGCATGGTATCGCTCGGGAAGGTAACTCTATCCGCGAGTAATACCTTATGACCATACAAAGCGCGATTTTTCTTTGACAACCTGAAGATGTTCATCCGGCTTCCTCCGGCGCCGACCTAATTCACAATTTCAACAGTGTATGCCTGGAAGAATGAGCAAGGCAATGTCGCATCTGAGCCCAGATTTCCGGAAAAGCCAGTCAAAAGTCTTACCAACGTCAGTCTTACCAAAGTTGCGCCAAAATTTTGCAAAGTTTTGGAAGAAAAAAAGGCGCATGGTCGATGCGCGTTTTGCCATTGAACAGCGGGCGCATTCAATTGCCTAATGCGAAAGGAAGATGATAAATAGAAGCCGCTGTTTCAATCTCAATTTTATCAATGACGGTAGAGATTCATCGGAGGCGCTAATGGAAACGGTCTTACAGGATGTGCGGTTCGGCTTGCGGATGCTGATCAAGAACCCTGGGGTCACGGCAGTCGCGGTTATTACGATGGCATTGGGTCTTGGCGCGAACACAGCGCTGTTCAGCGTCGTCAACGGGGTTATGCTCAAGTCCCTGCCATTCAAAGATCCCGACCGACTGGTCTTCGCGCTGGAGACGAACGCTGAATTCCCGCCTCCAGGCATTTCGGCCTCGACGCTGAACTACAGGGACTGGAAAGAGCAGAGCAAGTCCTTCGAGGCGATGACCGCGCGCCAGCCCTTCACGGGGAATCTCACCAGTAGTGACCGGCCTGAGAAGATTCAGGGGGAAAAAGTGACGTGGGATTACTTTCCCACCCTTGGCGTGACTCCGATCCACGGACGGAATTTCATTGCGGAGGAAGACCGCCCCGGCGCGCAGCCGGTAATACTCTTATCCAAGGGCCTCTGGCTCAGGCGCTTTGGCGGCGATCTTAAAATCATCGGGCAGGCGATTCCGATCAATGGCCAGAGCGTAACTGTGATAGGAGTTATGCCGAATGACACTCGCCCAAACATAGAATTATGGGGGCCGCTCGCCATCTCCTATCAGAATGCCGATCGCGGCTTGCATAACGTACAGATCGTAGCCCGCCTTGCCTCGGGCGTTACGCAAATGCAGGCGCAGGCGGAGATGTCCACCATCTCCGCCCGGTTAGCCGCGCAATACCCGGAATTCAACACCGGCTGGGGAGTGACGCTCGTTCGATATAAGGACATGGTTATTCTGAACATCCGGCAGGCCTTGATGATATTGCTGGCCGCAGTGGGCGTCGTGCTCTTGATCGCCTGCGCGAACGTGGCCAACCTGTTGCTGGCGCGTTCGGCTGCTCGCTCGTCTGAGATTGCCGTCCGGTTGGCGCTCGGCGCCCGCCGCGGCCGGCTGATTCGCCAGTTGTTGACGGAGAGCATATTGATCTCCCTGATCGGGGGCGCGATCGGAGTGGCGGTCGCGGTCGGGCTTACGAAGGCGCTGATTGGATTGAACTCTCAGGGAATTCCTCGCGCGGCTGAGATCGGCGTCGACGGCCAGGTGCTCGGCTTCGCGCTCCTGGCCTCTGTCCTCTCAGGTGCCCTCTTCGGTCTCATTCCCGCCTGGCAGGCGTCGAACCCGAATCTCAACGAAACCTTGAAAGAGGGCGGCAAATCCGCCGCCGGGCATGGCCGCGGGAACCTCCTTCGAGGCTTGCTGGTGATCGTTCAGGTGGCGCTGGCTTTCACTCTGCTGGCTGGCGCCGGACTGCTCATCAAAAGTTTCTCTCGGCTTCAGGACGTTGACGTTGGTTTCAACCGCGAACGCCTGCTGTCGATGCAAATCTCTCTGCCGCCCGCCCAATACAAGGACGGCACAAGCGTGAGCGGCTTTTACTTGGAAGCCATCCGGCGGTTGTCGGCGTTGCCAGGGGTAAATTCCGTCGGCGGCATCTCCCAAACGCCGCTAGCCTCCGGGGGACCGCAATTTACCTTCTCGGTCGAAGGCCGGTCGCTTCCCACACCCGCGGAAGCCCCGCTTGCCAGCTATCGAATTATCACGCCCGGCTATTTTCAAACGATGGGCATCCTGCTCTTCAAGGGAAGGGCATTAACAGAGGCCGACGATCAGCAGGCGTTGCAGGCGGTCGTCATTAATCAGAATCTTGCGGAAAAGATGTGGCCCGGAGAAGATCCGATCGGAAAACGGATGACCGTCGGTGTTCCGCTGCCCAACGAAAAACCCGATTGGGTGACGGTTGTCGGCGTTGTGGGCAATGTCAAACATACTACCCTCGCCGGTGAAACCGGGATGCAGATGTATCAGACGTCCGCACAGTCGCCCTTCGTCACGGGAGGGATCGGCCGCACGATGAATTTTCTGTTGCGGACCGACACTACCCCAAAAGCCCTTACCGATTCGGCGCGAAAGGTCTTTGCAGGTCTAAACCCAACTCTCCCAATATCGAACGTGAAAACCATGGAGGACATCATTTACGATTCGGTCGCCCCGTTCCGATTCAATATGTTCCTGCTCGGCCTGTTCGCCGCGATCGCGATGGCGCTCACCCTGGTGGGCGTGTACGGCGTGATGAATTACGCGGTCACGCAACGAACTCAGGAAATCGGCATCCGCATGGCGCTGGGCGCGCATCCCATGAGTGTCTGCGGCCTTGTCCTCCAGCAAGGACTGATCCTTTCCTTCGCCGGGTTATTATTCGGCCTGGCCGGCAGTCTGGGGCTGATGCGACTGATCTCCGGGCTGCTCTTCGGGGTGAGCGCGAATGACCCGATAACCCTCATGGCTGTCGCCGCAGGGCTGGTTATCACTACGCTTGTGGCCTGCTACATTCCGGCCCACAGGGCCACGCGAATCGATCCAATTATCGCGCTGCGGCGCGAGTGATTTGCGCAACCTTTTAGCCGCGAATGAACACGAATAAGCGCGAATATTATCTAAGGACGAGTGACGCTCATAAATTGACGGAGTTTTTTTTGTAGTTTGGAGCGGTACAGTACTGGGAGCGTCAGCGACCTGAGCGTTGATCAAAGGGCTTGCTGATCAATGCTCAGGTCGCTGACGCTCCCAGTACTATATATTTGCCAGCAGTATACCAAGCCAAGGCGCTCCAAAGGCTGCCGCTATTTCAAGTCAAGCGCGCGTATGAGCTTTCCTATTTTTTGAAGTATTATCCACAAGTCGACTTCAATTATTCTCGTATAGAAGTAGCTATAGTACTTACACCTTGACAGTCATGGGTGTGTATAGAGTAATCTCTTATCCTGTAACTCAGCGCACACACGAAATTGGCCTTCGCATGTTCCTGAGGGCGCAGCCCCGCGCATCCTGGGATGATTATCGCGTAAGGACTTAAGCTAGCTCTTTCAGGTATCGCTATCGGTTTGCTCACCGCTTTGCTTATAACGCATCTCACGACGAGTTTGCTCTATAGCGTGAGCGCCAAAGATCCATAGATCTTTCTGGCGATTCCAGTATTGCTGGTGAGAGTAGTCTTGGCCGCCTGCTACGTCTCGGCGCGGCGCGCGCGGCTAAGGCCGATCCGATGGTTGCCATGCGCTATGAATAGAAGGTCCGGTTGCAGCGCGTGGCAATGGGGTTGCAGTTGGCTTGCGGCGGCTATTGAATCGCCAGCAAGCTTTGATGGTATGGCAACGGTCTTGCCTTTCTTTCTTGTTTTACTTTTCGGATTGAAGACGTAACCGGTTCAGGTATGCCCTGATGCGGATGATCACGGGAGCCAATTGCGGCTGCGCATTCTCCCAGCGTCAAGCTTGCCGGCGCTCGCAAGCGGTGGTGGGAATTTCTTTGCAGCGGATCTCTGTACCCTTATGACCTTCTCCTCGAAAAGCCCTCTCGACTCCGGCTATCAGCCCGCGAACCTGGTCGAATTGTTGCAAGCGCGCTCACTCGCGGACCCGGAAGGCATGTCATTCAAGTTCTTAAGTGACGGCGCCGCGGGCGAGGCCGCCCTGCGTTACCGCGAACTGGACATGCAGGCGCGAGCCATCGCCGCCACGCTACAAGAACTTGCGGCGCCGGGCGAGCGAGCGATGTTGTGCTACCCGGCCGGCCTCGAATACGTGGCGGCGCTGTTCGGCTGCTTCTATGCCGGCGTCATCGCCGTGCCTGCCTATCCGCCGCGCTTGCATCGGGGTAACGAGCGCCTGCAGGCCATCGCCGCCGACGCGCAGGCGCGGTTAGCGCTCACGACCTCGCGCCTACAGTCGCGCTCCGAGCGGCTGCTGAGCGGAGCGCCGGGACTGGCGCAGATGCGCTGGCTGGCTACGGATGATATGCGCCTCGACCAGGCTGAACAATGGCGGCCACAGCCTGTCGCCGCCGACGCGTTGGCTTACCTGCAATACACCTCCGGTTCGACTTCGACGCCAAGAGGCGTGATGGTGACGCATGCGAATGTGTTACATAACTGCGCCTACATCAATCAGGGCTTTGAACAGACGAGCGCCAGCGTCGGCCTGTCGTGGCTGCCGCACTTCCATGACATGGGTCTGATCCAGGGAATAATACAGCCGGTCTATGTCGGCATGCTCGGCCTGTTGATATCGCCCGCGGCTTTCCTGCAACAGCCCTTCCGTTGGCTGCAACTGATCTCCGAGCGTCTCGTCACCCACAGCGGCGGGCCGAATTTCGCCTATGACCTTTGCGTCAACAAGGTCACCGCCGAGCAGCGCGCCACACTCGACTTGAGCCACTGGCGCGTCGCTTTCAACGGCGCCGAGCCCATTCGCCCGGAGACGCTGGAACGGTTCGCAGAGACCTTCGCGCCGTGCGGGTTTCAGCGGCGGGCCCTCTACCCGGCTTATGGGCTCGCCGAAGCGACACTGAAAGTCAGCGGAGCGGCGCTGGAGCAAGGGCCGGTCTACTGCCGCGTCAGCGCCGACGCCCTCGAACGGCATCACGTTGTCGAGCAAGACGAGCGCGAAGGCGCCCCTAGCCGCATGCTGGTGAGTTCGGGCCAGGTCAGTTCCGATACCAGTGTCGTTATCGTCAACCCTGAGACGTCGGCTAAGCGCGCGCCCGATGAAGTTGGTGAAATCTGGGTTTCGGGGCCTGGCGTCGCCGTCGGTTACTGGAACCGGCCTGATGAAACTGAGTCGGCTTTTAAGGTTCGACTGCGCGACTCTGGCGAAGGGCCTTTTTTACGGACAGGCGACCTCGGCTTCCTCATGGGCGAAGAGCTGTTCGTGACCGGCCGGTTGAAAGACCTGATCATCATTCGCGGTCGCAATCATTACCCACAAGACATCGAGCGCACGGTCGAATTCAGCCACCCAGATTTACGGACCGACTCGGGGGCGGCTTTTGCCGTCGCAGGGCGGATGACGGATGGAGGCGAGCGGCTCGTGATAGTTCAAGAGTTAGAGCCGCGCCGCTCGCCGGAGCCGCAATCGGTCATCGCGGCCATTCGCAGGGCGGTCGCCGAAAGCCATGAGATACAGCCGGCGGGTATTGCGCTCGTCCCCGCAGGCAGCGTGCCGAAGACTTCAAGCGGCAAGCTGCGCCGCGGTGATTGCCGGCGGCTGTTCCTCGAACGCCGCCTCGATGTAGTCGCAGAATGGCAGGCGCCCGACGATGTTGAGCCGCCAACCTCCTTGATTAACAAGACAGCCGCGCTGGCGAGCCAGGAAGAGCTTGAAATCTGGATTACATCGCAGCTCTGCGCGACCCTCGGCTTTCCAGAAGAAGAAATAAATAAGCATCGGCCCCTAGCCGAATATGGCGTCGATTCCCTGCTGGCCGTCGAATTGTCCCATCGCCTCGAATCGGCGCTTGGGATCGTCGTGCCGATGTCCAGCATCCTCGACAGCCCCAGCATAGCCGAGCTGGCTGCTCGGGCGCGGTCTCCCCGCCTGGCGTCTTCTGCGCCGGTAGTCTCAGCAGCCGGGGACGCCATCATTACAGAGCATCCGCTTTCCAGGGGGCAGCAGGCGCTCTGGTACATCCATGAGCTTTCGCCGGCGAGCGCCGCCTACACGATCGCGAACGCGGCGCGTATCAAAGGCCATCTGGATATCGCCGCCTTGCGGCGGGCGTTCCAGCGGCTGGTCGATCGCCACCCCTGCTTGCGCTCGACCTTCAGCGCCGCGCTGGGCGAGCCGTCGCAACTTGTCCACGAAACCGCCGAGGTCGCCTTCGATTATGAGTATGCCGCCCGGTGGGACGAGTCGCGACTGAATGAGCGGCTGGAGGAGCTTGGGCGCCGCCCCTTCGATCTGGAAGCCGGGCCATTACTGAGCGTTCACCTCTTCCGGCGGGCCGATACGGAGCACGTACTGTTATTGCGCGTACATCACATCGTGGCGGACTTCTGGTCGCTGGCCGTGTTGATGAGCGAGCTGGGAGCGCTCTACGACGCCGAAAAAGAAGGCAGCGCCGCGCCGCTCGCGCCGCTGCCTTATCAGTACGCGGATTATGTCCGCTGGCAGGAACAGATGCTCGCCGGCGAGGAAGGCGCGCGCCTGTGGGACTACTGGCGGCGACAACTCGCTGGTGAATTGCCGTCGCTCAGCCTGCCTACAGACCGCCCGCGCCCGCCGCTGCAAACCTACCGCGGCGCGGCGGAGGTGTTCCACATCGGCGTCGAAATGGCGGCCCGGCTGAAGGCGCTCGGCTGCCGTCACGAGGCGACGCTCTATGCCGTTTTGTTAGCGGTCTTTCAAACACTCCTGCATCGTTACAGTAATCAAGATGACATTGCCGTCGGGTCGCCGACTGCGGGAAGGAGCCGCGCCGGGTTTGCCGATCTTGTCGGATACTTCGTCAACCCCGTAGTGATGCGCGCCGATTTTGCTGCCAACCCAACCTTCGCCGAATTCCTCGAACGCGCGCGGCGGACGGCGCTGGAAGCCTTCGGGCGCCAGGATTATCCGTTTGCGCTGCTGGTGAAGCGGCTGCAACCGGAGCGCGACGCCAGCCGCTCGCCGCTATTTCAGGCGATGTTCGTCTTGCAGAAATCGCACCTGGCTGACGCGCCAGAGCTAGCGCGGTTTGCGCTCGGAGAAAGCGGCGCGAGACTGCGGCTCGGTTCGCTCGAACTTGAGTCGCTACCGCTCGGGATGCGCGTCGCGCAGTTCGACCTGACGCTGTCGGCGGCCGAGTCGGAAGCGGGGCTGGCATTCTCCCTGGAATACAACGCGGACCTGTTTGACGCCGCGACCGCCGCGCGCATGGCTAATCACTTCCGAACGCTCATTGAAAGCGGCGCCGCGAATCCCCAATGCCCGGTTGCCGACCTGCCATTGATGAGCCTGGCAGAATCGGAGCGTTTGCTCGTCGAGTGGAACGGCGCCGCGGGCGAGTTTCCCACGGGCCGCTTGATTCATGACCTCTTCGCGGCGCACGCCGAATGCTCCTCCGACTCGATCGCTGTCAGCGACGAAAGGCAGCAGTTGAGCTATGGACAACTTAATGAACGGGCCGGTCTGCTGGCGGGCCATCTAAGGGGCCTCGGGATCGGGCCGGAGTCACGGGTCGCGGTTTACGCGTCGCGTTCGGTCGAGATGATCGTCGCTCTGCTCGGCGTGCTCAAAGCCGGCGGCGCGTACGTGCCCATTGACGCGGAAATCCCTCGCGAGCGGCTCGCTTTCATCATCGACGATTCGCGGGCGGCGGCGCTGCTTACCGAGAGGCGGATGGCGGACCGGCTCACAGGGATCAACGCGAGAATTGTTTGCATCAATGAAGAGGGGGAAGGCTGGCAAACGCCCGTATGTATTCAGCCGGCGCCCCGAGCCCTCCCCGGTAATACTGCCTACGTCATCTACACCTCCGGCTCGACGGGCAGGCCGAAGGGCGTGATGATCCCCCACGAAGCCCTGGTCAACTTTATCGATGCGATGGGCGAATGGCTCGGCGTCAGTGAGCAGGACCGCGCCCTCCAATTCGCGGCCATCAGCTTCGACGCCAGCGCCGAAGAGATCTTCACCACTCTAACGCGCGGCGGGCGCCTCGTCCTGCGCTCGTCCGTGATGATCGCTTCCGCCGAGTCGTTCATCAACGAGTGTCGCCTGTCGGCGGTCACAGCGCTCAACCTGCCGACGGCGTATTGGCATGAGTTGGTAATGAATACTACGGAGGAAGATTGGGCGTCGCTGACCGGTCTGCGCCTGATGGTTATCGGCGGCGAGCGGGCGCTGGCAGAGCGCCTGTCCGTGTGGCGGCAGATTGCGCCGGCTGGCGTCCGCCTTGTTAACACCTATGGGCCGACGGAGACGACCATCACGGCCACCCTATGGGAAGCCCCTGGCAAAGAGGCGCCCAGTTTGCGTGAAATCCCGATCGGCCGCCCGGTTCGCAATATGCGAGCCTACATCCTCGATGCGCGCCTGCGCCCGACGCCGGTCGGCGTGCCTGGCGAGTTGTGTCTCGCGGGAATCAACCTGGCGCGCGGCTACCTGAATGGGCCGGACGTGACTGCGGCGCAGTTCATTCCCAACCCGTTCGCCGATCGGTCCGGCGCCCGGCTGTATCGAACCGGCGACGTAGCGCGCTGGCGGCCTGACGGCGAGATCGAGTGTCTAGGACGCAACGACCAGCAAGTGAAGGTGCGCGGCTTCCGTATTGAACTGGGTGAAATCGAAAGCGCTTTGAGCCAACACCCCTCAGTTGACGAGGCCGTGGCGCTTGCCAAAGAGGTAGCGCCGGGCAGGCGACGGCTTGTCGCTTATGCGCGCAGTCGTGATGCGAAGCTTACGGACAATGCCCTGCGCGCTTTTCTCAAGCGGCAGTTGCCTGATTATATGATTCCGTCGGCGGTCTTGCTGCTCGACGAATTTCCGAGAACGAACGGCGGCAAGATCGATCGCCGCCGGCTGCCGGAGCCCGAACAGGCCGAGTCGCCATTCAGCCCGGGCGCCGCGCCGCCGCAGACCGATGCCGAACGGCGGCTGGCTGAAATATGGGCCGGCGTTTTGAGGCTCCCGAGCATCGGCGTCCACGAGAATTTCTTCGAACTGGGCGGCGATTCGATCCTCAGCATCCAGGTGATCGCGCAGGCGCGGCAGGCCGGCCTGGAGCTGTCCGCGAAACAGTTGTTAGCGTACCCGACCATCGCCGAGCTTGCCGCTATGGCTGTCAACCATCGTAGCGAGCGCGCCGAGCAAGGACAAGGCGCCGGCGAAGCGCCGCTGACCCCGATCCAGCGGTGGTTCTTCGAGCAGCAATCGCCGAATGTCAATCACTGGAACATGGCCTTGTCCTTCGAAACGAGCGCGCCCTTAATCCCATCTATTGTCGAGAGCGCGTTACGTAGCCTGTTGGCGCATCACGACGCCTTGCGGCTGCGTTTTACCAAAACATCGGTGGAATGGCGGCAATGCGTCGTCGCCGATGATCAGGCCCCGTTCGAGGCTATTGATCTTTCCGGCCTGCCGGCGGACGAACAGGAGGCTGCGCTTCGACAGGCGAGCGCGGCGGCGCAGACGGCGCTTAACATCTCCCACGGTCCACTGATTCGACTACTACTTTTCGACATGGGCGAGGGGCGGGCGAACCGGTTACTCATGGTCGTTCATCACTTGGCCATTGACGCCGTATCCTGGCGGATCCTGCTCGAAGATTTCGAGACAGCCTACCGGCAGCTTGAGCGCGGCGAGCTCCCCCGCCTGCCCCTGAAGACGACTCCATTCATGCGGTGGGCGCAACACCTCACTGAAGCCGCGCGAACTCCCGAGATTCGAGAGCAGACTGACTACTGGCTCACTCTGCGTGAAGAAGATGCGGGCCAGCTACCGATTGATTTTGCGCATGGCGAGAACCTGGAAGGTTCGGCATGCGCGCTCTCCGTTTCACTCGGAGAAGAGCAAACGCGCAGATTGCTCTACCATGCGCCGCAGGCGTATCACGCGGAGGTCTCCGACCTGCTGCTGACGGCGCTGGCCGACGCTTTTGCCCGCTGGACAGGCGCCGGCGTCTTACTGGTCGAGGTGGAGGGGCACGGTCGAGAAGAATTGCATAGTGGCATAGACCTGTCGCGCACGGTAGGCTGGTTCACCAGCGCCTTCCCGATGAAGCTGGCTCTGGAGGCCGGGTCTGAGCCCGGCGGGGCGATAAAGGCGATCAAAGAGCAACGCCGGCGAATCCCGCATCGCGGCATCGGCTACGGACTGTTACGTTATCTGAGCGCCTCGCACTCCATAATAGAGCCAATGCGGAAGCTGCCCTTGCCCGGCGTGAGCTTCAACTATGTCGGGCGGCTCGACGAGGCGTTCGCAGGCCTCATGTTGCTGAAGCTGGTTCCAGCCGCCGTCGGGCCTCTCCGATGCCCGGACGCGGAGCGCAGTCACCTCATCGAAATTAATGGAGGCGTGCTTGCCGGGCGGTTGCAGCTCGATTGGACGTACAGCAGTAATCTGCATCGCCACGAAACCATCGCCAGGCTCGCGCAGGATTTTTTGGGGAGCCTCGAACGGCTCATCGAACACGACCAACCAGAAACCAGCAATGGCAGCAATGGCTGTAGCCCGGCAGACTTTCCGCTGGCGAAGCTTGATCAAAAGAGATTGGCCGACTTGCTCTCGGCCGCCGGCGATGTCGAGGACCTCTACCCGCTTTCATCGGCGCAGCAAGGATTGCTCTTTCATAGCCTCTACGCGCCGCAGTCCGCCATGTACATGGCGCAGCTGGCCCTCGGCCTGCGAGGGTGGCTGGACGGAGAGAGCTTCGCGCGCGCATGGCAGCAGGCGATTGACCGCCACGCGGCGTTGCGCACGACGTTCGTGTGGGAGGATCTCGATGAGCCGCTGCAAGTCGTCCATCGGAGCGCCCGGCTGCCGCTGTTCGAAGCCGACTGGCGCCATCTGCCGCCGGCGGAGCAGGCCGAGCGCCTCGAAGCATTTTTGCGAGCCGACCGTGAGCGTGACTTCGAGTTATCCACGAGCCCGCCAATGCGCTTCGCGATACTGCGCCTTGGCGACGAAGCTTACGAGTTCATCTGGAGCCATCACCACCTGCTCATCGACGGCTGGAGCTTCTCGACGCTTTTGGCGGAAGTCTTCTCAGCGTATGAAACATTACGGAAGGGCGAGCCGGTACGATTGCCGCAGGAACGACCCTACCGCGACTATATCGAATGGCTTAACAGGCAGAGCGAGGAGCGCGCCGAGTCGTTCTGGCGCGCGACGCTGGAGGGCTTCGCGACGGCGACGCCGATACCTTTTGAGCGCGGCGATGGCGGCGTGGGGCCAGGTCAATCGGCGCCGCTCGCGAAGTCGATGGGCGCGCCATCAACCGCGCGGCTGCAAGTTTTAGTGCGGCGCCAGCGCCTGACGGCGCCCACCCTCATTCAAGCGGCCTGGGCCATCTTGCTTGGCCGCCATGCCGGCGAGCGTGACGTTGTATTCGGCGCTACTGTCTCCGGCCGCCCGCCAGAGTTGCCGGGCGTCGAAGAGATGATCGGCCTGTTCATCAATACTCTGCCCGTGAGGGTCGAGCTCTCGCCTGACGAGACGGCGTTAGCCCTGATGAAGAGGCTGCATGCCTGGCGGGCGGAGTCGCAGCAATACGAGTACAGCCGGCTGGTGAAGATTCACGAATGGAGCGGGGCGCCGCGGGGCGCCGCGTTGTTCAAGAGCATTCTCGTCTTTGAGAATTACCCGCTGGATGCGGCGGCGTTGAAGAAGAGCCTGAGTTTCGACATCCGAACGGTTCGCTCCTTCGAGAGAACGAACTACCCGCTGACGCTCGTCGTGTTGCCAGGGGAAGATCTACTGCTTGAGCTCTTATACGACCCTGATCGCATCGACGCCACGGGCGCCGCGCGTCTGCTTGACCACCTGCAGACCCTGATCGAGTCCATCGTCGCCGAGCCCGGGCGGCGGTTGAGCGAGTTGGCGATGTTGAGTGAGGGCGAGCGCCGGGAATTGCTCGTCACACACAATACTGCTCGTGAATACCCGGCGTCGACGCCCATTGACGAGCTGTTCGAGCGACAGGCGACGCTTACGCCCGACGCCATCGCCGTGGCGGACCGCTGCGTTCGCCGGCTGCACAGGTGGGGGATGGCCGACGGGGTGCGGTGTGCCATGGTGGCGGGGAACCTGAGCGCCAGGGGAGACGATGACGATGATGCCCGTTCACACCCC
>Ga0137409_10002180_pt1 | contig 21115 bp, 24 predicted proteins | sample CZODoug1_16funga_FD_122059 | JGI IMG/M metagenome (GOLD analysis project Ga0137409, IMG submission 122059) | Vadose zone soil fungal communities from Angelo Coast Range Reserve, California, USA - CZODoug1_16fungal (Hybrid Assembly) | ecosystem: Environmental > Terrestrial > Soil > Vadose zone... | reverse complement strand
CCGGTGCCGCCGAAAAGGACGACCCCATGGCGCCTGGAGTCGTACGTCATCGTCGACCAGTTACGAATCGGCGGCACGTGAGCGGTGAACCGGCGAGTCCACGTGGAGCCGTCCCACTCCCACATGTCGTTGAGCCAGCCGGTGTATGTGTAACCGCCAAAGAGGACAGTGACTCCACGCAACGAGTCGAACACCATCGGACCCAGGTAGCGAGGTGGCGGACCCGAGACCTGAAGCTGTGTCCAAACGGCCCCGTCGTATAGCCAGGTCTCAGAGAGGTAGGTGTTCGCGGACACGGTTGCACCGCCGAAGAGGACTGTCTGCCGGCGCGCTGAGTCGTAGGACAAAGAGACACCCGCTCGTGCCGATGGCCCCTGGGCTGATTTCTGAACCCAATTGGCGCCAACCGTGGTGGCGGCGCCCGCAGGCGATGGCGCCAGCGACACGAACAGCGCGGCGACAAGGCCCGATACCACTGCGGCCCTGATATTGAGCACATGCTTCATCACAGGTCGGAGAAGACTAACTTTCCAGATGCTTAATTCCTGCGGTTTGTAGGCCGCCCGAACTCAAGAACAGCGATTGGCGCACGTGACCGGACGGCCATGACTGGTCATGCGTCCCGCACCCGGCCCGGCCAAGACTCACCCCACTTTGAGTAGTGGTTGACGAGTTCGAACCAGGTTGCCCTCGACTTCGGTCCGAGGTATGGGAACACCAAATCGGGATCGATACGCTTATCAGGTTTCCGAAGCCGGACAGCATCGTTGTGGATGTCTTCGATGAAGCCAATAACGAGGACATCGCGAGCGTCATTGGTCAGGTCATTCGCAAGCAGCGATTCAAGCTCGCTGAATAGTTCCTGGAAACATGTGAAGTCGCCAGCGGATACCTGACCGACTACCCAGCGAGCAAGTTCGCTCATCATGTTGAAACCCTCCTCGGGATTTCCGCCCGAGTCCCGATAACTCACAAGCGAGTCATGAAATCCTGGGCACGCCAGAACCATCCGCTTCACAGCCTCGGCCTCGTCAATCGCCATAGCTGCCTAGCCTACGAACTGCGACAGAACTGCCCTGAACATGTGGGGGTGGGTAACGATTCAGGTCCATACCCAACGACGCGCGCAACTGTTGGACATCACGGACCAGGTGGCGAAGGTAGTCGAGCGTTCGCGGGTGGCAGAAGGCATCTGCCACGTTTTCGTAGAGCACACCATCGCAGGCGTGACGATCAACGAGGGAGCCGATCCCGACATTGCTCACGACATTGCTCACGACATTGAGACAGAGTTAGGAAAGGTCGTCAGCAAGGATTCGGGATATCAGCATGCGGAGGGCAACTCCGACTCCCACATCAAAAGCGCGCTGGTAGGAGCCTCTACTGCGGCACCCATCCGGGGCGGAAAGCTCGCTCTCGGCACATGGCAGGCGATCTTTCTCTGCGAATGGGACGGACCTCGCACGAGAAAGGTCCAGGTGGCGGTGGTCCCTCTACCCGATTGAGGGGTAGGGATCGCCCTCAGTCAAACCGGGGGGCGGTGCGTAAGCAGAGTGAGAACCTTCAGTAGCGCGAGCAAAATGGAGCCGGCGCGGATCACGGTTCCGAACGAGCCCCACCGTCCCGCGAAGCGGAAGATCACGAGCAGGATGGCGAAGAAGACGCCGACCCCGGCGTAATAGCCGACCGCGAATTCGGAGCTCGTCGCGATCATCGTGTAGACGGCGTAGCCGAGGAGCGCCAGCAGGACAAGGCTTGTGCCGATCCTCATCAGCCAGGGGCCGGCAATGGACTTGTTCGTCGGCATCCACTCCGTTCCGTTCCACCGGAACCTGCGGTCGTGGGAGTGCCAACTGCCGCCGTCGAAGACCGCTAACAGACCGTCAGGTCCGACTGGTGCGTCCATGGCGGGACATACTGACGCATCGAGCCTAATTTCAAGGTGTAATCCGGCAATTGGAAGGACGAATTTGGCGGAGGGGGCAGGTGTGTCGGATCAGGTCGACGTCGCGCACCGGCTGAATGCCCATGACTCCGACCAGCACACCGTCCGCCTCGTAGCCCCAAAACACGACACCGGAATCCATCTCGGCGTCGAGCTCGCGCGCAGTCATGTATGGCTCATGCCAGCCATCGGCGGGGATCACGCCGCGATACGCCATCGCGGCGGTGTTGACGATGGCGAGGATCGCTGTGCGCTCATCTTCACGACAAAGCCGGACGCTGCTCAAGGTCTCGGTGGCACCGGGCCCGAGCGGTCTACGGAGCTACCGGACGCGGCGCCCAGATCAGGGCGTCCATCCGGCGTGCGAAGTGGAGTGCGAGCGGTGGGCCCTCGAGCCGGAGACCGCTTGCCTGCGCCATCGTGTTGACGGCGATGTCCGCCCGAGCTCGCTGCAGCGGCCATTGTTGGTGATGGATCTCGGCACACGAGAGACCGCGCGGGCCGAGTGCGAACAGGCAGTAACGCTCCGTGAGGAAGTCCTCGAGGGTGCCTGGTCGTGCACGTTCCACGGGCCCGGTCGGGCCGTAGCGCGCCCGGAACTCCGCTGGGGTAGAGCCGCGCTGCGTGCGCTGCGAGCCAAAGGCGATCTCGCCACCGCGTTCGACAAGCTCCATCTCGGCCTCGAAGTAGGGCAGGTTGTACCAGCGACGCGCCGCGAACACGGCCGGGCGGTTCGCGGCGTCGAGGCTGACAAACCACACTCCGCGCTGCTCGCCGCGGCGCACGTACGTACGCACGTTGAGTTCGAGAAAAGCGGAGAGCCCGGGCAGCGGCGGGAGGCCGCGCATATGCACGCCGTTCATACGAAACGGTACGACGCCCAGCCAGGCTCGGCCGTCGAAAAGGTCGAGCTCGAGCCCAGGCGGCAGCTGACGGCGAAGATCGTCCGCGGGCACCTGCCAGTGGGCGAACAGGAGCTGGTGCCACTGCTGGAACATCACCCAATTACCGTGCGGGAGCGGCGCCGACCGGTGAGAGGTCTGGCTGAGGAGCCCGCGGACCGAGGACGGCGGGGCGTCCACGTCCATCGCCGGCAGGATACTCATCGCGCAACCAGTCCGCCAGCAAGCGCATCGTCCCGAATTACCCTGATGCCGTGGGGTGGGTAACGATTCAGGTCCGGACCGAGCGACGCGCGCAACTGTTGGACATCACCGACCACGTGGCGAAGGTGGTCGAGCGTTCGCGGGTGGCCGATGGCATCTGCCACGTTTTCGTGGAGCACACCACCGCAGGCGTGACCATCAATGAGGGAGCAGATCCCGACGTTGCCCACGACATCGAGACAGAGTTGGCAAAGCTCGTCCGCAAGGATTCGGGATATCGGCATGCGGAGGGCAACTCCGACTCACACATCAAGACCACTCTGGTCGGAGCCGCCACGGCAGCGCCGGTTCGGGGCGGCAAGCTCGCTCTCGGCACCTGGCAGGCGATTTTTCTGTGCGAGTGGGATGGACCTCGCACGAGAAGGGTCCAGGTGGCTGTGGTTCCCCTACCCAACTGAAAGATCCGGGGCGAGGACTTCGCCGACCCCTTAGTAGGCTGGAATCAAGCCGCCCGTCAACATGAAACTGGCGACCTCGGCAAGCAACATCAAGGCGGACAGGGCACTGACAATCGCACCGATGACAATGCCGGCCATGGCTAGCCCTGCGCCGGCCAACTTGCCGTCAGTGGCTTCGATTCGGCGTCGAGCTGAAATACCAGACCAGAGCGCCAGGGGACCCAGCATGAGTCCAAACGGCCAGAGCAAAAGCAGGCCGACTATCCCTGCCGCCAGCGCCGTTTTAGCTGCCGGCTCGTACGTATTACCTGAATGGACCGTGAGATCCTCCGACATGGCGTCTAGCTTCCAGAACTTGCCTGCTGTCCGGCGCCCAATCGTCGCAGCCGGCTCAGCCATCTGGGTGAGAACACGGTGGCAGCCCCGCTGGATACATCGGCAGAAAGACATTGACGACAGCGGTGAGGTCAGGCAGCTTGCCTACGGTGAAGAGTTGGTACGCGTCCTCGGCGACCTCAAACGTGACGATGCCTGAAACATGCGCGCCCGGCCTGAGAATCTGCGTCGTCAGGGACGACGCCGGGTTTACAGACTCAGTCGCCGTAGCTCCATCTGTGCCGTCTCCGTAAAGGCGCCAGGCGTACGGAGTAATCGAGATCGGGTCCGGGCCAGTGTCGTTGAATGCGACGGTGATCATCACGAATTTGTGTTGCGGAGCCGGCTTGCGGTTTGCAGTGCCCAAGCAATCGAAAGCCACCTCGGTGACAGTCACCGAGCCAGACGGCATCTTGACGGGCACGCCGATAGCCACGATGCCGTGGTTTGACAGCGACGGGACCCCGATTGCGACCGGGATGTTGAAGCGCTGATAGAGCGCGTTGATGTAGTAGGTCCGTCCCCTCACGTTCACGTAGGACGTTGTGTATCTCAGGGGATAGCTGTCGGTTTCCCGGATCCATGCGCGGAACGTTCGCCCAATGCCGTCTGTCGCCTCGATGACCCACGCAGCTACTCCACTGATCGATGACTCGCCCAGCGTCTTCACACCGGAGCTGGCCAGCCAGGTGGTTGGGTTGATATATGCAAACGAGACCGGATCGGTGTCCTGGATCGAGCTGAGCTGCCACGCGCTGAACGTGCTCCCACGCCGGTACACAGTCGAACCGATGACGACGTAGTTTCCCCGGCCATCAAGATTCGGGTTCTGACCGGGATACCCGTCGAGAGGTTGGAGCTCGAGAGACGGCGGTTCGGTGGCGAGCTTGCCATCCTGGCGATAGACCTGAGCTCCAATCTGGCCTTGCACCCTGTCCGTGGGCTCGGTGCCGACGATCTGAAACTCCGCTGACTGCATCGAGGACGCCGCGATTCGGGCAAGCAGGTTGGACGCCTTGGGACCGTGGGCAACTTGATGAAGCGGTGGCTCGGGGAGCGGCTGCCGGAACTCCGCCTCGCTGAGCGCGCCGAATGCGCTGGAACGCGTTGGCGCTTGTTCGCATGCAGCCGCCAGTGAGGCAAGCACCAAAACCAGAACGACGAGACTCCGCCTCATCGACGTGCTCAACGGTACCGGCACAGTTGCCTTGTGGAGTCATTTGTATTGGCTTTTACAACCGCTGTCAGCGTCGCTGTCAAACGGCGCATGGTTCCGGCGATTATGAATACGAGTTGGCGGAGGGGCAGGGGACTTCAGCCCGCAAGTCAATTCCTGACGGTTGTGGGCTAGTCCTTGATTGAAGCGCGCGGCCCAGAGTCGAGAGCCATAGAATCGCGCAAACCATGCGTACTCGCCTCGGCTCCTATTCCCAACTCTTCGTTGGTGGCTGGGAATTGCTGTTGTCGGCTCGATCATGGCGGCAGGCGCTTATCGATTTGCGTGCTCTCGATTTGTCTACTACTTCCCCATAATGCCGATCGGAAGGCGTTCTCTTGTTTCCGGTGGCGTATGCAGCCAACGGTTGGCTAACCCCAACGCTCAGCTCTTGGCTGTGGCGGCCTTAGCGCCTTAGCACACTTCCGTGGGTCGGCTGATCCTCGACCAGCTTGGCTTCGATCCCTGAAGGGGACCTCGCTGTCTTAACCACCAGGCAAGCTGCTGGAACCGCGCCCGTGCATCCGGTGTATATGCATCGATGATCGCTTGGCGAAGACCGCCCGCCACGATTGGAAACGCTTGCGTCCTGGGCTTATTCGCGCTGTCAATAGCCTCATGCGGAGCACAGGTGACATCGCGAGCAGCAACCGCATCGCCAACACCGACGTCAACTTCGTGTCCTGCAACCCACGCCCCGGAACCGTCGTTCGTTCCGCCGGCGCCGTACCGACGCACACCAACCGGGGGGCAATTCTGGTACGGCACGCCGGACCTATGGACCGCGTTGCCAATGACGGGAGCCTGGCCTGACCTTCCATTTGCGACAGACGGCTTTACCCAAAAAATCTTTTGGTGGCGCGCTGGATACGACTGGCGGGCCGAGCCAGCTCCTAACCTGGTGGTGAGCGGCTCGCGCGTTGATGGGCCATCTAAGGCACTTGTCTCTTCGACTGCAAGTAATGCATTCGCATCAGATATCGGGTCGGCCATGGTGGTCGTCGTCAGCATGCCAACTGCGGGCTGCTGGAAAATCACGGGCCGCTACAAGGAAACGGAGCTCACCTTCGTGGTGAATATTCCGGAATAAGCAAGCGTCTGCCGACCCCTCGGTAACCTGGTAGGCCTGCTACCGGTAGGCATCGCATATCGCCGGCACCGGAACGGTGATGGAGCGGGTTAGCAGCTGATCAGCGGCAACTGGGCAGTAGTCTTACGCGATCGGGCGTTGCGGCGCCGAGCTAGAAGTTCGAACGCAAGCAAGATGACTTCATTGACGCGCCGCTCGTAATCACTGGCGCTTGCACCCTCCATCGACTTAAAGACTTCGCGTGCTGCCGTCTCGAGTTGATACCACATGTCACCCCCGCGCTTCAGGAACAGTGGATGGCGCGAATTGATCACGACTGTTGTGACATCGTGCTCGATTACCGTCTGGCTGCGAATGGAAGGGTCAAGCGGGCGCACGATGACTTGTCCAAACCCACGGCGACTCGACTCGTTCTCGGCCGGCAACCGGATTGGCGCGTTAACGCTCTCGCGCCTGACCGCGTCGGATCCGTTGACTCGCTGTCGCTCCGCAACCTGGGAGCGCGCAGCCGCCACGCCGGGGAACACCTCCTCGCGCTCGGCTAGCTTCAGGACTTGGCTGAGGAGGCGGCGGACCTGCTCCGCGGTCTTGATAGCAGACGCTGGAGGCGGCGCCAGCTGATCCGCGGCCAATCGCTTGGCGATCGGCGCGAGCAAGGCATGCATTCTTCTCTCGACCGCGATCCACTCCACTCCGTCGCGAGCAAAATCGCTTTTGTTCATCGTCAGAGGCACTGGCGCCAGGTCGATCTCACCGACGAGTCGGGCCATGCCAGATACCTGGACTGCATTGGGATGGCCGAAGAACTCGCCACCCATGATGAGCCGGCCATGCTTGTAGCAGCGCAATCCTGGAACGTAGTCGACCCCGCGGCCCTCAGGTTCGGCTATGCCGTACCACCCCTTGAGTGTGGTGCCCGCAGCGTGAACGGCAAAGCGGCGCTCCTCTTGGAAATTGATCGAAGGCGGTTCGACGCGGGCGCCGTTAACAGACATCTTCAGCTCGGCACGCAGGATTAGCGGGCGGTAGGTATCACCGAGTCGGGCGCCAAGGCGACGAGGATCAAGACGCTTGTCGAAGCCGTCGATCCGAATGCGGACATACCCTTGGTCCGCGGACACGCGCTTGGACACTATCTTCAGGTCGTAGGTCTTGAGCTTGGAGCGGTCGCGATAATCCGGGTCAGCGAAGCGCCACGCATTCCCATCACCAGGTCGGCTTGCTTCTACAGTGAAGCTGGTTCCGAGGTGGCCGATGGCCGCCTTGCCGCCCTGACCGTACTGCCCGAGCAGCTTGCGACCACGTTTGGGTGAGCCTCCCCAGCGTAGGTAGTTACCCTCGAGCTCGGCCGGCCCCATCCCCTCTCCACTCCGAGTCTCGATGACAAAGTACGAAGGATGCACCTGCAGCAAGACTTCAAGCTGGCGGCCCTTGATGCGCGAGTCGATTGCATTGTCGACCAGCTCCATGACCGCATCTGCCGACGAGCGGTAGTTGGCGAACAGAGAAGCTGTAATCGCAGGGTCGATCCGCTCGCGGACTGTTACTCGCTGCACCATCCCCGCCTGAATCTATACCCGATTCACCCTGAGTTCCGACATTAGGAGTTTCATGTCTCCGATCTCGTACCGCGACGCGCTATATCTGGGCAACATGATTCAAATCCGCTTCGAGCCCTGGATGAGCCATGCCGCAATCTGCCCTGTGCCTAGGTCGTGTGAGGCGATCGTAAAAGCGAGGTCACGTAACTCTCCACGCGCCGCCTCGATCACGTATCCCTCGCGCTCCAGACAGGCCGCCATCGCGTACATCGCCTTTCCGCGCCGGGATTAGCCCATGCCGGGTTGCCGAATGTCCCAAATATGTACTGAGCCGTCGGGCGAGACATCGACCCGAAATTCAGTGCGCGTAGTAAGAACCTCACCGACGTAAGGCACCCATTTTCCACCGACCTTTTGTTCAAGGCCAGTGATCAGCTCCGGTTCGGTCGCATTGCCGGGCAAGAACTCGGCCGGGTTGTGGGTTTCAGCAAAAACCCCCAAATCAGTTGGCGTCCACGAGACACTGCCCTTGCCCATTAGGACATTGTCGGCATAAAAGCTGTATATCCCAAGCCCGTCCCTATCTATCTCCACGTTCACTGGTCGACCAACTTTCACGTCGGCACCAAGCTGCTTCTGACTGTCTGACTGCGATGTTCCCCATTCCCAGAAAAGACGTGGGTGGCCCGGATCCGTCTCGATCCAGCCAACTTGAGCAATTCGATGCGACACACCGCCGAGTCCTTGAGGCGCAGCGAACGCAATCCAGCTAGACACCGAATATCCAGGAATCAGCTTGGGTGGAACCGTCCAAGTGATAGTTGCGCGCAAGCCCTCGACCTGGTCGACGTTCTGTTTTGCGTTTAGGCCGGCAAAGTCATACACAACCGCCTGCGAAGGAGTTGCTCCGGCGCTGGACGTGGAGCCACATGCCAATGAAAACTGGCCGAGGAGCACCCCGATCATTACGGCTCGCTTCGACCAAATCAATTCCGTACCGCGGAAGTGCGTAGACATAGTCACTGGAGTGGCTAGTCGGATGCCTCTGCTAAGCCCGGCGAGTGCATCGAGTCAGTGCGACTCAAACCTTGTATCAACTGCGTGTGAGGTAAGTACGCGCCCCCAACCGTCGTCTGGTCCGCATCGGTGAGGACAGCCTAAGGCAGGGTGTCGGATTACACATCAGATGCCGGGGGCGCGACCGCCGCGGGATGGTCGCTAGGGAGTGCGCGCGGAGCCGAATCGGATGAGGTTGCCATCGGGGTCGACGTGGGCGCCTTCGTGGAGGCCATATTCCGTGTCCCTAGGCGCGACCAACCTCCCATCCACTCCTGCGGCTGACCACTCCGCGTAAAGGCTTTCAGCGTCGTCGACGTACAAATACACGGCAACATTGGATGTGCCCAGATCGATTGGCGCGGGCACCTTCGCAAGATGAAGAGTCACCTCGTTTCGACGCGCGTAGCCGTAATAGTCGTTCCCATCGGGGCCGTCATATGCCGACACATGAAATCCGAGGCGCCGGTAGTGCTCAAGGGCTCGTGCCAGGTCCTCGGTAGGAAAGACCGGCGCGACGCCAGTCAATCTCGCCACAGCAGCACTCCTATCATCGACTCCCGATTGCCATCAAACGCCCCTTACAGCACCCGCGTCCAGTGCCGGGCCGAGAACCCGCATCGCGTGCCGCCGCGCCAGCTCCAGGCCGTCGTCAAAGCCGATAACGAAGGTGTCTGTATGTTGTGCAACCCATTGCGCCGCCGAGCTCTCGCTGGCGAACTGCAATACGTAGTTGCAAAACGTCTCGATGATGTTCTCCTTCCACGGTTCGTTGGGGCGTAGGAATGACATTGCTGATCGCGCGTGCGAGAGATTCGAGACGACACCTTCGACGTCAATCTCATAGCTGATGGTCTCAGCGGTGACCGGGTCTTGAGTCGATACATTTATCGGGCCGACGATGAGGGCCAAGAACATCGGATCCCAGGCACACCACGCATACGCGTCGGCGCCTCCGATCCTCAAGCTGTGCGGCGTCTCAGCGATGGCCAGACCCCAGAAGCCGATTACACGTTCCGATTCGTCTTGGTAGACACCACTCCAAGAGTTGATCATTCGCTGAGCTGCAACAACTGGCATGCCGGCGGCTGCCGCCGCGGCAGAAATTTCGACTGGGCTGCCGCTGGCGATTAGCCGATAGACAGCCACCGCCAACCGCTGCTCAGCGCCGCTCAGTATTGGAGCTGCGGAAGCGATGGCCGCGTCCAAGGTGTCCAGGTCCGGACCCAGCACATGAAGGCTCACCGCGACACCGCGTCGCGGAGCTGCTCGTCAGTCGGCGCGCCGGCGGGCCCGGCCGGAGTCGCATAGATCCGACATGCAAGTCCAACCGGTTCGTCCCCACTTGCGAACGGGTCGATGCCGTCCACCAGGATGGTCGGCGATCCTCTGAATCCGACACGCCGCGCCTCCTCAGGTGTCTCCACTAGATGGCGCCTGAGACTGAAACCCAGTGTTGATTGAAGGGCTCTGAGCTGATCTTCGGTTGCCCGCCAGTTCGGACAGCCCTCGAAATACAGCAGCTCGACCTGCACGGAGATCCTCCCGAGCCGACGCGGGCCAGCTCTCAAATTTGCGTTGGTGACACCGTAAACCTTCCAGTACACTGGAATGTCAAGGGCAAGCATGAGAATCGGAGATGTGGCCAAAAATGCTGGGGTGCCGGCCAAGACAATCCGCTTCTGGGAAGACCTCGGGCTCCTTCCCAAGCCCAGCCGGACGTCATCCGACTATAGAAACTACGGGGTGGAGATCATCGACCGGCTGACTTTCATCCGTCATGCCCAAGCGGCTGGGTTCACCCTTCGCCAAGTACGTGGCGTGCTCGATGTTGCTGACAGCGGTGAGCCACCTTGCGAGCACGTTGCGCAGTTGATTCAGTTGCGCCTTGACGATGTCGACGCACGCATTTCTCAGCTCAAGACAACTCGAACTCATCTGCGCTCACTAGCCGCGCGCGCCGCGGCCCAGGATCCCGCCGAATGCAGCGGTTATTGCGCGATCCTGACTGGCGCGGGGTTCCAGGTATCCCGCGCTTAGATTGGCGGAGGGGCAGGGATTTGAACCCTGGATGGGCTTGCACCCATAACAGTTTTCAAGACTGTCGCCATCAACCGGACTCGGCCACCCCTCCGCGAGGCAACTGCGATTCTAGGAGTCAGCGGGCTCCGATCAGTTCGACCCCGCCCATGTAGGGCTTCAGCACCTCGGGCACGGTGATCATCCCGTCCGCCCGCTGGTAAGTCTCGATGATCGCGTCGATCGTGCGCGTCAGCGCCAGCCCGCTCCCGTTGATGGTGTGCGCGAACTTCGGGGGCGCTCCCTTGGCAGGGCGGTAGCGGATGTTGGCGCGCATCGCCTGGAAATCGTTGAACACCGAGCACGACGACACTTCGAGATATCGGTCGAGTCCCGGGCACCACGCATTAAGGTCGTACTTCTTGTACTGGGCAAACCCCATATCGCCGCTGCACATGGACATCACCTGGTAGTGAAGCCCCAGCCTCTGCAGTATGTCTTCAGCGTCAGCCAGGAGCTTCTGAAATTCCTCCATAGAGGTTTCGGCGGTCGTGACCTTGACGAGCTCCACCTTCGAGAACTGGTGCAGCCGGATGAATCCGCGCGTGTCCTTGCCCGCCGCCCCTGCCTCCGACCTGAAGCACGGTGTGTAGGCGACGTACTTCATCGGCAGGCGCTCACCGTCCAGGATCTCCTCGCGGTGGAAATTGGTCAGCGGCACCTCGGAGGTCGGCACCAGCCAGAGGTCGTGTCCCTCCACCTTGAAAGCGTCGGCGCCGAATTTCGGCAGGTTTGCCGTCCCGACCATCGAGGCGCTGTTCACGAGCACCGGCGGCAGGATCTCTGTGTACCCGTGCTCCCGCGTGTGCACGTCGATCATGAACTGGACCAGGGCGCGCTCCAGCCTCGCGCCTTCTGCAACGAGAAACGCAAAGCGCGAGCCGGCCACGCGAGCTGCGCGCTCGAAATCCATGATGCCCAGGGACTCGCCCAGGTCGTAATGGGTCCTGGCCGTGAAGCCCAATTCGGGCTTGCTCCCCCACTCCTTCTCGACCACGTTGTCGGCCTCCGACTTTCCGATCGGCACCGACTCGTGGAAGAGGTTCGGGACGCGAAGGAGGAGGTCGTCCAGCTCACGCTTCACCGCCTCTGCTTTCGCCAGCTCCTCTTTTGACTCGTCGGCCATTCCGCGCAGCCTGTCTTTCAAGCCCTCGTCGCGAGTCTTCGCGAACTCCTTGGACAGTCGGTTTTGCTCGGCCTTGATCGTCTCCGCCTTATGCAGGTGCTCGCGCCAGACCTCATCGAGCTTGAGGATCTCATCGATCGGCGCCGGCTCTCCCTTCAGCTCCGCGGCTCGCCGCACCCGCTCGGGATCGCGGCGGATGAGCTCCAGCGGCAGCACTAAGACTCGGCCTTCATGACCGGGAAGAGGATCACGTCACGTACCGATGGCTGGTCGGTGAGCAGCATCACCAGACGGTCGATGCCCACGCCCAGCCCGCCGCATGGAGGCAATCCATATTCGACCGCGCGAAGAAAGTCCTCGTCCATCGGATGCGCCTCGACATTGCCCGCGGCACGCAGCGAAGCCTGCGCCTCGAATCGGGCTCGCTGGTCGATGGGGTCGGTGAGCTCGGTGAACGCGTTCGCGTACTCGCGGCCGAGGATGATCAGCTCGAACCGCTCCACGAACCGCGGGTCGTCCTCGCGCGGCCGCGCCAGCGGCGAGATCTCGACCGGGTAGTCGATCACGAACGTGGGCTGGCGTAGGCGAGGCTCGACATGCTCCTCGAAGAGGTCGTTCAGCTCCTCCCCCACTGCATGCTTTCCCGTGTGCTCGAGCACCAGGTCGGCCATCCGCTCGCGCCGGAATGGCGGCGCGAGGTTCACCGCCTCGCCCTGGTAGGTGATCTCGAGCGGGCGGCCTGCCGCCATCGCGGCCACCACCATCAGGTCTTCGACCAGCCGCATCACGTCGTCGTAATCGGCGTAAGCCTGGTAGCACTCGAGCAGGGTGAACTCCGGGTTGTGCCGAGGCGACAACCCCTCGTTGCGAAACACCCGACCGAACTCGTAAACGCGCTCGAAACCACCGACCAGCAGCCGCTTCAGGTGCAGCTCGAGCGCGATGCGAAGAAACAAGTCCCGGTCGAGCGAGTTGTGATGGGTCACGAACGGCCGCGCATGACCGCCGCCGGGCACCTCCTGCAGCACTGGGGTGTCGACGTCCAGAAAATCGCGCTCGTCGAGCAGGCCGCGCATCGCGGTGATGATCCTGGTGCGCGCCCTGAACACATCGCGCACGGCCGGGTTGGCGATCAGATCGACGTACCGTTGCCGGTACCGGATCTCCACGTCCTTCAGCCCATGCCACTTTTCGGGCAGCGGCCGCAGCGACTTCGTCAGCAGCTGGAATGACTGGACCTCGAGCGTGATCTCGCCTCGGCGCGTCTTGAAGATCGGGCCCTTGACTCCGATGAGATCACCCGCATCGAGATCTGCGAAGCGGTTGAACTCGTCCTCGCCGAGGAGGTCGCGGCTTGCCATCAGCTGGATGCGGCCGTGGCCGTCCTGCAGGTCGGCGAACACCACTCCGCCCTGCAGCCGCTTGACCATGAGCCTGCCGGCCAGCGAAACCGGCTCCGTGCGCTCGCTCTCGCCCAGCAGCGCCTTCGCCGCCACGGTCGTGTGAGTAGGCCTGAATCCCCGCGAATAAGGGTCGATTCCCGCCTTCCGCAACCGCTCGAGCTTCTCGCGCCGGTCGCGCATCACCGCCGGCAAATCGAGGTCTGTCTCTTCCGCCACGATCGGAAAAGACTAAGGGTTACAGCGCGACTTCCTGTTCCTCGGCCGCGGGAAAGGCGTTGACGTCCGCGCCGCCCGACTGCTGGTGGTTGCCCAGCGCCTCCTCGATCAGGCCATCGATGTCGGTGTCCGAATGCACCGGGTCGTGGTGGAAGAACCCGAGCTCTTTGGCCCCGGCCTGCTCCGCGAGCGACAGGGCTTCTTCGTAAGTCGAGTGCCCGAAGCCGGCGTGGGTCTTGTACTCCTCGGTGCTGTACTGCGCGTCGTGGACGAGCAGGTCGGCGTCACGACACCAGTTCGCCATGTCCTTCAGGGTGCCGTTCTCCTGGTTGGCGAACATCGCGATCTCGTTGTCGGTGGCAAAACAGAAGCGTGAAGAACCCTCGTCGATGCGGTAGCCGAAGGTCGGGATCGGGTGCATCAAGAGGTGGGGCGTGATGCGTAGAGCGCCCACCTCAAACGTCTCGCCGGGGTTGCGCTCGATGAACTCCATCTCCGCCGGCATGTGGCTGAGCCGCACAGGAAAGTACGCCGGGTCCATCTGGTCGGCGAATGCGGCCTGCAGCGACTTGGCGGATCCAGCCGGGCCGACGATCGTCAGATGCGTGCCCGGGACGAAAGCCGGAAGGAAGAACGGGAAACCCTGGATGTGGTCGAGATGGGTGTGTGTGATGAGCAGGTGGGCCTGGAGCGGATCGGTGGGGCTGAAACCGTTGCCCAGCTCCGCGATCCCGGAGCCTGAGTCGATGATCAGGAGGTTGTTCTCGGCATCCCTGACCTCGACACAGGTCGTGTTGCCTCCGTATCTCAGCGTTCGCCGGCCAGGTGTCGGCCGCGTACCGCGCGTGCCCCAGAACTTGATCCTCATCGGTCAGAGGTCACGTGGTAGATCTTCTTGGCGACGAAGACGTCGAGCAGGTCTTTGTCGAGCTTGCCGTCCTCGGCTTCGGCGTGAAGGATGTCGAGCGCCGTGCGCACCGGCACCGCCCGCTTGTACGGCCGGTCCTGCGCGGTCAGGGCATCGAAGATGTCCGAGATCGTCATCATCCGCGCCTGAACAGGGATTTGATCCCCGGACAGTCGCCTGGGGTAACCAGATCCGTCGAGCTTTTCGTGGTGGCCGTAAGCGATCTCCGGGATCCCTCGCATCACCGGTGTCCAGGGGATCTTGGTGAGGAAGTGGAAGCTGTGCGTGACGTGTGATTCCATCTCGAGCCGTTCCTGGGGGTCGAGCGTTCCTTTGCGGATGCTGAGGAAGCGAAACTCCTGTGGATCGAGCATCGGGTGCGGCTGGCCGGACATGTCGTAGTACGGCTGCTGGGAGAGGAACTCCAGCGTCGACGCCTTGTCCTCGGGCAGCACGGTCGGCTCGTTGGCCGACGCGATGCTCTGCACCCATTGATTCAATTGCGCCAGCTCTTCCGCCAGTCGTTTGTCGATCTCGTCCAGAACCGTCGTGCTGCCGCGTCCGCTTCGCATCGCCTCGAGCTTCTCTGTCGCGTACTTGACCTGGACGGAGCGCTCGACGAATTGAAAGCGTGACTGGATCACCTCGAGCTGCCCGGGCATCAGCTTCTTGGCCTTGATCAGGATGTGCTCGCGGACACCGACCTTGCCGAAGTCGTGCAGCAGGCAGGCATAACGCAGCTCTTTGAACTGGTCCTCCGTCAGGTGCACGTCGCGGTACTTGCCCGCCCCAAGGCCTGTCACGGCCTTGGCCAGCGCCGTGGTCAATGCCTCCACCCGTCCTGAATGACCGGCGGTGCTCGGGTCTCTCTGCTCGATCGCGGTCACGCTTGCTTGCACAAACCCGTCGAACAAGGCCTGGATCGAATCGAGCAGGTTCTTGTTGTCGAGGGCGACGGCCGCCTGGCTGGCGATCGATTCGATCATCTCCAGGTCTTCGGGCCGGAAGCTCACCACCTCGGCTTCGACCGAGTCAACGGTCAGGTGAGTTTCGAAGCGGCGCTTCGCGTTGATCAGCTGGATGGCGCCGACGACTTCGTCTTTGTAGTTCCTCATGGGCACCGTCAGCATCGACTTGGTCCGGTAGCCGAACTGAGCATCGAAACCCTTGCCTCCCTGCGGCTTGCCCGCAGGCGGGTGATACGCGTCGTCGTAGATCTGGCTGGTTCCGACCGAAACCGTGTAGCCGACCACCGACCTCTCGTCGACCGGCACCTTGAAAGCCTGGTAGGTGTTGTCGATCGACGTGTTCTGGCTCGAAGCCAGAAAGAGCATCGGCTCGTCGTGGTCGCCCACGGTCTTGAGCCACAGGCTGGCGCCGTCCGCGTTGGTCAGCTGACGCATCGTCATGAGGATGAAGTGCTGGAGCTTGGCGATGTCCTTCTCGGCCGACAGCGCGATGCCGATGCGGTTGAGCTCCTCGAACTGGCGATGCAGCCGCCGCGCCTGCTCTTCGAGCTGGGCGACTTCCTGCTTGAGCGCGATATTCTCCATCGCCAAACGCAGCAGCTCGCGCAGCGCCGCCGGCGAGGCATCCGCCGGTGGCTTGATCGTGATGTCTGCCAGTCCCTCCGGCGCCGCCTGATCCGAGCCGACCACGACCAGCGCCGGGCGCACGAGCTGCCCCGGGTCGATCAGCGGCTCGGCTTCGAGGCCGAGGTCGGCGAGCAGCTTGGTGAAGCCAAACTGATCCAGGTTGCCCAGGACGTAGACGTGAAAAGCCTGGGCGGTCTTCATCCCGCCTTAATGTCTCGCATCGCCATTCGAGTTTTGAGCGTAGATAAGACGTAAACCCTCCAGGGTCAGAAGCGGGTCGGTGGTCTCGATCACGTGCGTCAACCCGGCGAGCAGAGCCGCCTGGCCTCCGGTCGCGATGACCTTGGCCGATCCGCCCAGCTCCGATCTGAAGCGCTCGACCATGCCCTCCACCTGGGCGACAAACCCCCAGATCAAGCCCGACTGGATCGAAGCGACCGTGTTGCGGCCGATCACCGAGTCCGGCGCTACGGGCTCGACCCGGCGGAGCATCGCGGTGTGGCGGATGAGCGCGTCGAGTGAGATCTCGACGCCCGGGGCGATGGCCCCGCCCAGGTAGTCGCCCTCGGCATTGATCGCGTCATATGTGACGGCGGTGCCGAAGTCGATCACCACGATCGGGCCGCCGTACTTCGTGTAGGCGGCCAGGGCGTTGGCGATCCGGTCGGCGCCCACGTCTTTGGGATTGTCGTAGCGGATCCGCACGCTGGTCTTGACGCCAGGCCCGACCATCACCGGCTCGCACTTGAGGTAGCGCCTGGAGGCTTCGATGAGCGCCGGGTTGAGGTTGGGGACGACGCTGGAGATCACCACTCCGTCGACCACCCCGAAATCGAACCCGCGCAGCTCAAAGAGCTGTCGCAGCTCCACGGCCAGCTCGTCGGCCGTCCGCTCGCGATGAGAGGTGACCCGCCAGTCCGCGACCAGGCGCTCGCCTTCGAACAACGCCATCGTCACGTTCGTGTTGCCGACGTCCACGGCGAGGAGCATCAGGAGTGGTGCACCACTCGCGAACTCTAGCTCGGAAGCCCCCGGGGGTGAGCCGCCGTCCAGCGCCGAATCGCAGACGCCTCCCGGCGAACTGCAGTCGCTCTCGCCGCCACCCGGCGTGGATTCGGGCCGCCAGGGAGGTCCCGCTTGGCCACCGAAGCCCGGGCGTCCCACGGCACGCTCAGCTTCCCGTCCAGAACCTGGCGGCCGATGGCCTCGTAAGCCTTCCGGAACGGCGTACCCGATCTGACCAGGGATTCGGCCGCGTCCGTCGCCAGCAGCGACGAGTCGCTCGCCGCAGCAGCTAGCCTCTGGCGATCGAACTGCAGGTGCTGGACCAGGAGCATCGCGGCGTCCAGCGAGTCCAGCGCGTTGTCGACAGCTGAGAAAAGTGCGGGTTTGTCTTCTTGGAGGTCGCGGTCGTAGGCAAGCGGAAGGCCTTTCAGGACCGTGGCCAGCGTGACGAGGCTTCCCAACGCCCGCCCGGATCGACCTCTGAGCAGCTCGGCGATATCGGGGTTTTTCTTCTGAGGCATCGCGCTCGAGCCTGTGGAGACCTCATCGGCGAGCAAGACGAAACCGAACTCCGCGCTCGCCCACAGGACGATGTCCTCGGCCAGCCGGCTGAGATGAATAGACGCGCACGCGCACGCGTAGATCAGGTCCAGGGCGAAATCGCGGTCGGCAACCGCGTCGATGCTGTTCTCGGTCAAGCGCTCGAATCCCAGCTCCCGGCGCACAAACTCGCGCTGCAAAGGAAGGGTTGAGGCAGCGAGCGCACCCGAGCCCAGCGGCATTGCATCCGCCGCGTCATAGGCGTCTCGAAAGCGCTTTGCATCCCGCAGCAACGGCTCGGCGTGGGCGAGCAGGTGGTGGCCGACGGTCACCGGCTGGGCACGCTGGAGGTGGGTGTAGCCGGGCATGACCCAGCCGGCGTGGTTGCGCGCCTTGGAGGCGAGTGCATCCACCGTGTCAGCGACCGCCGAGGCAAGCTGCGACGCCGCCACCCGGCAGTAAAGCCGCAGGTCCAGCGCGACCTGGTCGTTGCGAGACCGCCCCGCGTGAAGGGCGGCGCCGGCGGGGGTGATCTCGGTCAGGCGCCGTTCGACCGCCGTATGGATGTCCTCATCCGTTTCGCGGAATTTGAACTCGCCGCTGTCGAGCTCGCGCTTGATGCGGCGCAGGCCGCGCTCGATCGACGTGAGCTTCGCCCTCGACAGAAGGCCGGCCTTGGCCAGCCCCCGCGCATGCGCGACGCTGCCGGCGATGTCGAACGGATAGAGCTCGAAGTCCGTTTCCAGCGACGACGAGAACCGCTCGAGCTCGGGATGGAGGGGCTTGCGAAAACGCGAGCCCCAGAGCTTTCCTCCCTCTCTCCTTCGGGGAGAGGGCTGGGAAGAGGGGCTTAAGTTCGATTTGCCTATCGTGTGAGCCTCTTCACGTCTCCGAGCAGGTTGCCGAGGTCCCGCGCGTGCAGCTGCCCCTGGACCCTTGCCGATGTGCGCACCCCCATCCCCCACAGCTTGATGAATCCCGCCGCAGCCGACTGGTCGAAGACGTCGCCCTTTCCGTACGTGGCGAGTGAGAGCTGATAGAGCTGGTACGGGCCCTTGCGTCCAACCACCTGCGAGGAGCCTTTGAACAGCTTGACCCGAACCTCCCCGGTGACGTGGCGCTGCGTCTCGGCGACGAACGCATACAGGGCATCGCGGAGCGGGCTGAACCAGAGGCCGTCGTAAACCATCTGCGCCCACTGCTGGGCAACGATGTCCTTGAAGCGCGCGACCTCCTTGGGCAGCGTGATGTCTTCGAGCGCCTGGTGCGCCTGCAGCAGCAGCACCGCAGCCGGCGCCTCGTAGATCTCGCGTGACTTGATGCCGATCAAGCGGTTCTCCAGGTGGTCGATTCGGCCGACACCGTTTTCTCCGCCGACCCGATTGAGGGCGGTGACCAGCTCCAGCGCGTCGACCGGCTTGCCGTCGAGCGAGACGGGCAGTCCTTCCTTGAACCCGATCTCCAGGTAGGCCGGCTCGTCGGGGCAGTCCCGCGGGTCGCTGGTCCAGCTGTACACGTCGCGTGGCGGTTCCGCCCACGGGTCTTCCAGCACGCCGGCCTCGATCGAGCGGCCCCACAGGTTCTCGTCGGTCGAGTAAGGCGACCGCACCGTGGCGGGCACCTCGATCCCGTGTTTCGCTGCGTACTCGATCTCGTCGTCGCGATTCATGCCCCATTCGCGAACCGGCGCGACGACCTCCAGGTCCGGCGCAAGGGCCGCCGTCGTGACGTCGAAACGCACCTGGTCGTTGCCCTTGCCGGTGCACCCGTGTGCGATGGCAGTCGCCCCCTCGCGCCGCGCGATCTCGACCATCATCGCCGCGATCAGCGGCCGGCCCAACGCGGTCGCCAGCGGGTACTCCTTCTCGTAAACGGCGCCCGCCTGCAGCGAAGGCCAGACGAAAAGCTGCAGGAACGGCGCCCGCCCGTCCGCGACATATGCGGCCGACGCGCCGATTTTCAAGGCGCGCGCCTGGATCGCTTCGAGATCTTTCTTCTCACCCAGGTCGACTGTGAAAGCGATCACGTCCCAGCCGAGATCCTTCAGCCACCGGATCGCCACCGACGTGTCGAGGCCGCCTGAATAGGCGAGGACCAGCTTTTTTCCCTCCCCCGCCAGGGGGAGGTTCAGGGAGAGGGGCGGTGCACTTTCGTCATCCGGCATGGGCGAGAAGTTCCTTGAGCGCCCGCCCGGCGGCGCGGTTGCGCAGCACGGCGATGATCGTGTCGTCGCCTGCCACTGTGCCTGCGATGCCCGACAGGCCCGCCTCATCGATCCGCCGGGCGACAAGATTCGCCGTACCCGGCGGCGTTCGAATCACAGCCACCGGCGCGACGAGCTCAATCGATAGGACGAGCTCGCGCACAAGCGCCGCGGAGCTTCTGTAGCCACTTCCCGCCCTGACCAGCCCGAGCTCCTGTATGTCACGAGAGATCGTGGCCTGCGTGGCTCGCACTCCCCGGCGCGCCAGCGCTTTGGCGATCTCCTGCTGCGTGTGCACCGGACCGCGGTTGACGACCTCGAGAATCGCGTTGTGGCGCTGGCTCTTGGTCGGTGTCACGAGGCGACAGCCTTACGCATCGTGGTGTGGGCTCGCCCGATCTCGGCACTGCCGATGATCAGCGGCGGAACCAGCCGAATCGAGTGGTCGTCGACCGCGTTGACGATCAGGCCGGCCTCGAGGCACGATTGCTGAAACGCTTTCGCACGCGGCTCGTCAAACTCGAACGCCTGCATCAGCCCGAGGCCTCGCACGTCTTTGGCGCCCAGGTCGAGCAGCGACTCGTGCAGGGCCTCACCCATCTCGGCGGCGTGGCCGACGAGGCCCTCGCGCTCGATCACCGAGATGACCGCGATAGCCGCGGCACACGCGAGGGGATTGCCGCCGAAGGTCGAACCGTGGTCGCCGGGCTCGAAAACATCGGCTCGCGGCGCCGCCAGGCAGGCTCCGATCGGCAAGCCGCCGCCAAGTCCCTTGGCGAGAGTCATGACGTCTGGGGTGATCCCGTGATGCTGGTGCGCGAACCAGCGGCCGGTTCGCCCGAGCCCGGTCTGCACCTCGTCGAGGATGAATAGAAGGTTCTGTGCGTCGCACCAGGAACGAACGCCGGCGAGATAACCCGATGCGGCGGGGATGATGCCGATCTCGCCCATCACGGGCTCGAGCATCACCGCGACCGTGCGCTCGCTCGTCGCCGCCTTGATCGCATCGAGGTCGTTGTAGGGCACGTGCACGAAACCCTCGGGCAGCGGCTTGAAAGGATCCGCGTACTTGGGCTGCCCACCGGCGGTTACGGTCGCCAGCGTCCGGCCGTGGAACGAGCCCGCCGTCGTGATGATCTCGAAGGCGCCCTCTCGGTCGCGGGTCCCCCACTTCCTGGCGAGCTTGATCGCGGCCTCGTTCGCCTCCGCGCCCGAGTTGCAGAAGAAGACGCGCGAGGGGAAGGACAGCTCGAC
>Ga0137409_10002177_pt1 | contig 21122 bp, 23 predicted proteins | sample CZODoug1_16funga_FD_122059 | JGI IMG/M metagenome (GOLD analysis project Ga0137409, IMG submission 122059) | Vadose zone soil fungal communities from Angelo Coast Range Reserve, California, USA - CZODoug1_16fungal (Hybrid Assembly) | ecosystem: Environmental > Terrestrial > Soil > Vadose zone... | reverse complement strand
AGCTTCGTGGCGCTCAGCGCCTCCTTCCCTGTTAGCCGCTCGATCAGCTTTTGTTTGAATGCTATGGAATAGGCGCGCGTCATGTCGTCCTCGGTTCTAAAGATCTGTAGGATCTATCATAGAAGGAAGCGACAACTATCCTGGCACAGGGGGTCCCCTCCTTGGCCCAACGAAGCCGCGACCCGCGATCGCTCGAACCGATTGTTAGACACCCTGCCGTGCGCGTTCAAGTGCCGCGAGAGCCTGGATGGACTCACCGGACTCCCCGTGAATTTCATCCGATATTACCCCCACAAATTCGGCGATTACATCGCACTGCGGCCTGTCGAAGAGCCGAATGCGCTCCCACCAATATGAATCGTGATGCAGGGACAGGTGGTAAATAATTAGGTCCGGTATGTCTTCCGCCTCACTACGCAGTTCGAGGGCAACACTCATGAACGCTGGAAAATAGTAATGGTGAGCACGCGGCGTAAACATATACATGGCTGATCGATGGTATACGAGGAAATCGGCGCTGAGGCTTTTCCAGGTCTTCCCCAGGAAGGCCTCTGTCGCACCCTCGTCCCCCTGCGCGTCGGGGCGGAGGTAGCCGGCCTCAACTATGGGCGCCACCGGCGGTGTGGTAATACGAAACGCTTGCTCAATGCGGGCGATGAGCGTCACGAGGTGACTAACGATGAGGTTGAGCGACGCGGGGTTGCGGCGACGTAAAGCGAAGGCAGTTTATCCCGATCATCGATCCCCTCCCTGGTCCAGCGAAGATGCGACCCCGCGATCGCTCGAACCGTGGGTTAGGCACCCACCAGTGCCACGACATCGCGATCTGTCAGCAGACCGCCATAGTGCACAAATGTTTGTCGCGCTCCTACACTTTACCCAACTCAAGCAGGGCTCGGTGCTCAATCTCACTTACGCCCAAAACGAGATCCATTTCGGGTTGGATTACGAGAATAGGCGCTGGGTTAATCCATTTCAATCGAGACAGTTTTTGCGGGGCTTGTTCGAGGCGACGCGCGAAAAGATTCGCACGCGGCATTTGGCGTTTCGTACCGAGCAGGCATATCTGCACTGGATCCGCCGATATGTGAAATTTCACGGTCGCAGGCATCCGCGCGACATGGGTGCAGCGGAGGTTGAGCGAAGTGCGCTCGGTGCTGGCTCAGCTTGACGGTACGTGCTGGCTGATGGCGAATTTGCTCTACGGCAGCGGGTTGCGGTTGATGGAGGCGCATCGGCTACGCATCAAGGATCTCCTGCTCGACCGCGGCGAAGTCATCGTGCGCGACGCGAGCATCCCACTGAATCACCGGCTATTCCGTGATTCGCCGGCTGTCGCTATACTATGCTGGCTCCCCTGGCGTTTTTTCATTTAATTTCAGCGAGTTACTGTGGCCAACACCGCATCATCAGATACGCACTTCTTCAATTCCTTTAGTTTGGTGCTGGGCATCCTCATCCTTTTCGCGATCATCTTGTTCGGTGTCGCGCGCTCCATCGGGGAGGATACTCAGGAAAAAGAGGTGCTGATGGACCCGATGCACCTCAAAGACGTGCAGAAGAACATCTCGCCATTCGCGCATGTCGCCGTCGCGGGCAAGGACAATTCGGCTCTGGCCATTGTGGCTCCACCGGCGGCCGCTGCGAACGTGCCGACCACGGGTGAACAGGCCTTCAACACGGTTTGTTCCGCATGCCACTCCACGGGGGTCAATGGTGCACCGAAAATCGGCGATCATGCGGCTTGGGGCCCACGCATCGCGCAGGGTAAGGAGACGCTGTACAAAGATGCGATCGCCGGCAAGGGCAATATGCCGCCCAAGGGTGGGACGACGTGGCCGGATGCGACGATTCGCATGACGGTCGACTACATGGTGTCGCTCAACAAGTAAATCGTGTCGCTCAGCCGGTAAGTTTGTCGAGTGCGCGGAGCCGCACGGCTTCCGCCACGTCGGTTCTGCGAATCGCGGGCTCGCCCGCCAGGTCGGCGCATGTTCGAGCGAGCTTCAGTACGCGATGACACGCCCTGGCGGATAGTCCGAGTTGCGATATGGCGGTACCGAGCAGGACTCGCGATTCGCGTTGCAGGGGGCAGAATCGAGTCACCTCGGACGGCGTCAGGCGTGCGTTGAATTTGCCTTGCCGCTGCATTTGAACTTGCCGCGCGGCGGCGACGCGCAGGGCGACGGTGTCTGAGTTCTCCGTCTCTGCGTGCGCATTGCCGAGCAGATCCTCGACCGGCAGTGCCCTCAATTCCACGTGCATGTCGATGCGATCGATCAACGGCCCGGAGATTCGGTGGCGATATCGGGCGACTTGTTCCGCCGTGCAATGGCATCGTCCACCCGGGTCGCCGGCGTATCCGCAAGGGCAGGGATTCATCGCTGCCACCAGTTGAAATCTCGCTGGAAACTCGCAGGAACGCTTGACGCGCACCAGGGTTACAACCCCGCTCTCCAAAGGTTCGCGCAGTGCTTCTAAGGCGTCGCGCGAGAACTCCGGAAGCTCGTCCAGGAACAGCACGCCTAGATGAGCAAGAGAGAGTTCTCCGGGTACTAGACCGCCACCACTGATTAGCGCTGCGCCGGTGGCCGTGTGTTGCGGATTGCGAAATGGCCGGCGATTGCCGAGGCTCGGCCTGCGTCCTGCGGCTGATTCCAGGCTGGCCACTTCCAGGGCTTCGCTCTCGTTGAGCGGCGGCAGCAACCCGGGCAATCGCTGCGCGAGTAACGTCTTACCCGCGCCCGGAGGCCCTACCATCAACAGGCCGTGTTCGGCAGCGGCCGCAATTTCCAAGGCTCGCTTGGCGGCGAACTGGCCGCGGACCTCGGCCAGATCCGGGGCTGGTTTATCGGCGAGTCCGTAACGCTCCGAGGCGTCCGCTCGGCAGGCGGGAATGGTTGGGTCCCAGGGATTCCCGAGGTGTGCGACAGCAGCGAGGTCCGCGGGACCCGGAACCTCTGACAATACCGCTCTCCCATTGAGGGCATCGCAGACCTGCCGCAAGTGGCTGGCGAGCTTGAGCTTTGCGTGGCGGACCAGGGCTGCTTCGAGCGCATTGGCGAAGGGCAAAATCAACTCATTGGTCGAGCCCGATCCTTCGATGAGCGCCGGTAAGAGCTTGCGGGTTTCGCGTAGCTCGCCCCCCAGCGATAGCTCGCCGTAGAACTCGCGGTGTTCGAGCTCGCGCGGCGGTATTTTCCCGCAGGCAGCGAGGATGCCGACGGCGATGGGCAGATCGAATCGCCCGCCCTCCTTCGGCAAATCGGCGGGCGATAAGTTGACGGTGATCCGGCGTGTGGGAAATTCGAAGCCACTGTTCAACAGGGCCGAACGAACTCGTTCCTTGCTCTCGCGAACCACCGTCTCTGGCAGACCGACCATGGCAAAAGTGGGCAGCCCGGTTCCCAAATGGACTTCCACGCGAACCAACGGCGCGTGGAGTCCCAGGGGTGCCCGGCTAAAGACCGTGCTCACGTCCTTGCGGGTCTTGACTCGCTTCCGCGTGCGCCCACTTTTGGAAGGGCCCGCATCCTTCGGTGTACTGGGATGCTTGCGAGTGCTCACGTCCTTGGCGGCGCTTGGATCGTTGCGGCTACTGACATGCTTGCGAGTGCTCACGTCCTTGGCGGCGCTTGGATCGTTGCGGCTACTGACATGCTTCCGAGTGCCCACGTCCATGTGATCACCGCTGCGGGGCCGTCGACGCTTGCTCGGGCCTACTGGGGCGTGAGGCGGGCTTCGATCTCTTTGAGGCGCGCTTCCATGGCGGTCAGCTTGGCTTGGGTTCGCTCCAGAATGGCGGCCTGTACGTCGAATTCCTGCCGGCTGACCAAGTCGAGCTTGCTCAGTTGGGACTGCAGCACGGCCTTGAAATTGCCCTCTAAATCGCGGCCGAAGGCGCGCACGGACTCGGGCACTGACTCCGCCAGGCGCCGCGCCAGTTCGTCTAGTCGGCTCGAATTGATAAAGCTCATGGGACCTCCTGAATTTGCCCGCGCCTTGCACTCCCGTAACGCGCCCGAGCCGGGGCTCGCGCCATGTCGGTGCATCGCGCCGTCTGTAGGGTGCCTAACCCATTGATTTCACGCGCGTCTGGGCTGGCACGGAAGCTGCAACGCTTAAGGATGAATAGTACGCGGAAGCAGTGCCGGAGGCGTTGTCATTAACGGGTGAAAGCAGGGATAAATGCATGAAGCTGATCACCGCCGTCATCAAACCGTTCAAGTTGGACGAGGTTCGGCAAGCGGTGGCGGATATCGGCATTCAGGGGGTCACCGTGACCGAAGTGCAGGGATATGGGCGACAACATGGGCATGCGGAGTTCTATCGCGGCGCTGAATACCGGATCGACTTTTTGCCCAAGGCCAAGATTGAACTGGCGGTGGACGATTCGATTGCGGAACAGGTGATGGAGGCGGTTTGCAACGTGGCTAGGACCGGGAAAACCGGCGACGGAAAGGTGTGGATACTGGATCTGGAGCAGGCGCTGCGCATCCGCACGGGTGAAACCGGTCCGGACGCCATTTAGGAGCGCTTATGGGCATGAACACCGAATACATGATAATTCGCGAGGAATTGAAGGGCCTCGCTCGCGCGAGCGAGGCCGAACTTCTGACGTTTTAGGAGCATCTCGCGCCGGCAAGCCAGCCAACTCCCCCGTCGGTGCGATATCCCGGCGGCACGGATCTTCAAAAGACCCGTGCCGTTTTTTATATTCGCGCGCCCGGCGCAAGACACTCGCGAGTTTATACAATAGAAAACTGCAATACTCCATGCTGTATTGCAGCATTTTCTATCAGTTTGCCGCTGATAGACTGAGTGTTTATTCGAATTGAGGAGTGCGCCCGCATGAAAATGGTCATCGCCATCATCAAACCGTTCAAACTTGACGATGTCCGCGCCGCCTTGGCGGATGTGGGGGTACAAGGCATTACCGTGACAGAGGTCAAAGGCTTTGGCCGGCAAAAAGGCCACACTGAGCTTTATCGTGGAGCAGAATATGTCGTCGACTTCCTACCAAAAGTGAAACTCGAGCTGGCAGTGGATGACGAACAAGTCGATCGAGTGGTGGAAGCCATCATTGAAACGGCGCGCACGGGGAAGATCGGCGACGGCAAGATCTTCGTCGCGGAGCTCGGCCAGGCGGTGCGCATTCGCACTGGTGAAGCCGGTTCGCGCGCGCTGTAGCTTCGGTTGCGTCGTAGGTTTCAAACGAGGATCGGACAATGAAACGCCTTCTGTTGTTCGCAGCCCTGGTCGCCTGGTCGGGCATGGCCGGAGCTGTGGTCTATAAGTGGGTCGACGCACAAGGCAAAGTGCAATACGGTGACCGGCCGCCGGACGGTGTGCATGCGGAAGTGGTGGAGTTGCTGGGCACCCACGTGGCTCGCAGCGCGCAGGCGAGACCATCCGAGTCTGCGCCGACCTACAAGACCACCAACCGGGATCAACCGAATCAAGACGATGCCGGCGTCAAAAAGGCCGTGGATAACGACGTGGCGCAAGCCCGCGAGAAGCAATGTGCCGACGCACAGGACCGCTACAAGAAATTGATCGAGGGCCGGCGTCTATACAAGACCGGGGCCGACGGCGAGCGCCAGTATCTGACTTCCGAGGAAATCGATTCTGAACGCTTGAATGCGAAGCGCGAGATCGACGCGACCTGCAACGGCGCCACCTGAAACCTTGATCTTCTATGGAGGAGATCTAGAGCTGCCGTCTCTCGTTGTGCGGCACGATCCGTTTTTACACTCGCTTTGCCGCCCGCTGCGCAAAGCCTTAGGCTACGGTTCCACTGATAGAGAGCGGGAACACGTATGCAAACAGGTTTCGTCGGATTGGGTGCCATGGGCGCGCACATGGCGCGCAGTCTGCATCGTGCGGGTCTGCTGACGGGCGTATGGAATCGGACGGCCGACAAGGCCGCGGCGCTCGCCAAGGAACTTGGCTGTCATGCCTTCACCAGCTTGATCGAGCTCGCCGGGAACTGCGAGGCCGTGGTGATCTGCGTGTCCGCCGACGACGATGTGCGCGGCGTGATCGCGGGTCTCGAGCCGGGATTGAATCCCAATATGATCGTGATGGACTGCTCCACGGTGGGCGCGGGCACGGCGCGCGACATGCACGCCGCGCTCGACGCGCTCGGCGTCGGCTTTCTCGACTGTCCGGTGAGCGGCGGCGTGGAAGGCGCGCGCAACGCGACGCTTGCCATCATGGTGGGCGGCGATGAGCCGGTGTTCACGCGCGCGCAGCCGATCTTGTCGGCGATGGGCAAGACCGTCGCCTATCTCGGATCGAGCGGCGCCGGCCAAGCGGCAAAAGCCACCAACCAAATCATGTGCGCCGGCATCATCCAAGCCGTCGGCGAGGCGATGGCCTTCGCGCACGCGGAAGGCTTGCCGCTCGATCGCTTGATCGAGACCTTGAGCAAGGGGGCGGGATCGAGCTGGTACTTCGTCAATCGCGCGCCCTTCATGGCGCACAACGATTACCCCGCGGGTTTTCGGGTGCGGCTGCACGCGAAGGATTTGCGGATCTGCCGCGAGATGGCGGCACGGCACGGCGCGCAACTGCCGGTGGTGGAATCGACTCTGGCGCAGTATGGGCAGTTGATCGTCCAGGGCTTTGGCGATGAGGATATCTCGGCCATCTATCGCTTGAAGTCCGCGCTGTTTCCGGCCAAGAGCGATCCCGCATGAAGGATTCCTTGGGCAAGCCGCTGCGGATCGCGACTCGCAAGAGCCAGCTGGCGCTCTGGCAAGCCGAGCATGTCGCGGGGCTGCTGCGCCGGGCACATGCGGGACTCGAGGTTGAGCTCGTACCCATGGTGACTCAGGGCGACCGCATTCAAGATCGAAGCCTGGCCGCCATCGGCGGTAAGGGCTTGTTCGTCAGGGAACTCGAAGTGGCTCTGGAAGAGCACCGGGCGGACATCGCCGTGCATTCGATGAAGGATTTGCCGGGCGACCTTCCCGCGGGCCTGACCATCGCGGCGGTGCTCGAGCGGGCGGATGCCCGGGATGCGCTGCTGACGGCGTCGGCAGGGCGCCTCGAGGATTTGCCGCGCGGTGCCCGCGTGGGGACCTCGAGTCCGCGGCGGCAGGCGCAGTTGTTGGCGGCGCGGCCGGACTTGAAGATAGAAGCTCTGCGCGGCAACGTGGATACGCGGCTGCGGCGGCTCGATGGCGGCGACATGGATGCCATCTTGCTGGCCTGCGCGGGCTTGATTCGACTGGGCTTCGAATCGCGCATCACTGCGCGCCTCGATCCCAAGATGTTCTTGCCGGCCGTCGCTCAAGGGGTGATTGGTATCGAGTGCCGCGGCGCCGACTCGCGCACCCTGGGACTCGTCACCGTGCTTGAATCTCGGGAGACGCGGATTGTCATGGACGCGGAGCGGGCGTTCGCGCATCGACTCGGGGGCAGCTGTCAGTCGCCGATCGCGGCGCATGCCCGGCTCGAAGGAGGGACCTTGCTGCTCGACGGCCTGGTGGCGGAACCGGACGGTTCACGGCTGGTGCGCGACACCGCATCCGGCAGCATCGGCGATCCGGCCGGGTTGGGCCGGCTGCTGGCGGAGCGAATTCTGGACGCGGGCGCGGGCCCTCTGCTCGAGCGCCTGCGCGCCGGCTGAACATGCTCGCATTGCAGGGTGTCGGCGTCCTAGTCACTCGGCCGGAGCAGCAGGCGATGCCGCTGTGCCGGTTGTTGGAAATTCAAGGCGCGAGCACCCTGCGCTTGCCGGCCGTGGAAATCAAGCCCATCGGCAATCGGCGGGAAACGGCGGCACAGCTGGGCGCTCTCGCGGATTTCGATGTCATCATTTTCACCAGCAGCAACGCGGTGCGATTCGGCGTTTCGCTGCTCGATCAGCAGCGCGATCTGACTCTGGCCGCCATCGGTCCCGCGACCGCCCGCGCCCTCAATCAAGCGGGCTACCGGGTGGCGGTGCAGCCGCAGAATGGAACATTCGACTCGGAAAGCCTGCTCCAACACCCGCGTCTCGAACATCCGGCGGGCTGCCGCATACTCATCATCAAAGGCAGCGACGGCCGGCCATTGCTCGAACAAGAACTTGCGCGCCGCGGCGCGCAAGTGGTGGCCGCCGATGTTTATCAGCGTGTGCCGGCGACCCCTGGTCACGCGGTTCTCGCGGAGGTACTGAATGGCTTCACCGCGGGGGCGGTGCAGGTAATCACTGCCACGAGCTTGGAAATTGCCGCCAATCTGCTCGCGATGGCGACGCCCGCGCTGCGTGACGAATTCGAGCGTGCGCACTGGCTGGTGCCCGGCGAGCGCATTGCGGCCGCGTTGCGCGAACGGGGACTACTGTCGCCGCTGGTGCAGGCTTCATCGGCGGAAGATCACGATTTGGTCTCGGCGCTCATCCGTTGGCGATCGAGCGTATCGGGCGCGTAATCGAAGGAATCGAAAAACAGCCGGTTCGCGGCGACCCCGCGCCGGCCGAATTCGCGCCGTACCGCCGCGATCATGGCGGGCGGGCCGGCCGCATACACATCGTATTTTTCGAGATCATCGATGTCCTCGAGCACTGCCTCGTGCACGAATCCGCGGGAGCCCCGCCAATCGGGCGAGGGTTCGGAGAGCACCGGCGCGTAACGCAGCCGGGCGGGGCGGCCCTCCGCCGGGCACCGCTGCGCGAGGTCCTCGAGCACGGCGTGCGCATACAAATCGCGCTCGCCGCGCACGCCCCAGTACAGGATCATGTCTCGCTCGATGCCGTTTTCGATCACGTGCCGCAGAATGCTGAGCAGCGGCGCGAGTCCCGTGCCGCCGCCGATCAGCAGCATCGGCGCGACCCGCGGCTTGGGCGTGCCCGCAAAGCCCGGAGTAACGGCGCCGCCCAGCGTCGCGGCGTGTGGTTGGTACACGAACTGCCCTAGAGGCCCCTCGATGGTCAGCAGCGCGTTTTGCGGGTCTTGATCGAACAGCCGCTCCGTGAATTCCCCGCCCGCGGCCCGGCGCACATGCAGCTCCAGCAATCGCGCATCATGCGGCGGCGAGGCGATCGAAAAGCTGCGGCGCCGGCCGCCGGACAGCATGATGTCGATGTACTGGCCGGCCTCGAATCGGAATGGCTCCGCTGCGGGGAGCCTCAGGGAGAGGCCCATGACGTCGTGCGACAGGGGCAGCGCGCGCTCGATGCGAGCCGGCAGCCGTTTGATGCGGGCTTGGCCGGGCGTGGTGATTTGATGGGTGTCGATGCAAAGATCGCTGCGCGCGCGCGCCTGACACAGCAGCACGAATCCGTCGGCGACTTCCGTCTCGGACAATCCGAGCGGCGGGCCGTTGGGATAGTGAATCTCGCCTTGCAGCAAGCGGGCCCGGCAAGAGCCGCAATTGCCGCTCTTGCAGCTGTGCGGCAAATTCAAGGACGCGCCGAGCGCCGCGTCGAGCAGCGACTGATCCGGCGCGGCGCTGAAGCTGAGATCGGAATTGGAAAAGCTGATACGCACGCGTATTCCTGAGCAGATACCTTAGCACCGATTCCTGCACAGTGATGTTGACCGGTGCGCATGGCGTGGGGGGATGGGTAGCCTGAGGGCAACGGGGGAATCAGTCGCCCTCAGGCTACCCATCCCCCCGCGCCGTTAGCGCTGGGCCGGTCAACATCACTGTGCCGAAGTACTAGCCCGTAGGCCGGCTGCGCTTGCTATCCAGCCATTCGCCGATCGGTTCCCACTGCTTCCAATCCGGCCATGCGAGATATTCAGGCAGTTCCAGCACGCCCATTCCGCGCGCGTAGGCGCGCACGTAATTCTGAGCCTCCCGCAGGCTGCCCAGATAGGGCACTTTGAGCTTGCTCAGATACTGATCCAATTCTTCGTAGATCAGCGTGTATTCGCGGACTCGATTGGCGAGGACGGCCAACCGCGCTTGCTTGCGCGACACCTTGCCGATTTCGAGCAATTCCGCCATGAAGTGTCCGCAGGCCTTCATGTCGATACTGGAAGGCAGCACCGGCACGATGATGGTTTCGGCGCGGCGCACCAGCTCATTGAGCTCGGTGCCATGGACGCGGGCAGGCGCATCGATCACCAGGATGTCGGTTGCGCGCGTTACATTGCGCAGACCCTCGTCGTAGGCCGCAACGCCGCTGATGGCGGGCAAATCGGCGGGGCGTTGCGCCAGCCAATCGAGGCTGGAACGCTGCGGGTCATAGTCCGCGATGCAAACCTGGTGACCCTCGCGGGCGAAAAACACTGCAATATTGGTAGCTAAAGTACTCTTGCCGCAGCCGCCCTTCGCGTTCAAAACCATCACGTGTCGCATACATCCCCGGCTTTGTTGTTTTCAGTAAGGTAAAACTCGAAGGTAGTTTGCGCAACCCCCGCTCGCGACAAATTGCCGCATGGGCTATGCTTCACCGGTATGCGCATCGAGTTTTTGAAGATGCAGGGGTTAGGCAACGATTTCCTGGTATTCGACGCCCCGGCCGCCGCCGACACTCACTTGGACTCGAGCAGACTGCGCGCCCTCGCCGATCGGCACACCGGCATCGGCTTCGATCAAGCGCTGATGCTCGAGCCTCCCCGTGATGCCGGCAGCCGCGTGTACTATCGGATCTTCAATTCCGACGGCACGGAAGTCGAACAATGCGGCAATGGCGCGCGCTGTATTGCGGCTCTCTTGCACGCGCGCGCGCCGGATTTGGGGCGCGACCTCGTGATGGGGAGCGTTGGCGGCGTCGTGCACGCACGCATCCGAGACGACGGTCTGGTGTCGGTGGACATGGGAGTGCCGAACTTCGATCCGCGCGCGCTGCCGATGAACGCGGCCGACGGCGCAGGCGCGGCCGCTCCGGCGCTCATGTATTCTTTGAAGGTCGACGGCGTGGATGTCGAGATCGGAGCGGTCTCCATGGGCAATCCGCACGCGGTGCTGCGGGTGTCCGATGTGAAAACCGCGCCGGTCGCGCGGTTTGGGCCTAGTATCGAGCATCACCCGCGTTTTCCGAAACGCACCAACGTGGGCTTCATGCAAATCGTGGATCGCGGCCATCTTCGATTACGGGTCTTCGAGCGCGGAGCGGGTGAGACCTTGGCTTGCGGCACGGGGGCCTGCGCCGCCGTCGCCGTCGGCAGGCAGCAAGGGCTTCTGGATGAGGAGGTACGAGTCGACCTGCCGGGCGGTACCGCAGTGGTTTCCTGGACCGCGGCGGGTGAGCATCTGTGGCTCACGGGGCCGGCAACTACCGTGTTTACCGGATCGATCGATATTTAACGTGATGTAGGGGAGCTGAACTATGACCACCAGTCAGGCACGCGGGATCAAGCATGAGAGTCTGAACGACACCAGTGTCGCGGAATATCTGCAGACCTATCCGGACTTCTTCGAGCGCAATTCTCCGCTGTTGATCAAATTGCGCCTGCCGCATCTGCGCGACGTGGGCGCCACGGTGAGTCTGGTCGAGCGTCAGGTCGAAGTCCTGCGCGAGCGCAACCAATCGCTGGAACGCAAGCTGAAAGAACTCGTCGACGTGGCCCGCGCCAATGACGCACTGGCTGATCGCATCCATCGCTTGAGCCAGCGCCTGATTCGCGTGCGCACATTGCCCGAGACCATCAGTGCCGTCGAGGCCTCGCTGCGCGAGGATTTCGATGCCATGCATTCGGTGCTGGTGCTGTTCCTCGAGCAGGCGCCGTCCTTGGAAGCGGCCGCGGGCCGGTTCTTGCGTTCCGGGAATCCCGACGACGCCGACGTCAAGACCTTCGAATCGCTGCGTGAGTCCGGCAAGCCTCGCTGTGGACAAATCCGCGATGCGCAGCGCGATTATCTCTTCGGCAAGGACTCGGTCGAGATCGGGTCGGTGGCCCTCACGCCCCTCGGGCCCAAGGGGGAGCTGGGAATTCTGGCGATCGGCGCCAGCGATGCGGAACGCTTTCATCCCGCCATGAGCACGGAATTTCTGTCCCGCATCGGCGAGCTCGTGACTTACGCGCTGATGCGCTGAAGCGTTGATCTCGTGGACTTGAGCGAGCGCGAATGGATCGATCGGTTTTTATCCCACCTCGCGCACGAGCGGCGCATGAGCGGGCACACCATCACCGCCTATCGGCGCGATTTGCTCAGCTTGGCGGAATTCGGCGGACGCCGAAAATTGACCGCGTGGAACAGTTTCGATAACGCTCAACTGCGGACGTTTGCCGCCGCCCTGCATGGCGCGGGCCTCTCCCCCCGCAGCATCCAGCGGCATCTGTCGGCGGCGCGGACGTTCTACGAATTCCTGATGCGCGAAGGTCATTGCGCGCGCAATCCGGCGCTCGATGTGCGTGCGCCCAAGCCCAAGAAGCGGCTGCCGGCCACTCTGGATGCCGATCAGATGGGCCGGCTTCTGGCGTTCAGGGTCGACGATTCCCTGTCCGCGCGCGACAAGGCCATCATGGAATTGTTCTACTCCTCGGGATTGCGGTTGGCCGAACTCGTGAGCTTGAGCCTGGCCTCCGTGGACCTCGCGGATCGCACCGTGCGGGTGCTCGGCAAGGGCAGCAAGACTCGAATCGTGCCCATCGGCCGCAAGGGCATCGATGCTCTCAAGGTATGGCTGAAAGAGCGTGCGGGCATGGTCAAATCCGACGTGGACGCGCTCTTCGTGGGGCAGAGCGGCCGCCCCCTGTCGGCTCGCGCCGTGCAACTGCGGGTCGGCGCATGGGGCCGCCGTCAAGCCTTGAATGTCCATGTCCACCCGCATATGTTCCGCCACTCGTTTGCCACCCATCTGCTCGAGTCCAGCGGCGATTTGCGCGGCGTGCAGGAATTGCTCGGCCACGCCAATATTGGGACTACCCAGATCTACACTCACCTGGATTTCCAACATCTGGCGACGGTCTACGACAACGCGCATCCGCGAGCCCGGCGCCGCCACCGCAGCGCTTGAAAGGGGTTGATCCTGGCCCCACCCTTGGGATTCATATGGTTCACGATCCCCAACGAATCTACGGCACCACCATTCTCGCCGTGCGGCGGAACGGCCGGGTTGCCGTCGGCGGCGACGGCCAGGTGACGCTCGGCCAGAACGTGATGAAGGCCAATGCCCGCAAGGTACGCCGCCTTTACGGCGGCAAGGTACTCGCGGGATTTGCCGGCGGCACGGCCGACGCCTTCACCCTGTTCGAGCGCTTCGAGGGAAAATTGGAGAAATACGGCAATCTGACGCGGGCCGCCATCGAGCTCGCCAAGGACTGGCGTACCGACCGAAGCCTGCGCCGCCTGGAGGCGTTGCTCTGTGTGGCGGACACCGAGAGCACCTATGTCATATCCGGCAACGGCGATGTCATCGAACCCGAGCACGACCTGATCGCGATCGGTTCGGGCGGAGGCTTCGCGCAGGCTGCGGCCCAGGCCTTCATGCAGGGGGATTTGTCCGCGCGCGACATCGTCGAGCGTTCGCTCAATATCGCCGCGGATATCTGTATCTACACGAACCGCAACCTGACGATCGAGGAACTTTAGGACCCCATGTCGCAGATGACGCCGCGTGAAATAGTCGAGGAGCTTGACAAGCACATCGTGGGCCAGAAGGCGGCCAAACGCGCGGTCGCGATCGCGCTGCGCAATCGTTGGCGCCGAGGCCAGGTCGCCGAATCGCTGCGCGCCGAGATCACCCCGAAGAACATTCTCATGATCGGCCCCACCGGGGTCGGCAAGACCGAGATTGCACGGCGGTTGGCGCGGCTCGCCAAGGCGCCCTTCATCAAGGTAGAGGCCACCAAGTTCACCGAAGTGGGCTATGTTGGACGGGAAGTAGACTCGATCGTACGCGATCTTGTTGAGATCTCCGTTAAAATGACCCGCGAGGAGGAGATTGCCAAGGTGCGCCATCGCGCCGCCGACAGCGCCGAGGAACGGGTGCTCGATGTGTTGCTGCCGCGAGCCTCCGCGGGTTTCACCGGAGACTCGGCGCCGCGGGATAACGAGACCCGGCAGCGTTTTCGTAAAATGCTGCGCGAGGGCCATCTCGAAGACCGCGAAATCGAAATCGAAGTGCGTTCCCAGCCCATGGGCGTCGAAATCATGGCGCCCCCCGGCATGGAGGAAATGACCCAGCAGCTGCAGGGGATGTTCCAGAACTTGGGCGCGGGCCGCACGCGTCAGCGCAAGCTCAAGATCAAGGAGGCGTTGAAGCTCCTGGTCGACGAAGAAGCGGCGAAAATGATCAACGAAGAGGAACTCAAGGTTCGCGCCGTCGAGAATGCGGAGCAGAACGGCATCGTGTTCATCGACGAAATAGACAAGATCGCCCGCCGGCAGGAAACCACGGGCGCCGACGTGTCGCGCGAGGGCGTGCAGCGCGATCTCTTGCCCCTGGTCGAGGGATGCACGGTGAACACCAAGTACGGCACCGTTAAAACCGATCACGTGCTGTTCATCGCGTCCGGCGCCTTTCACATGTCCAAACCCTCCGACCTGATCCCGGAGCTGCAGGGACGACTGCCCATCCGAGTCGAGCTCGAGCCCCTGGTCGTCGAGGATTTCGTGCGCATTTTGACCGAACCCGACGCGTCGCTATGCCGCCAGTACACGGCGCTGCTCGCCACCGAAGGCGTGGAGCTCGAATTCGCCGGGTCCGGCGTGCAGCGCCTCGCCGAGGTGGCTTTCGAGGTCAATGAGCGCGCCGAGAACATCGGGGCGCGGCGCCTGCACACCGTCATGGAGCGGCTGCTGGAAACCGTGTCTTTCGATGCCGCGGACCGGAACGGCAGCCATGTCCTCATCAACCGCGAGTACGTCGAGAGCAATCTCGGCGAACTGGTGAAAGACGAAGACCTGTCGCGGTACATTCTCTAGAGCGCCGCAGGCCCGCAAGATGCCCCGGCCCACGGATATCAAGTTGCGCACCTCGTCGCGGGTGCTCGAGGTGAGCTTCGATGATGGGTCGCATTTCGAACTGCCCTTCGAATACCTGCGGGTTTTCTCCCCCTCCGCGGAGGTGAAGGGGCATGGCGGTGGCGAGGGAGTGCTCGTGACCGGCAAGCAGAACGTCGGCATCACCGGAGTCGAGCCGGTGGGAAATTATGCCTTGCGCTTGCTGTTCGACGACGGCCACAACACGGGTCTGTACAGCTGGGGCGTCTTGCATGAGCTCGGCAGCGATCGCGAGCGCAACTGGGCGCGCTATCTGGAACGCTGCGCCGAAGCCGGGAAATCGACGCGCAGCCCCTAAGTATCTCGGCACGGGGGGTTGTGAGCGGGCGGAAGCGCTCGCCGGCTCGCCCGGGAGGGGAAGAACCCTCAAGGCAACGAGGGAGCAGTTGCCTTGAGGCTTCTTCCCCTCCCGGACGATTACTAGAATCGGTCAGCATTCGAGTGCCGACGGTACTGGCGGGTGTTGGACACTAGATTTTCCAGCCGACGGGCGCGAATGAGGCCACACGACGAGTATGGCCGCTCGGAAATCGTCTTCCCGCACACGAATGTTGACTGGCCCAGCGTGAAAGGTCTGGGGGGAGAGGAAGAGTCCAGGCAACTGCTTCTTACGTTGCCTGGACGCTTCCTCTCCCCCCAGACCATAGGGTTACCGTGCCAGTCGGCTACAATGGCACCCAACATTTTGAGGGCGCCATGGACAACTCCGATGCTAAGGTCGATTTCGGATTCGAAAAAGTCGCCTGGGGCGACAAGGCCGGGCGCGTCCGCTCGGTGTTCGCGTCGGTGGCCGGCAAATACGACGTCATGAACGACTTGATGTCGCTGGGCGTGCATCGTTTGTGGAAGCAATTCGCCCTCTCTCTGACCGGTCTGCGGCCGGGCCGGAGCGCGCTCGACGTCGCCGGCGGCACCGGCGATCTGGCTTTGGGAATGCTGCGGCAAGTGGGAAGATCAGGGCGGGTCGTGCTGTCGGACGTGAATCCGGCGATGCTGGAAATCGGCCGTGACCGTCTGCTCGACAAAGGCTGGGTGGGCAATGTCGAGTGCATCGTCGCCGACGCCGAACGCCTGCCCTTCGAAGACGACTCCTTCGATTGCGTCACCATAGGCTTCGGGCTCCGCAATGTGACCGACAAGCCTGCCGCGCTCAAGTCGATGCACCGCGTGCTGAAGCCCGGCGGCCAATTACTGGTGCTGGAGTTCTCCACGCCGGTGGCGCCCGGACTGAAGCCGATTTACGACGCCTATTCCTTCAAGGTGCTGCCCCTGCTGGGCCGGCTCGTGGCCCAGGACGAGGCCAGCTATCGATATTTGGCCGAATCGATTCGCATGCACCCGAATCAAGAAACCCTGCTCGAGATGTTGCGTACCGCCGGCTTCGCCCAGACGCGCTACCACAATCTGACCGGCGGCATAGTCGCCGTGCATCGCGGCTATAAAATCTGACATGCCCGCGACCGCTGCCTGGCTTGCATCGGCCGAAGCTCTGCTCAATCGATGCATCGACTCATCGGCGCAGGCCCTTGGGACGGCGCGTCGCCTTCAGGGCACTTCTGTGCAAATCGATATCGAGGGAATAGCGCGCATTCGCGCGAGCGCGCACCAAGGCCGGCTCGTGCTGCTCGCAGGCGACGATTCCGCGGCGGATGCGGTGATCTCAGGATCGCCGGCGGCGCTTCTGCAATTGTTCAGGGGCGGGGCGAATCGCGAACCCGGCGCGCCCGCAGCGCAGATTCGCGGCGATGCAGAGACGGCCAACCGGTACCGGGAGCTGTTCATGCTGGCGCGGCCGGACCCGGAGGAAGAGCTGTCCCGCTGGATAGGCGACCTTCCGGCGCGACGCGTATCCCTGTTCGCCCGGCGTGCGCTGGAGCTGGCACGCCAGGCGCGGCGCACGGCCGGCGAAAACATCGCCGAATATCTGCAGGAGGAAGGCCGGGATCTCGTGAACAGGACGGAGCTCGAAGAGTTTCTGCACGGTGTCGACTCACTTCGCGAGACGGCCGATCGGATCGAAGCACGGCTCGTGCGGCTGGAACAGCGCCTCAAGGGTGCGGTTTGATGCGCCCGCGAGTGCTCGCCCGGCTGCTGCAAATTCAGCGCGCACTGGTCAGGCACGGACTCGATGATTTCGTGCGCGCGACGCATTTGTATCGGCCGTTCCGCTTTCTCGCCTACCTCTCGCCATGGACGTGGTTTCAACGCAGCATCGGCGTCACCCGGGGCGAGCGGCTGCGCCTGGCGCTCGAGGAGCTGGGGCCGATCTTCGTCAAATTCGGCCAGGCGCTGTCGACTCGGCGCGACCTGCTGCCGACCGACATTGCCGATGAGCTCGCAAAACTGCAGGACCGCGTCCCGCCGTTCGACAGCGCGATCGCGGTCGCGACCATCGAAAAGTCGTTCGGGCTCCAGCTCAGGGATATTTTCGGCAGCTTCGAGCCCAAGCCGCTCGCCGCGGCCTCGATCGCCCAGGTCCACGTGGCCACGCTCAAGGACGGCCGCGAGGTCGTCGTCAAGATCCTGCGCCCCGGGATGCGCGAGATCATCGATCTCGATCTTGAAGTGCTGCACTACGTGGCTGAGCTCGCCGACGAATACTGGGGTGAGGCGCGCCGTCTGCGTCCGGTCGAGCTCGTGCGCGAGTACCGCAAGACCGTTCTCGATGAACTGGATCTGCTCCGCGAAGCCGGCAACGCCGCGCAGCTGAAGCGCAATTTCGCAGGCTCGAATTTGCTGTACGTGCCCGAGGTCCATTGGGACTACTGCCGGGTCGACGTCATGGTCATGGAGAGAATTCACGGCGTCATCGTCAATAATCTCGACGAGTTGCGCGCGCGCGGCACCGACATACGCAAGCTCGCGGAAAACGGCGTGGAGATTTTCTTCACGCAGGTGTTCCGCGACAATTTCTTCCATGCCGACATGCATCCGGGCAATATCTTCGTGCAAATCGACGATCCGCAGAATCCGCGCTATGCGGCGGTGGATTTCGGCATCGTCGGCACGCTGCAGGCGCGCGACCAGCACTATTTGGCGGAGAATTTCATGGCCTTCTTCGACCGGGACTACGCCCGGGTCGCGGCCCTGCACGTGGAATCCGGTTGGGTGCCGCGGGGAACGCGGGTCGATGAACTCGAGTCCGCCGTGCGCACCGTCTGCGAGCCGATATTCAACAAGCCGCTCAAGGAAATCTCCTTCGCCCAAGTGCTGCTGCGGCTGTTCGAAACCGCGCGCCGCTTCGACATGCAGGTGCAGCCGCAGCTGATCCTGCTGCAAAAGACGCTCTTCAATATCGAAGGCCTGGGCAGACAGCTGTACCCGGAGCTCGATCTTTGGCAGACGGCGCAGCCGTACCTGCGCAAGTGGATGCGCGAGCGGATGAGTCCGCGGGCGGTGCTGCGGCGGGCTCGGACCCAGTTGCCCGACGTCCTGGTGGCGCTGCAGCAGGTGCCGCAAATATTCCAGACCGCGGTGCGCGATGCGACCGAGGGACGCTTTCGTTTTTCGGTGGACCCCGTGGGCGCGGCGCAGCTGCGCGATGAAATGCGGCGCGGCAATTCCCGGCGGGATGCAACCATCGCGGCAGCCGTGCTGTGGGTGTCGGGATTGGTCTGGCTGGCATGGTCGAGGCAGATTGTGTGGCTGGGCTGGCTGCAAATGACCGCCGCCATCGCGCTCTTCGTCTGGTCTCTATCTTTCCGGTCGCGCGACGCGTGAGGATTCCAATCGACAGCTCGACCAGCTATCGGGGGCGCAATTCGCGGCCGAATTGGCTGATACTCGGGGCGTTCATCGGGTCCGCGCTGGCCGCGGGCGCGCTCAACATGGTCTTCTCGCCCCGCATGTCCACGGCGGCGAACCACTGGTACGCGACGCTGGCAAAGCCCGTATGGGCCCCGCCGTCCCATTGGTTCGCGCCGGTCTGGATAGTGCTGTATGTCTCGATGGGAACATCCGCCTGGATGATCTGGCGCGAACGCTATCACCGCGGCCGAAGCGCGGCGCTGGCTGCCTACGCGATTCAGCTCCTGCTCAATGCCGTTTGGGCGCCGCTGTTCTTCGGCGCCGGAAATATCGGCGCGGGTCTGTTCGTCGTGGTCGCGCTGTGGCTGTCGATCGCTTGGACCATCCGGGAGTTCTCGATCGTAAGACCCGCCGCGGCGTGGATGTTGGCGCCATACTTGATCTGGGTCGGCTTCGCGAGCGCGTTGAATCTCGCGATCTGGAAACTGAATCAGTGATCTTGCGCGAAGTAGGCAATTCCGTGTAGGTGTAGGATTACGCGCGCATGCGCTCGGCTCCGACCGCATATGGAAACGCATTCGATCAATCTAGTCATGCTGCATCGAGTACATCATCGCGAGAATCAGGGGCTAAAGTACCTTCAGCCAATCCGGCCCAACGTTTATTGTGCGTGGACCGGAATTCGCATCCTACCCCGTGAGATATCACGCACGATGTACTCGATCGCAGCAACTCGCCCCTCGAGCTTCTCTTGACCGTTCTCCGCGTCACCCATCGAAGCGAGTATCGCTATCGGCAGGCGGTCGTTCTCGGTCCCCACCGGCTCATGTGCCGGCCGCGGGACAGCCATGATCTGCGGCTTCTCGACACGGGGCTCGCGATTACGCCTCAGCCCTCCGAGCTGCGCTGGATGCACGACGTGTTCGGCAACTCGGTCGCGGTCGCGGCGTTCTCGGATCCGGCCGCGGAGCTCAAGTTCGAATCGACCTTTCGCGCCGAACACTTTCCGCTGCCCGAACAGACCCTGATCATCGACGATTACGCCGCCACTTTGCCGCTCAGCTACTCGGCGTCGGACGACGTCGATCTTGCACCATCGAAGGCTCGCCACTACCCGGATCCGGAGCACAAGCTCGACGCATGGGTCAAGTCCCTGCTGGATGAGATCCAAGGGAGCGGAACGCTGGATGTGCTGATGGCCATGATCGGCGCGATCAAGTCCGGGTTCACCTACGAGCGGCGCGAGGAAGTCGGCGTCCAGACCCCGGTGGAAACGCTCGAGCTCAAAGCGGGCAGTTGCCGTGACTTCGCCGTGTTCATGATGGACGCAGTCCGCTTCCTCGGCCTCGCGGCGCAGTTCGTGTCGGGGTACCTCTATGACGAAGCGCTGATCGACGCCGGCGGCGGACTGGTGGGCGGCGGCGCCACGCACGCCTGGATTCAAGTCTATCTGCCCGGAATCGGTTGGGTGGAATTCGATCCCACCAACGCCTTGGTGGGCGGCCGCAATTTGATTCGTGTCGCGGTCGCGCGCGAGGCAGGTCAAGCCGCACCGCTGGTCGGATCCTTTACCGGTGCCGGCGACGATTTTCTCGCCTTGCACGTCACCGTCGAAGTGACGGCCGAATAGGAGCTGCCCTTGCAAGAAAAATCACCGCGCACCCACTTGCTGTCGAACGGAAACTATTCCGTCATGTTGACGGCGGCCGGCTCCGGCTACAGCCGCTGGCGGGACGTCGCCTTGACCCGGTGGCGCGAGGATCCCACCCGCGACCCCTGGGGCTACTACGTCTTCCTGCGCGACGTGGTCGACGGCCGGGTATGGTCGGCCGGATATCAGCCCGTCGGATGCGAACCCGACAGCTATGATGCGGCATTCTTCGAGGATCGTGCGGAGATCACCCGCCGCGACGGGCCCATCCTCACCTCGACCGAGATTTTGGTGTCGCCCGAGGACGATGCGGAAGTCCGTCGAGTCTCGGTGACCAACGAAGGAACCCGGACGCGGGAAATCGAATTGACGACTTACGCGGAAGTGGTGTTGGCCGCGGCCGCGGCGGATTCCGCCCATCCCGCATTCTCCAAGCTCTTTGTGCAGACGGAATTCATTGCCGAGACCGGCACGCTGCTCGCCACCCGGCGGCCCCGAGATTCCGGCGAAGCGGAGACGTGGATTGCTCTCATCAGCGTTCTGGAAGGCGAAGCCATCGGCGGCTTGCAATTCGAGACCGATCGAGCAGTCTTTCTGGGGCGCGGGCATGAGCTGCGCAACGCGCTGTCGATCGTCGATGCGCGGCCCCTGTCGAACACGACGGGCACGGTCCTTGATCCCGTGCTGGCGCTGCGTCAGCGCGTGAAAATCGCACCCGGCAAAACCGCGCGGGTCGCCTTCTGGCTGGGGGTAGGCGCAAGCCGCGCGGGGGTGCTGGCTCTGATCGACAAGCATCGGGACGTGGCGGCGTTCGAACGCGCCAAGGCGCTGGCCC
>Ga0137409_10002175_pt1 | contig 21127 bp, 21 predicted proteins | sample CZODoug1_16funga_FD_122059 | JGI IMG/M metagenome (GOLD analysis project Ga0137409, IMG submission 122059) | Vadose zone soil fungal communities from Angelo Coast Range Reserve, California, USA - CZODoug1_16fungal (Hybrid Assembly) | ecosystem: Environmental > Terrestrial > Soil > Vadose zone... | reverse complement strand
TTCTCCGGAAGATGGACAGGACATTTATCAGGAGGCGTTCCTTCGCGCGTACATCAATCTGGCGCGCTTCCGTTTCGAGTGTTCGTTCTACACCTGGATCTATCGCATCGTGACCAACCTCTGTCTGGACCATTTGCGCAAGAAGAGTTCGCGCGGCCGCGACCTGAATACGACGATGTCTCCGGACGGCGAGCCGGAAGATATGCTCGACCGCATGCCCGATCACAGTCCGTCGGCCAGTCCGGAGCGAAACTTCGCCGGACGGGAGCTGCAGCAATGCATCGTGCGCGCCCTGGGCCGGCTCTCGCCCCGCGAACGGATGGTCTTCGAGCTCAAGCACTACCACGGCATGAGGCTGCGCACCGTGGCCGGAATGCTGAACACGACGGAAGGCACGATCAAGAACACGCTCTTCCGCGCCACCCACAAGCTGCGCACGCAACTTGCTGCAGTACGCTGACTCCCGGACTTCCTAGAGAGGGCACAGGCCCCGTAGGGGCAGATGTCCTCATCTGCTGCCCCTACGGGGCTGGTGGTAGAGCTTCGGGATCGAAGGTTTGATCTAAATAGATCCACAGGACGCGCGCGAAGAGTGAAATGCCTGGAGCCAGGGGCAGGAACAAAACCACCGCCCAGATTACGTCTTTGGTAATCCACCAGCCCGTGATAGCACACAACAATGCCGCGATCACGGCGATGATCGCAAGGGCCAGGCCAAAGCTGATGTACATGGCGCCCAGAAAGTACCCTTCTTCCCGTTGAAATTTAAGGTCGCAGACGGAGCAGCGCTGGTACATCTTGGGGAGACCGCGAAAAACGGAGTAGGGGAAGATTCTTCCCTGGCGGCAGCGGGGACAACGCTGACAAAGAATGGCTCTCAGGGTTGACGATTTTGTTGAAGCTGTCATCGGTGGATCTGAGCTGATTGTGAAAACAGTGTATCTGCAATGGTCGTGCGGGCGTCGCCACAAGCGGCGTAGGTGTCGAGGTCGAGTGACCGGTTTTGATAGAATCCCCGTTCCCTGGGCATCGGCGTTTGGGCTTCTCCGATCGGCAAATCGAATCTATGAAGTACGATCCGGAAAAACTGTTGTTCGCAGTGGATCTGGCCGGGACGCTGTTGTTCGCGATTGAAGGAGCCACGGCCGCGATCATCGGTAACCTCGATCTTTTGGGTCTGATGGTTTTGGCCTTTGCGACGGCACTAGGTGGGGGCATTATTCGCGATTTGCTGATCGGTGCTGTCCCGCCTAATTCATTGCGCGACTGGCGCTACTCGGCGGTGGTGTTTACCGGCGCCGCGATTGTTTTCTTTATGCATCGTTTCGTTCAGGGTATTCCGGGTGGAGTCATGATCGTTCTCGATGCGGCGGGGCTGGCACTGTTTGCCGTGGCTGGGACGCAGAAAGCCTTGATCTACAAAATGCATCCGTTCATCGCCATTCTGCTCGGGACCATTACAGGAGTGGGTGGAGGCACGATTCGCGATATGTTCCTGGCCCAGGTACCCAATGTCCTGCGCGCCGATGTCTATGCCACCGCAGCCATGGCAGGATCGGCGGCGATGATCCTCGGCCGAAGGGTGGGACTGCCCCTACGCTGGCCGCCATCCTCGGCGGCGGCGTTTGTTTTGGGCTGCGCCTGGTGAGCGTCTGGCAGCATTGGAATCTGCCGAGAGTTGCGGCATAGACGAGGCGACTCCGCTCCAGCGATCGGCGGCGATGATGAAACTGGGATGAGGCCTCTTACTCTTTCGGAGGTGCGTCGTCCGCCAGTATTACTTGCGCCTTCGGGGCTGCGGCGTGAGCGGCGCGGGCTTTGCGGGCAATCTCTCCCAAAGACGGATTTAATGCCGGCAAGGCCTTCGGTGCTACCACGGGGGCGGGACGCTGTGGCGAGCCCGTGGCAATCATCTGGGTTGTGGATGCTGCGGACGGCGCGGCAGGTTCCTGCGCAACCACCGCATGTTTTGGTTCCTGGGCAGACGCCATGGTCAGCAGGACCAAACCGCCAATGAGTATCTTGAAAAGTAGCTTCATAAGTCTATCCAGGTCGATCGGGAATTCTTAGTTTTCAGCGCTTGCTACCTGCATAAGTAGCATTTTTAGCTCCGTTGGCGGGCCTTTGTATCTATATGATAATACATCAGATAATTCGGGGTGGAGAGGCGGAGAAAGAGCTATGGAAGATGTTTTCCACTTTCCGGTGGAAGAGGCCTTCCATCGTGTTCGATCCGCTCAACCGTTTAAACTATAGATTCATGTCGTCTCCATCCATCCCGGCGGCACAAGCGATCCCGATTGAGCCGAAACTAGTTCGCATTCCCGCAGGCTGGTTTGCCATGGGATCGGAGACCGGCCAGGACAATGAACGTCCGGTTCATCGGGTGTGGGTGGATGAATTCCGGCTGGCCTCTTGTGTGGTGACGAACGCCGGCTACGCTGCGTTCGTGCGCGCCACGGGAAATCCATCGCCACCGTTTTCCGAGAACCCCGATTTCAACCATCCCGAACAGCCGGTCGTTGCGGTTTCCTGGTTTCGCGCGATCAAGTATTGCGAGTGGCTCAGCCGCAGCACTGGCTTGAGATATCGCCTGCCGACCGAGGCTGAGTGGGAACGGGCAGCGCGCGGCGGCGTCGAGGACCGGCTCTTTCCCTGGGGAGACACTCCGCCGCAGTCATTGCCCAACTATGAGCAGCGTTGGAAGAAAGGCCCCGAGCCGGTGGCACAATACGCTCCTAACGCGTTTGGCCTTTACGATATCTGCGAGAACGTGCACGAGTGGTGCAGCGATTGGTTTCAGGTGAACTACTACACCGAATCACCTGAACGCAACCCGAAGGGACCGGAGTGCGGCGATCGACGCGCGTCCCGCGGCGGGTCCTGGCGCCATCACATCAAGGCAAGCCGGTGCGCGGCCCGTTCCAGCATCCCACCCGATTTTCGTTACGCCGACTACGGATTCCGCGTGGCGTGTGATGCCTAGCGCCGGCATCTCGCCGTCGCAAGATTCTGCACTGGAATGGTCTATGAGGATTCCACTTAACCCCGGTCTCTACCGCCTCCCGCCAGCCAGCGGAAAAACATGTTGACTAGCGCGAGAACGATCGCTCCCACGAAGGCAGCACCGAAGGTATCCACATGGAAGCCGGGAACAACGGCCGAAGCCAGTTCGATCATGGCTGCATTGATGACTAGCCAGAACAGTCCCAAGGTGAGTAGGACCAACGGGAAGGTAACAATTTTCAGAAACACACCGAGAGTGGCATTGACGAAGCCGATCACCAGCGCCGCAATCAACGCCGCCAGCGGTCCGCTGACGTGAAAACCCGGCACCAGCCGCGCCACGATCCAGACGGCCAGCGCGCTCAACACCCAGTTGAGGAGATGTCTCATGGCATTCTCCGAAACGGAGACTATAGACCGCCTCTCGATGGCGTGCAACTTGCGATACTGGAACTCCACGAACCACGTGGGGACGGCCGCCCTGGGACTGCCCGCCGGAGCGCAGCTCCGCATTGTCGCTTCCAGCAAAAGGCGGTCGAGCTTGTTCGACTGAACAGCCGGGGGCGGCTGTTCCCACCTGGTTCGGGGTCGCTACGAATGCTCTTTCCGCCGAAGCAGGACCGCTCCCAGAGCTCCGCCCAGCCCGGAGAAAATGACAAAAGCCATCAGGGTACCAATCAAGGCGGTGGTCAGGAGCAGGATGATACCCTCAGGAGACTTGAAGAATTCGAGGGCTTGTTGCGTTTGCGGGTCGGGATTGCGTGCCGCGGTCTGCTCAACTATTCCGATCAGTTTGGCGCGGATGCTGTCCCAGGCGCGGAGCACCACGGTCCCGATTGAGAGCAACGCCGCGAAAATGCCACCGCCCAGGATGCCGCTCACCATGCCCAGACGGGCCCCCATTCCGGGCGTGACGTTGGCCACCGGGATGCGGCGCCGGTAAAAGATTACCGACAGGCTTCCGCCGATTACCATGCCCAAACCGAAGCCGGCAAGAGGTGTCATCATGAGCACGGCCGCGATCAATCCGGCCAGGGCGGTTGCGGGCAATGCCTGCGACCATTCAATCCTGGTGGCGAGGGGCGAACCGTAGTAAGCCGGCATTGATGAAACGGCAGGATCGGAGGTAGTTCCCGAAAAGATCGCACTCTCGGGGACAGCAACCCGAATTTGCGGCGCCCGGCACTGAGGACAGAAAGCTGTCCCTTGTTCGACCGTGGCACCACATTGGTGACAGGGATACTCCACTGACTTTCAAGTTACAGCAGGGTAGCGAGGAGAGGCAAGGAAGGCGGGGAGATGCTGGCTTTCAGATGGAAGACCATGCGGACTCAAGATTGCAGAGCTTCAGACTGAGGATGATGGGTGGGTCTTCCAATCTAGAATCTGCAATCTAAAGTCTGAAATCTCTTCAGATTGTGTCCTTGCCGCCCCGCATTTGAATATAGACCAAGCCAAAGTCCGAGCCCTTGCCATGGTCGGCGGGTTTGACGGAGACGATGTGCTGGTTCTGCTCAGTGCCCACTTTTAGTTCGACCGTCTTGCCGTTCTGGTCGTCCTCGCATTTCAGTTTTTTGGAGTCGCCGGAAGTGTCGACCCCATTCATGTTTGTTCCGGGATGACGCTCGTTGGTGTGGCACTCCAGCACATTGCCATATTTCTTGAGTTGGTCTTTGTAGAAAGCGACGAGTTTCTCCGGCGGATCATCGGACAAATACTCAATGGCCACGACTTTGATGCCGAACAGGCTGGTGGAGATATTAACGTGGGCGCCGGTTTCACTCCCGTCGTTGCTTTGCTCCTTGCGGCGCGCACCAGGGTAAACGTACAGGCCGGTGTCGCGGACGTCCGCATCTTTGGTGACGTGAAGTCCGCCCACGGGAGTCTCTATGTCAACGTTCTTCTCTTTACCCTCGCTGTCTTTCTTCACGTTGACACTGCAACCGGGCAGGGCCAGCACGGCGGCGAAAGCCAATGTCAAACCCAGGCGTGGACTAATGTCGAACGGCTTGAGTATAGGCATGTTGCGGTCCCTCCTCTGCGACTTGTGGCGGACGCTCGATCCCGGCGCCTCGCTGGGCGATGTTGGGAATGCTGACTGGCAGATGGCCGCGGATGGCGATCTCGCCAAAGAGCGCTTTGACCGCGCTGATTTCAGAAATGCTGGCGTTGGAAAAAGTACAAAGATAGCTCTGGGTTGCGGGGAAATCCTGGGCCACGTACGGATTTCCCATGGCGAGCACAGCGGTTTTCTGTGCTGCATGGTCGAGTATCGTCTGTAGCAGCGCGCCACTCGCGTCGTTCAGGGAAACCGAGTTGGTCAGACCGTTTGCGCTTTTCATGGCCTTACCGGCGGTTGGCACCACGTATACGGCCGCAATCACCACTTGCGCTTGGTCCACTGCGTTCAATATGCCTTCGGACAAGGCGGCCGCGATGCGGGAATCGACATAAATCACGTTGGCATCGGGCACGCGAGCCTTGATGGCGCGTTCCAGCGCGCGACCTGATTCGGTGCGAACGTCTTCAGAAAGCACCACCACCACGACCCCGTTGCGTACTTCTTCCACATGTTGATACGGAAGCCCATCGTTAACAGTTCCCGATTGTTTCAGCGGGAGCAGCTTGCCGTTGTCGCGCACCAGGGTGACGGCATCGTCGGCAATCTGCTGGCCTATAGCCAGATTTTCGGGCCTGCCCACGATTTCGGTAAGGGCCCCTACATCCACCAGACGGGCTTTGTCCAAGCCTAATGAGGCCTTTGCTTTCAACAACTTGATAACCGACGCGTCGAGCCGGGCCACCGGGATTTCTCCGCTATGAGCGGCTTCGAGAACAGCGTTGTAGGACGCCTCGAGGTCAGCGGGGATGAGCAGCAGATCGCTCCCGGCCTTGAAGGCCTCCACCGCCGCGCGACCGATGTTGGCGGAGTAAAGACGGGTGAGGCCGGCCATGTCGAGGGCGTCGGTGACGACGATTCCCTGGAAGCCGAGCTCGTGCTTGAGCAGACCGGTGACAATCGCCGGGGAAGTCGTGGCCACGCGATCAGGGTCAGGCTCGAGCGCAGGAACGGTGACGTGCGCAACCATTACAGAGTCGACTCCGGCAGCGATTGCCTTACGGAATGGCCCTAGCTCCACGGCATCCAGGCGCGTCCGATCCCCGGTGACCTGGGCCAGGCTGAGATGCGAATCAGTTGCGGTATCGCCGTGGCCAGGGAAATGCTTTGCAGTCGCCATCATTCCGTTGGCACGCGATCCTTTGATGTATGCGGCCACGAGATCTCCCACCTGCTGGGGGTCTTCTCCAAAGGAACGTGTGTTGATGATGGGGTTCGCGGGATTGGAGTTGACGTCGGCATCAGGAAAGAAATTCCAGTGCACGCCGAGGGCACGAGACTCCTGGGCGGTGATGCGGCCAAATGCTTCCGCGTAATCTGTCTTTCCGGCCGCACCGAAGGCCATGGCATGTGGGAACATGGTTGCGCCGTGTAGACGCATGGTGACGCCGCGCTCAAAATCGGCGGCGAAGAGCAGCGGCAGTTTGGATTCCTGCTGCAAACGATTGAGCAACTCGGCAGCCTCGTAAGGCTGATTGCGATATAGGAACGGAGGCTCCCAGCGCACCGTCATGGCGAATGAGCCGACGTGGTACTGGCGCATGGTGTCGCGGAGCTGGAGATACTCGGGACTGTTGACATTGAGGAACTCCGCGCGCACCCAGACCATGAAAAGTTGTCCGATTTTTTCTTCCAGAGAGAGCTTGCGGAGAGTCTTCTCCGCCCATTTTTCGCCGTCGCGGTCAAGATGGATCGGACCGGCGTGTTGATACTTTTCTTTAGCCAGGCCGGACACGCTGAGGGAGAAAAGCAGGAAGAAGATAGCCAGGGATCGAATCATGGAAGGACAATAGCACGGAGTTCCACTGGTGTCAGGCGTAGCGCCGCCATGCCGAGGGCGAGACCCCGGGACAGCCGGCAGGATGCCGGCGCTACCTGGTAATACTAGTTTCCGTGGGCCTGGGCCTTGGCGAACGCTTCTACCCTCTCGTGCACGCTGAGCACGTGCTTGGGCAGCGAGAGCCGGCTGCCTTCTTCGAGGATGGGAATCAGTTTGTCGAACTCCGGTCCGGAGTGCGAACCGGTGATTATGATGCGAATGGGGTGAAACAGTTCTTTCCCTTTTGCGCCGGTCTCAGCCTTTACTTCGTTAACAAATAGTTTGAAGCATTCGGAAGTGAGATTGCCGGCTTTCGCCGATTCATCTTCAAGTATTTTGACCGTGAATCTCGTCAGCACAGCGTCGGTGTTGGGCCAGGCCATTACTTCGGCATTGCCGGGTGCGGCAAGCGCCGCGTTTGCGTCGTAGTTGAAGATCAGCGACGCACGTTCGGGAAGCTGGTCCAGACGGTCGACTGAGGGGGCTAATAGTTCGGTAATCCGGGTGAGCCAGAGTTGCAATTCTTCCTCAAGATGAATGACCGGGAAGCTTTCCGCGCTCCGCCACTTCGCATCTTTGAGCTCGATGTAGCCAGCCTGCGAGAGAAACCACGCGCCCAGCGCTGTAAGGTTTCCTGCCGGCCAACTCTTGATGTAGTGCCGGTTCAGCCAATAGAGCTTCTCCATGTCGAACATGGCCGCTGCGGGCGTCACCCGCTCCAGAGAAAATTCCTTCTTCAATTCTGCGGGGCTGAACAGCTCACGGGTACCGCCGGTCGGGGCCCATCCCAACAGCGCGAGATAATTTACCAGCGCCTCGGGCAGCACGCCCATGTCGCGGAAGTTGGCGATTGAAGTCGCCCCGTGCCGCTTGGAGAGCCGTTCCCGGTCGCCGCCCAGGATCGTCGAGAGGTGGGCAAACTCAGGGACGGGCCAACCCAGGGCCTCATACAGGGCAACCTGTTTCGGAGTATTCGAAAGATGATCGTCGCCACGGATCACGTGCGTGATCTTCATTATTGCGTCATCGATCACGACCACGTAGTTGTAGACCGGCATTCCGTTCGAGCGCAGGATGATGGGGTCACTCACCACCTCGTTCGAGAATTCGACAGCGCCATGCACGATGTCATGAAAACGGATGGGGTGCTCAGGAATTCTCAGCCGGATGGCGCAGGACTCTCCCGCTGTTCGCCGTTGATCGGCTTCCGCTGGAGCGATGGCGCGGCACTTGCCGGAATAGATGGGCTGGCGATGCTCGGCCTGGGCCCGTTCGCGGTCCTTCTGTAATTCTTCTTCGGTGCAGAAGCACAAGTAAGCTTTGCCCTCATCGACCAGCCGTTCAGCGTGTTCGCGGTAAACGTCCAGACGCTCGGACTGGCGATAGGGTGCGTACGGTCCGCCCAGGTCCGGCCCTTCGTCCCAGTCGAGGCCGAGCCACTTAAGGTCGGCGATCAGCTGATCCTCAAAGCGGGACTCGCTGCGTTCGACATCGGTGTCTTCGATACGCAGCACCATAGTGCCGCCTTTTTGCCGGGCGAAAAGCCAGTTGAACAGCGCGGTACGCGCGTTCCCTACGTGGAGATGTCCGGTCGGAGAGGGAGCAAATCGTACGCGCACGGGAGAGGCTGAGGTCACTAAAAGATGTTAGCAGACCGCCGTGACCGAGGTAGGGGCAGGTGTCCCACCTGCCGGGCGGAGCGAAGCTTCGCAGAGTTTTTTGTCCTCGAGCTAGCCCTCACGAGACCTGTCATCCCGACCGAAGCGAGCGAAGTGGAGGGACCTTGTGCTAAGTGAGCCGATATGAGTTGTGGGCCTTTCCTGGGATGCGGCGGGCAGGCAGGGATTCGCTGCCCTGACGAAGCTAAGGAGCGCCCGTTCCGATCGCTTAGCACAGGGTCCTTTCACTTCGCTCGCGGCTCTCGCTCCGGTCGGGATGACAGGGGGCTTGCATCTATTTTCTTGGCGCCATGTAGGTTCTGGTGATGCGGTCGTGCCAGCAGAGTCTGTCTTCATCGAGGAAGCACCAGGCATAACCGAGGCCCAGAGACAAGCCGGAAAGCACCGACGTCAGCACGCGCCAGCGCCGGATCCGGAGCGGGACCGGGCTGCCGTCGAAGCGCTGCAGTTCGAGCTTTGCCAGTTTCAGGCCCGGTGTAGTGTTGCTGTAAACCAGTAACAGATATTGATAAGCAGACCACAACAGGCCGATGAGGAGGGCGCAGGCTCCACCTATCTTGCCCAGCGGCGGGAGTTCAGCATTGAGTCGAAGAAAAACATACGCAAAGGCGGCGAACCCAGACATCACGAGAACGGCGTCGACAGCCGAGGCGGCCAGGCGCCGTGACATGGGCGCCGCCTGCAACGGGATCTCGAATCCAGGACGTCTCTCGTTCGCAGGCTCTTCGACCGGCTCAATCAAGATGCCGCCGAGGGCTGGAGGCGGAGGCACCAGTTCAGGGGTCTCGATGATTCGGGGACGATCCAGCACCGGTTCGGCCAATTCGTCGAACGCTCGAGGCGCGGGGTTGTAACTAGCAAACTCAATCACCTTGGCTGTAGCTTCCGTGATGGCGGCAGGCAAGATCCGCGGATAGCTCGGGAGATAGTTCGGCGGAGAGATCGAAGGATTGTTCGAGGGACAAACCGAGGGCTCAGCCAGAGTGATGCGCGGAGCTCCGGCCGGCTGCAAATGATTCGCTGTCTCTCTGGTGACCAGATCAGCGGACGGCAGCGTCAGCTCCGGCGCCGCCGCCGGATCGGCGACGAGCTGCGCCAGCGCCGTGACGAACGCCAGCAGCGAAGCGGCGAGGCTGGCGCCGTAGACGATCGGAGTCGCAACCGCCGATCGCCCGATCGCTGCGCCCAACCCTGCAACGCCCAGCAGGACCGCCACGCACGACAAGAGGATCACGGCTGCCATCGCGCCTTACCTATCCTGCCCGACGGGCCGGCACCTTTCTGCTTCTTTGCGGGACGGCTTTCACGCTCGCCGACGGCGCCTTCAATCGCACCCCGCGGCCGCCGCCCGGACTGGCGGCGCCGTCGCCGATGAGTTCGACGCCGGCGGCGTCGAGCGCGGCGACCAGCTTCATCAGCGAATCGACATTGCCGCGGACGACGCCGTCACTGGCTTCCATGCGTTGAATCGTCGGAACGGAAAGATCTGCCAGACCGGCGGTTTGCCGCTGATCGATGTTCAGGAGTGCGCGAGCGGCCCTCAGCTGATTGGAGGTAATCATGACCGTCACTTCTTCAATCTGGACGAAATATAATTACAGCACATGAACTCCAGCCTCAAGCATCAATTTACACGTACAATCCATCAAACCGGGCTCCGTGGGGCCGTGGCGCAAATCTTTGCGATCGCCATAAGCTAAGTTGGAGATAGTCCCGCGACGATCGGCATACGCGCGGCGCGGAGCGCAGGAAATAACCCGCCGATCAATCCGACGATCAGCGCGAGCACGACGCCCTCTCCGATCAGCCATGGGCTCAGCTTGAAATCGAACACCACCTGCGTGAAGTTGCCGCCAAGCGTCGAGGCCGTGACGCCATCGAAGATCAGGTAGGTGGCAGCCGCACCGAGCAGCCCGCCAATCGCCGCGAGCGACAGCGATTCCACCAGCGTTCCGACAAAGGCGGGGAAGCCGCCAAAGCCGATCGCCCGAAGCGTGGCAATTTCCGTCGCGCGGGCTGCCACGGACGAATACATCGTGTTGAGCGCGCCGGCGAGAGCACCGAGCGCCATCGCGATCGCCAGCGGCCAGCCGAGTTTCTGGATCAGATCGGAGGTTTGCGACGCCTGCTCGGCGAAGTAGGCGGCTTCGGATTTCACGTCGAGCTTCAACCGTGGATCGTTGTCGCTGTAGCTTTTGAGTTCATTAAGCGCGGCCGGTCCGGTGAGGCGCGCGCGCACGGTCTGGACGAAGTTGTTGCGGTTGAACAGGCTTTGCACCACGTTCAGATCAGCCCAGATTTCGGATTCGAACACGCTGCCGCCGGCATCGAACACGCCGACCACGGTCCAGCGCGTGGCGCCGAACGATACCGTACTGCCGAGATCAAAGCCTTCGAACTCCCGCAGCAGCGCCTTGCCGACCACGACCTCGTTGCTGCCGCGATTGAACATGCGGCCTGCAGTGATGGCAATGCCCTTGCGCAACGCGGCGCCCTGCTCGCCGATCCCGCGCAGCGGCAGGTTGGCCTTGGTCTTGGTGGAACGCTTAAGACCGTCGACCACGAGATAGAGTTCCGGCGAGATCAGCGGCTTGCCGTCGGCGCCCCGCGCGATACCGGGCCCATCCTCGATCAGGCGCACCTGATCGCGGGCTACCGTGCTGTTGATTTCCGCCTGCGAGCCCGCCCGCAGCACGATGGCAATGTCGTCGGCGCCGGAGCCGGCGATGGTTCGCTGGAATCCATTGGCCATGGCCAGGAATGCGAGCAGCACGATCACCACCAGCGCGATCGCGATCACCGTCGATAGCGACAACCAGCGCCGCTGCGCGATGCTCTTGAGATTGATGGAGGTGACTGCCATCACCTGAAGCAAAAGCGAACGCATGGTTATCCCCGTCCGAGCGCGGTCGCGATTTTGAGCCGCATGGCATTGAGGGCCGGAATCACCCCGGTGAACAGACCGAGCGCGATCATCAGCGCGATTCCCTCCAGTGCGATGACCGGCGATACCGCAAAGGCCGGCGCGATGTTGGCGAGGCTCGCGCGCAGGGCGATCGTGATCAGCGCGGCAATCGCCAGGCCCGGCAAGCCGCCGAGCAGAGCCAGCAGTACCGATTCGCCGAGCACCATTCGCAGGATTCGCGGGCCGGAGAATCCGAGCGTCTTCAGCACGCCGATCTCGCGGGTGCGTTCCCGGATCGACAACGCCATGGTGTTGCCGACGATCATCAGGATGGTGACGAAGGCGGCGCCGACCACCAGGAACACGATCAGCGCGATGTTGCCGAACTGCGCCGCGAAAGCCTTGCCGAAAGCCTTTTCGGTGTCGGTTGAGGTCTCGGCGGTGGAATTGGCGAACATCGCATCGATCGTCTTCGCCACCCGATCGTTATTCTCCGGCGAGTTGGTCTGCAGGATCAACCAGCCGATGGTGTCCTTGCCGAACGAGCGGGTTTCGTCGAAATAGGCATACTGGAACAGCAGAAAATCGGTGCTGACCTGCTCGGCTTTGCCCTTGACGATGCCGGCGATGGTGAAGTCCCAGGTGTGACTGCCGTTGCTGCGCTGGGTGAAGATGTTGCTCGCAACCGGTACGCGATCGCCAACCTTCCAGCCCCACTTGCGCGCCATTGATTCACCGATCACCGCGCTGCTGCGGTCACTGATGAAGGCCTGAAGCTGCTCGGGCGGAATGTCGAGTTCGCTGCGATACATATCGAAATAAGTCGCCGGCTCGATCGCGAGCGTCATCAGGAAATTCTTCGGATCCTGATAGTAGCCGCCGAACCAGTTGGCGTGGGTGACCTGCCGCACCCCATCCACCGCGCGCACGCGATTGAAATAGGCGATCGGCATCGGCTGGGTGAAGTTGATCTTGTTGACCGTGATCAGACGATCCGCCGCGGCGCGATCCTCGCCGGCCGTGAACGCGCGGTAAAATCCGGCAAGCACGCCGAAGATCATGAAGGCGATCAGGATCGAGACGATCATCAGCGCGGCGCGCAATTTACGGCGGAACAGGTTTTTCCGCACCAGGTCGAAGTCGTTCACGCGGCGAGCTCCTGTTCGACGAAGCGGCCCTTGTCGAGGTGCAGGATCCGCTGGGCATAGCGCGCCGCCGCAGGATCGTGGGTGACCATCACGATGGTCTTGCCGAGATCCTTGTTGAGCAGTTGCAGGATCGAGAGAATCTCGTCGGCGGAGTGGCGGTCGAGATCGCCGGTCGGTTCGTCGCACAGCAACAGGTTCGGATCCGACACGATCGCCCGCGCGATGGCAACGCGCTGCTGCTGGCCGCCGGACATTTCGCGGGGATGATGCTTGACGCGATCGGCGAGACTAACCACCGACAGCGCCGTTTGGACGCGGGCCGCGCGTTCCTTGCGGCGCAGGTTAGTGAGCAACAGCGGCAGCTCCACATTCTGCGCCGCGGTCAACATCGGCATCAGGTTGTAGAACTGGAAGATGAAGCCGATGTTGGCGGCACGCCAGGCCGCCAGCTCGCCTTCCGACAAGCCATCGATGCGCCGGTCGGCGACGGCAATCTCGCCCTCATCGACGCGGTCGATACCCCCGAGCAGATTGAGCAGCGTCGTTTTGCCCGAACCGGACGGACCCATCACCGCGACGAAATCGCCTCGGGGTATCGCCAGATCGAGATGATCGAAAATCGAAATCGTTTCCTTGCCCTTGATGAAGCGCTTGCTTACGCCGGTGAGGCGAACCATCGGGTGTTCCGCTGTCACTTTTCTCTCCTCTCGCAATTCAACTTGGATCTAGTTTGCCGCGGTGGTTGCGGTCGCGGTCGCCCCACCAGCCTTGGTGTCGCGCAGAAAATTTACCTTCACCGCCATGTCGGGCAGGATGCGCGGGTCTTTTTGTTCAAAGCGGATGCGGACCTTCACGGTGGCCTTCTCGCGGTTTGCGGTCGGCACGATCGCGATCACCGAGGCGGGGATGGTCCAGTCCGGATAGGCGTCAAGCACCGCGTTCACGGCGCCGCCGGCAGCGACCCGGCCGATGAACGCTTCGTTGACATCGACCTCGATCTCGATCGAATCCATGTCGACGATGGTGCAGATGCCGGTACGGGTGAAGCCGCCGACCGACATCGGTGAAATCATCTCGCCAGGCTGCGCGCTGCGGTCGATGACGACGCCGGCGAATGGCGCGCGTATCTTGTGTTTGTCGAGCACCGACGCACTGCGTTTTGCGTCGATCTTGGCGGTCTCGAACTGCGCCTGCACCTGGCGCAATTGCGCCGCGAGCACGCCGACACGCGCCTGCGCCTTGGTCAGATCGGCCTCGGTCGCAAAATTCTTCTGCGACAACGTCTGCACGCGCGACATGATCCGCGTCGCGTCCTGAAGATCAGCGGTGATCGCGGCAATCGCGGCGTCCGCCGCCTCCGCGCGCGACTGCGCCAGCTCATAGTCTTTTTCGGCAAGCACACTGTCGAGCCGCGCGACGATCTGCCCGTCGGCCACCGTCATGCCTTCGTCGATGAAAATCTCGATTACCTTGCCCGTGATCTCGGCCGCAACCGTCGCCTTGCGTCGCGCAACCACATAGCCGGAGGCCGCAAGATTACCAGCCTCCCTGCCGCTCGCAGCGGCCTGCTGTAGCTGGGGTTGTGGCGCCTGCGGCTGTGCTGCGGGCTGGGATGCGGTCTCGTTGGGACGGTCCTGCATCCGAAATCCGGACGCGGCGAGGACGGCAAATGCCACGATGACGCAGGCGACAACGCCCGCCGAGATCGGCAACCAGCGACGGCCCGATCGCCCGGCTTCGCTCGCGCTGCGATCGATGCTAAGCGATCGCAGCAATTTGCTCTTGTCTTCAGTCATCATCCAACTTCCATCGACGAGCCCGCTGTGGACGCAGTTTCCTGCGTCGCGGCGTCATTCTCGCGCTGGTACTCTCGCTCGCAGCTGGCTTGCATATCTCGCCACAAAGAGGCTGGGCCCCAGCCTTGTTCCGTGATGCGGCGTACCAGTTCGGTTACGAAATCCAGTTCCGCCTTCACCAGTGTCAGGCGATATTCGTTTTCGACGACGAGGATTGCCGGAAATTTCAGGCCTAATAGCGGCGCCGGCAATTCTTCGTCGGCTCCGGCGACTTCCGCAAACGTCTTGCCGAGGATGTCCTGGAGCTCGGCTCGCATCTGCATGAGTTTTTCCTGCAGCCGCGACCGGCGGTCGCGCAGCAACGCCACAGCTTCATCCGGCGGCAACACGGGCAGAAGACACAGCGCGGCCTCGAACTGCGGAAACTCTTTTGCCGGTTCCGCCAACAGATGCCGCATCCAGTTCCGGAGCAAATCACGCCCCGCTGGCGTCAGAGCGTAAACCGTGCGCTCAGGTCTCTTGCCGCCGCGCGACGTTTCTTTCGAGCGGATCAAACCGCGCGAGGTCATCAGTTCGATCACGGTGTAGAGCGAGCCGTAACGCAGCTTGATGCTCTCATGTTTCTGCCGACGCTTGAGCGTCGCCGCCATCTCATAAGGATGCATCGGGCGCTCAAAGCACAATGCGAGGACCGCGAGCGCCAGAGGATTTGTCGGCATTTTGGTAGACATGGAAGCCAGATTATTCAGGGCCTGAATATCCGTCAACGGGTAATATCCAGAGGAACAGCCAGACCTCGCCGTAGCCGAGCTGGACGATTTTCCCGGCCTCCAGACCATGCTTCCTCCTTCATATGACGCGATCAACCGGCATGGAACACGGTATGGAGCTGGGTGCGGCTTGAGACGTTCCTTTAAGTGTCTGTCTTTATAAGTGTCTGTCTGTCTTTAGGGTCCTGCAGGGAGCTTCAAGTGACCAGATCGCACGGCGGTCAACCGGGCACCGCTGTTGATCCCAGCAGATGCATAACGCATGCTATTTAATGCATTGAACTCAAACGTGGTGGTCGGCTGTGCGGCTGTTGGGGCGCTATCAGGGCAGGAACGGCGAGATCGAGATCGTCGAATGTTCGTGGGACGGGACCCGCATTTATTTCGAAGACGGCGTGAGGCAAAGCCAGGCGACATCAGACGGTGAAAGCGTATTCACCTACGTCAAGCTGATGGACGAGCTTCTGCACCGGTCGAACAACATACTTGTGCTGGGATGCGGCGGCGGAAACCTTGCCACCAGGCTCGCCGGTCTTGGCAAAAAACTGACCATCGTCGACAACAATCCGATCAGCTTCGTGATCGCTCATAAGTTCTTTGCACTGCCGGATGACCTGCCATGCATGGTCTCCGATTTCCGGAGGTTCATCTACCAAGACGATACGCTTTACGACGGCATCGCGATCGATGTCGGCGGTCCGGGTTTTCAGTTCAACGATGAATTCGATACCGAGACCTGCGATGCCATCCGCGCACGGCTGGCGCCGGGCGGCCGCATCGTGATGAATGTGACTGTTTTGAACGATATCGATCCCACACCCGACCGAATAGCCGCGCGACTTGCCGGTGACAGCTTAAGGGTATGGATCGTCGATGAGCAGGGTATCGAAGAACGCAATGCGGTCATCGCATGCTTGCCGGAAAGGCAGCTCAACGCGCGCTCCGGGCTCAACGATATCCTGCATGGCAATCTCGAAAAATGGTCGATCCGCCGCGGCAGACTGCATCACCGCGACCCGCCTTGCGGATCACGCAACGGGTGATGGCCCGGGAATTGCCGCCTCACTTCGAGCCGGGACCTCAAGCCGGGACCGCAAGGAATGTCTTGAGGATGTCGATAATTTCGGCAGGCTTGTCGTGTTGCAGCCAGTGCCCGGCGCCTTCGATTCTGACCAGTTCGGCCTGCCTGAAATGCTTGAGCACGCCGGCGGTCTCGGGATCCGGCAAGAAACTCTCGCTGCCGCTGACCAGCAGCGTCGGACACTGGATGCGCGACCACAGCGCGATGTAGTCCTCCAGCGACAGCCGGTAGGGCGCGCGGGCGCGGAGATACGGATCGAACTTCCAGCTATGGGTGCCGTCGGCATTCCGCTTCAGGCCGTGCATGGCGAGATGGTTCGCCTGCTCGCGCGTCAGCCTCCGGTTACGGGACAGGATGCGCTCGGCTCCGTCGGCTGGGGACGGATATCGATGGGTTTTTCGTTGCGCTGTCTTGTCGAGGTCGGCGACCCAGTCGGCGATCCTGACGTTCACAGGCTTGACTGTTCTTGCCGGAAAGTTGGTAACGCCGTCGAGCACGACCAGCCGCGATACCTTCTCCGGATAGGCCCCGGTATAGGTCAGGCCGACCATTCCGCCCATCGAATGGCCAACGATCGTGACTTTCTCAAACCCCTCGGACTTCACCAGGCATGTCAAATCGTAGACATGATCGGCCTGGCTGTAGCTGCTGCCGGTCGCCCAATCGGAATCGCCGTGCCCGCGAAGGTCCGGGGCGATGACATGAAACCTCGTCCTCAACGCCCGCGCCAGCTGATCCCAGCTGCGGGAATGATCGAGACTGCCGTGAATCAGGATCAGCGGCGGCGATGACGCGTTACCCCAATCCGTGAAATGAAGCCGAAGTCCCTGGGATTGGTGGGTGCGCGCCTCCGGGCCGTCCTGTGCTGCGTCCATGGCGGTTACGTAACGGCATGCGCTTGCTGCGTCCAGCGCCGATGCGGTGAGCCGACCTACCCCGTCGACGACGGTCTCCCATCCCGAAACGTGGATTGTGCACCGCAGCAAAGGCGATAAGATGCTGGCTTCGCGTGAGGTCGCTAAGTGTCTGATATTAATGCCAATGCCTGGGTGTCATCCGGGCATCGCCCGATGGGCTTTCCCGAATTCGTCGTCGTAATCGCATCCATCATGGCGCTGAACCCGCTGGCGATGGACATGATGCTGCCGGCGCTGCCGAACATCGCTTCCGCGTTCCACATCGCCGTCGCCAACCGTCCGCAAATGGTGCTGTCGATCTTCCTGGTCGGCTTCGGCGTCGGCCAGTTCGTGATGGGGCCGCTGTCCGACCGCTTCGGCCGCCGCCCGGTCTTGCTCGGCGGCATGACCGTCTACTGCATTGCCAGTCTGCTCGCGATCGCCACCCCCTCCTTCGAGACATTGCTGCTGGCGCGCGCGCTGCAGGGCCTTGGCACATCGGCTACCCGCGTCATCGCCACCTCGATCGTCCGCGACTGCTACGCCGGCCGTCGCATGGCCAGCGTCATGTCGCTGGCGATGATGGTGTTCATCGCCGTACCGGTGATCGCACCGGCGTTCGGCCAGGCGGTGCTGCTGCTGACGCAGTGGCGCGGCATCTTCATCGTGTTGATGCTGTATGGCGTGGTGGCGCTGATCTGGAGCGCGCTGCGGATGCCGGAGACGCTGCCGGTTTCCCAGCGCAGGTCGCTGGCCATCGGCGAGGTGTTTGACGGCTTCCGCCAGACCGTGACCAGCCGCCAGACGCTGGGCTATGCGCTGGCGGCCGGCGGCGTCGTGGGCTCGCTGTTCGCTTTCGTGTTCACATCGCAGCAGGTGTTCACCGACATCTACCAGCTCGGGCATTATTTTCCGCTGGCATTCGCTGCCATCGCCATCGGCACCGCCATCGCCGGCTTTATCAACTCCCGCCTGGTAGGCCGTCTGGGCATGCGCGTGATCTCGCACGGCGCATTGCTCGGCTTCGTGGCCATCGCCGCGACAATGCTGGTGGCGGCGAAAATGCAGATGCTTCCCCTGCCGCTGTTCATGGCGCTCTCGGCATTGATGATGTTCGCGTTCGGGCTGATGATCGCGAATTTTACAGCACTTGCGATGGAGCCGCAGGGTCATATCGCCGGCACCGCTTCGTCGCTGTATGGATCGATCACCACGCTGCTCGGCATCGGCATCGGCATGACCATCGGTCAGGATTACGACGGCACACTGCTGCCGTTCGCGACCGGGTTTTTCCTCTGCACGCTGGCAGCGCTTGGCGTCGTGCTGGTGGTGGAAAAGGGCCGGCTGTTCAAGCCGCACCACGTGGCGGTGTAGCTGCCCTGCGAGTCACGCCTGCTCGTACCTGCTGCGCTTGCCTCTCCGGTACCCAAGAAGCATTCTCGTCATTCGATCTGCAAGGATCATTGTCAGGACGACCAGTACTGCTTGAGGCGCGATGTCAGCGGTCGCGGCAGCCTGCATCGCCGCGACCCAGCTTGCCGATCACGCGACGGGTGAAGCGTGCACACGCCCCCTTCACACTTAGAACAGCTGTCAGTTTTCGAGCAAATCAGTGTTTACGTTCGAGAACGATGACCACGCCTGTCAGTTCGGGTTCATGCGGTTTCAGACTGGTGAGAGTCGCATCGCTCCAGTCGGCAAGACTTACGACTTCACCGGTTTGAGCTTGCATTTCCGGCACTTCGGTGGGTTCCAGGACCTTAAGACCACCGCCATCCAGGAAAAAAGTATGATCCCCAAACAGATCGCTCAAGTGGGTAACCGCCGGATGATCATCGGGAAGAACCTCAGCATCGAATTGACTCAAGGTTTGCTTCACCTGTGTCGAATTTAGCTTCATGGCCTGCTCCTGTTTTTTACTTCAGCCTATTTGGTTTGGGTGGGCGCTCCCAGACATGAAAGCTTGCTCAGCGCTTTACCCGCCTTTCGGTCGAAACACTCAGCAGGCGCAAAGCAAAAATAGCTTGATGCCTGGTGAGCCATCACATGATCGGTACAGCCAAAATCCGTGGTCGCCAGCTTTACCTTCAGATCGAATTAATCCATGCCGGGAACGTTCCCACCTATTTCGTGAAATTTTCAAGACGCCGTTCTTGACGGGGTTCTTGCGCCCGTGGCTGTTGATAGTGGCGCAATCGTGACATTTGAGACCGGTCATCTCCAAGTGCAACGCGTAAATCGTCACGTGGTTTCCCCATGCTACTCAGCGCGCGCAGCGTCACCAGCGCAGTGCGCGAAACACGACATCAGCACGCATGGTCGTGACAGGGTGCATCACAAAAAATTAAATTCACTGGAACAGACACTTCTCGGATCTCGTTGAACAAACATAGGCTCGGGTGGGCCGGCCGTTGCGCTTCCGGTTCCATCCGCCAGAAGTTTTCCGATGCATCTTGGATCAACGAAAGGGCTGCTGCCATGGAGATCAGCAATTTCAAGAACATGTATCTTGCAGAGCTGCAGGAACTTGTGAGCGTCGAGGGCCAACTCGCCGACGCATTGCTGCGTATGGCGGCGGCTGCTTCGCATCCGGAACTGAAGCGCCTGCTGCTTCATCATCGCGCGGAAACCGAAACCCAAAAAGAACGGTTGGTGACCATCCTGCGGAAGCATGGTGCCAGTCCCACGGCGCATACCGACCAGGCGATGCAGGCGCTCGTCACCGAGAGCAAGAAAATGCTGACCATATTAAAGGCGGACGACCTTCGCGATGCAGGCCTTATTGCGTCCGCCCAGAAGCTCGAGCATTACGAAATAGCGGCGTATGGCACTGCGGCGGCGCTCGCCGGCCAGTTGGATCTGCGCGACGAGCAGAAGATGTTGCACTTGAGTCTTGAGGAAGAGAGGCGGGCCGATGCCCTGCTGACGCAGCTCGCCAAACGTGAAGTAAACCCGGATGCATTGGCCGCGTGACAAGCGCCTGCTGACGCACTTGCCGCAGATCATGATGGGCCGTCATTCGCCGAGGAATCGGCTGATCGCAGATTATATCTCGGAGGAGCAACAAATGAGCAGAATCGTTTTGATAGCAATTTCCGTCATGGTTCTGGGATATGGCACGGCGCGAGCGCAATCCGGCACCCCTCAGGAGCAGAAGGCTTGCTCGCACGATGCGTCGCGGCTTTGCCGAAAGCAAATGGCGGATGGCGACAATGCCGTCCAGCAATGCCTCCAGCAAAACCGGGAACGACTTGGCCGCGCATGCCGGAAGGTTTTTCAAGACCACGGAATGTAATGCGCTTGCGAGATATCGGAGGAACCGCGCCCTGCGCTAATCCTCTCACCACGCCGAGCCATATTCTGCAGGACAAAAGCAGTCTAGTCCGGGACAGAAACGCGCGAATCGCGGCCGAGATTCCGTAGGCGCGCATTGATGGCTTTTCACAATGTGATTGCCCGGATCTCACACCGTTGTGGGCGGCGGGGACGACGTTCGGAATGCAATCAGTGCGCGCCTTGAGTGCACTGACACGGAAATTATTCGAATTTCAAACAGCCGAGGATATTCAATTCGAGAGAGCCGTATCCGCGCGCCAACGGGCTCGCGCGAATGCGCCCGATGACAAATTCCGCAAAGCAATCCATCGCGCAGCCGCTCCGTCAAGAACCGTCATACTCCGCCACCGGGTCTCGCCTTCGGCGAGCCCGATGACAGGCTCCAGCGGAGTATCCAGTACGCTGGGGCTTCTCGATTCCATCACTGACGCCTCGGAATACTGGATCGCCCGCCTTCGCGGGCGATGACGACTGAAAGTGTGGCGTGCTCTTATCCATCAAATACGATTTCACGATCCCGCGACGCAATGCGCCCGAGCCGTTGATAAATCTTTCGCCCCTTAGAGGGCGTG
>Ga0137409_10002174_pt1 | contig 21140 bp, 18 predicted proteins | sample CZODoug1_16funga_FD_122059 | JGI IMG/M metagenome (GOLD analysis project Ga0137409, IMG submission 122059) | Vadose zone soil fungal communities from Angelo Coast Range Reserve, California, USA - CZODoug1_16fungal (Hybrid Assembly) | ecosystem: Environmental > Terrestrial > Soil > Vadose zone... | reverse complement strand
TGTGGTATTCACCCTCGACGATGAAATCCGCCTGCGACCAAACATCATCGACGTTTCCCTTATCAACCAGAAACGATTTGAAAACGTTGTCCTCTCCCCAGACGATCTCTTTCTTGTTTACCGAGTCGGCCAGCGTAAAGATTGGCGGCAGCGCTTCGATCTCAACGTGAACATTACGTCGCGCTTCTTCGAGCAGATACTTGTCGGGGTGGGCCAGCAGCACGATCGGCTCTTCCCGGTGATTGACGACGTCGTCGGCGAGGTAAGGCTGATCGTTAAGGATCAACGCCACGTAATTTTCGCCTAGTTTTCCACCTGAAGGACCTTCAGCGGAAGCGAGTCGGCCGGTAATGTCTTTCGCCGTGACGATCGTGAATTCGTCCCAGGGAATATCACCGTCGAAAGAAATGTTCTTTATGCGCCCGCGCGCCACATGGCTGCGCACCGTCGTGCCATGAAGCATTTCCGGAAAAGAAATGTCGTCAACATACAGCGCCTGACCTGTGACTTTCTTCCGGCCTTCCTTGCGCGGCGCTGATTTGCCAATAGCGTGGTTGTTTGTCTTTCCGCTCATGAAAGAGTCGACTACTCTACATCTACTAAAGCTATTCGGTGAAGTTTATCAGAATCGGTCTCAGACCTTTATGTTCTCTGTGTTTCGTGTATTATTCTCTCGCTCTTCCATCCTTCAATCGATTCAGCTCAGCAATACTAGCTGAAGTTCAGGAGCATTACATGTTACAGAAAATTTCTATATTACTTTTCGTCGCGTGCGCTATCGTGCTGGTGGGCTGTTCGAAATCAGAGAACACAAACAATGCAACGACCGGTAACGCCAACAAGGCTGCCGCCGCCGCAAGCCCAGCCAAAGCCACGACTGCTCCCGCCGGAGAAAAAATCGGAGTGCCGGAATGCGACGAGTTCATCGCCGCTTACGATGCTTGTATTTCCAGCAAAGTTCCCGAGGCCGCTCGCGCTCAATATAAAACGATGATCGAGCAATGGCGAACCTCCTGGCGCAAACTCGCCGCAAACCCGAACACGAAAGCAACGCTGGCCGCGGCCTGCAAGCAATCAGCCGAGCAGGCCCGCGCGTCGATGAAGACTTACGGTTGCACGTTCTAAATCGACCGCTGCCTCATTCATCTCTGTGCGTCCTCTGTGTCTCTGTGGTGAATCTTATCGACGATTACTTACCACAGAGACGCAGAGAACGCAGAGGTTGCACAGAGGAAACCAGTGAACCCTTCACGAAAACTTCGCGTGCTCCAGCAGCAACAATCCAATCGAAACAACTGCCAGCGCGTACATCACCGGGTGAATGTCCCGGCGCCGGCCGACAATCAGATACAACCCCACATGCGAGATGAAGCCCCAAAGAATTCCCTGCGTGATTGAAAACGTCAGCGGGATCAGAATGATCGTGAGGAACGCGGGCAAGCCCTCTTCAATCTTCGAAAATGAAATTTTGGCGACGCTGCGAAACATCGACGCGCCCACCAGGATCAAAACAGACGCAGTCGCATAAGCAGGGACCATCCCCGCCAGCGGCGCGAGAAAGAAACAGGGCAGAAAACAAAGCGCAGTGAAAACGGAAGTCAGTCCCGTGCGCCCGCCCATCTCGACGCCGGCAATGCTCTCAATGTAAGCCGTACCGGACGACGTGCCTGCCAGTCCGGCGCCGAGCGTTGCCAATGAATCAACCACCAAACCCTGCTTGAGGTTCTTCGGATGGCCATGTTCGTCGAGCAGGTCGGCCGCGTGAGCAACGCCAATGAAGGTGGAGATTGAGTCGAAGAGATCGGTAAACAGAATGCCGATGATGGCGGGCAGCAGCGATAGTTTCAAGGCGCCGAGAATATCGAGTTTGAGAAAGACGGTTTTGAAATCTGGCGCGCTGAATAGATGGTCGGCGGGTTTGACCAAACCCAGCGCCCAGCCGAGCAGCGTGGCGAAGACTATCCCGGCAAGAAATGCAAAAGCGCTCTTGCGCGTTCGGAGCCACACGGAGATGACGGTCGCGATTATTGTCAGCAGGGCCGGCAACCCGAGCGTGCCGAGCTTCACAAACGTCACCGGGTCCGCCGCGATCAGTCCGGCGTTTTTCAGTCCGATGAACGTCAGAAAAATTCCGATGCCCGCGGCGGTGCCGAGTCGTAGTTCAGTGGGAATTGCTTTAGCGATTGTTTCGCGAATGGGTGTGACGGAGATGACGAGAAACAACACGCCCGCCCAGAAAATTATTCCGAGTGCGACTTGCCACCAAACTTTCTGCGTCAGGATGATCGTGAAGGTAAAGAACGCGTTGATGCCCATGCCGGGCGCCACCGCAAAGGGCAGCTTCGCGTAGAGGCCCATGAGCAGCGTCATCGAAAAGCAGATCAGCACCGTTGCCGTCAACACGCCGCTGAAGGCCATACCTGTTCCCGGCGTCGAAAGGATCGCCGGATTCACCACCACGATGTAAGCCATCGTGAAAAACGTAGTGATGCCCGCGATCGCTTCGGTGCGGACGCCTGGCTTCGCGATTTTGGGAGCGCTCATTAGAAAGGTGGCAGACCGAAATGAGCAGAACGAAAGCGAGTCTATGCCAGCGATTGATAGGGCGCAACCACTAATTCCGGCAGGTTTTCCTGGCGCCGAAAAGCCTCACGCGCAGCAATCCATTTACGGTAGAATCCAACCGCTTTTGCGTGTGGGTCAGCTGTGATTGGATAGAGCGTCCTATATAGTTTTAGTTACACAGAGACACTGAAAGCTATTGTTTCAATAGTCGCAGTTCAAAAAGGAGAAGGTATGGCACTAACAAATAGTTTGGCAGGCAGAAATCTGGGCATGCTCTTACTCGGCGTCTGGCTGATTCTCAACGGACTCTTGCCGTTGCTTAACATGAGACTCTCTTCCACGGTCACAACGGGCCTGGCCGTGCTTGCCATCGCCGCCGGTATTTTGATCCTGCTCAGACGGTGAAAAACAGTGAAAAGTGAAGGGTGAAGAGCAGTCTCAGGCACTGCCACGTTTCCGTTCCAAACGTCGGCAGTCAGAAACCTAAGCTGACTTATCGAGCGGTGCTGGCGAGTTTCGCCGGACGTTGGAACTTGGACGTTGGACATTTGGACTGCGCTTGAGACTGCTCTTCACTCTTCACTTTTCACTCTTCACTCTTCACTCTTCACTGGTCGCTGGGCTTGCATTACCATTCGCGCATGCGAAATCAAACCCTGTTGCTGTTAATCGTTTTACTGTTCCCACTTCTCCCAGCTCGGGCACAGTCAACGAACTAACTCGATATTCCATCGCTGTTTCGCGAAGTGGAAGCTAAGCAGAAAGAAAACTCTGTGAAGTTGGGACGGTATTCTTACACGCTCAAGCGCACCGTGCAGGAGTTGAATGATAAAGGCGTTGTTAAGAAAGAAAAGGTCTACGTCTATCAAGTATTCCCGCCCCGGCAAGCGCTCCCTGTGATCTTGCTGCTCAGCGAGGACGGGAAAGCGTTGAGTGATGAGAAACTAGCCAAAGAGAAAATCAGAGTAAATAAGTATTGGCAGGCACACAAAAACGATGCGCCCAAAAGCAAGCCCGGCAAAGAGGCCGCCCCCTGGTTCGAGGGGCTGGATTTTAGTGTCGTTGGTAATGAACGCTTCGAGGGCCGCGACGTAATCGTGCTCAGCTTCAAGCCGCGCGCCGACTATGCTCCAAAGAAAGATGCCGAGAAATTTTTATCCGGTCTCAAGGGACAAGTCTGGATTGACCCGACTGAGAAAGTGATCATGAAGCTGCATGGTGAGCTCACGAATGTGTTCAGCGTCGGCGGTCTGAGCGGTTTCCTTTCCTCACTCCGGCCAGGCTCAGAGTTCACGGTTGAGAATATGCCGCTCGGCGACGGACTCTGGGGCGCCAAGCGCTTTGAGTTTGCTTTCATAGAGAAATACGCGGGCGTACTTTTCCTGCCGCATACTGCACGCCCCCGACAACGCGACGAGATGAGCGACTACCGCCCATTTGATCCCGACGCCAAAGATCTGTTTGCAAAACCATAGCGAGGCTCACTTCGCAAACCGTGCGTATGTCAGAACCGCCAGTAATAGCCAGCGCAACAAACCTTGATCACAAGGCCCTTCCCCGCATTGTGGCACAGCCAGAAAGTAGACTTGGTGTCTCTAGTTGCCTAAGACTCAAGTCATATGCCACAATGTTCATCGAAGTCAGAAGCAACAATACTCTTAGCAAAGCAAGGAATCTTCTATGGATGAATTTCAAAAGCAACTGCTGAAAAGGCTCGACCTTATAATCAGGCTTCTGTTGGATCGTGGTTCTTCTGAAGCTCCGCCATCAATTACTAGTATTGTTCATCGCCTTTTGGATCTTGGGTTTTCCTCGGCCGAGATAGCGTCGATCATGGGGAAGCCCTTGAACTATGTTACAGCACTTTCTTCAGCGAAGAAGGCAAAGGCTAAGAAGGCTGGAGGAAAGGGTGGTGGCAAATGAGCGAACAACTCCTCAGGGAAGTAAACGAGAATCTCAAGTTACTCGTGCGCTTGGCTGCTCTTGAAATAGTGAATGGACATTCCCAGAGAGAGGGAATCCATCTGTTAAGTCAAGGTGGATTTTCGCCGAAGCAGATTGCGGAGTTACTGGGAACTTCGGCGAACACGGTTAGCGTTGAGCTATCTCGCAAGCGAGGTGAAAGGGGCCGAAAACAAACGTAGGAGGTTATTTGCGTTATGGATGGCGGCGACAAAGTATTACAAGCACTTCAGCGAATCGAGGGTTGGTTAGCAATCTTGGCCAAAGCCCAGCTTGCGCCAATCGCGAACGCCGAATTAGCTGACCCAAAGATGGCCCAGTTGTACAAGCTTACTGGTGTTGCAACTCAGCGGGAGATTAAGAAGAAGCTAAATGTATCAGCGGACACCATTTCGGACGCTTGGAATCGCTGGGAGCGGATGGGTTTGGTTGTTCGGGACGGTCAGCAATATCGAAAGGTTCTGTGAGGGCGATTGAGAAGACTGAACGAGAATTGCTTGCAGAAATAAGCACGTGTCTGAGCCACATCCTATGCATGCTCGCAATACAAGCCAGGACGCAGAATGAGCAGATTGAGATTCTTGATGGATTGGGATTTGATTCCAAAACGGTGGGCCTTTTTGTCGGTCTATCGGGTGACGCCGTGCGACAGCGAAAAACTCAAATGAAGAGAAAGGGCAAGGGGTGGCTTGGAACTAACGTGACAAGTCGATCACAAAAGTAGCCCTCGCAAAGAAACTTAATGACTACGTCAGTAGCAGATCGCAGCTCAAACAAGAATGAGCAGATGGTCCATGCAGCAGAGGTTCTAGGCCGGTCAGATCATCGCGCTCGTGTCTTTAGAGCCGTATATACAGGAAAGAGTTCCAGAAAAACAATCGTGGATATCATGAATGCGACCGGCCTTCTGCGTACGCGCGCTCTCGATGCCGGAAAAGCTCTCGCCGACAATGACCTCGTTGTGAAATTGAGAGTCAACGGTGTGACCGCCTATGAGAAGATTGAGTTTTTTCAGCGGTACAGAGATCCGATTCTAAAGCTTGCCAAGAACCCTAAAGCTAGGGCGGACGTTCCGACAAAGCGTAACTCTTTGAAGAGAGCTCAAATCAAAATCTCTTTAGATGTTCAAGCCGCCAAGTCGAAGGTCCCAGCTGAACGCATAACAATCGATGAGATTGATTCGTTTAATGCAGCGCAGGCTGTGCCCATGGATCAAAAGTATCTCAAAATTCCAGAAACAACCTTCAAGAATGGCGTGGCCAAAATTTTAGCAGAGAGAGGCAGTTTTAAGGATTGGGGAGGCGAACTTAGAGACCTTGGCAGTACTCGCTTGATGATTCGCGGTCATAGGCGAGTGGCGGCCATTGCGTTCAAGGGGCCAGGAACTACCGGAAAGTTGACGCCGAAGAAGATGGGGAAAAACGGCGATCAGATTCAGCGATTAGCGAAATGCTCATCCGAGGTCTTCCTCATACAATACTGGGGGGAGATTGAGGATTCGGTGCTTGAGCAACTTGAGAGTCTTATACGGCTCAAGTCATATTTTGAGGGGCGGAAGCTGTGGTATGGGATTATTGATGGGCAAGATTCGAGACGACTAATAAAAGCTTACTCCGCCAACTTTCCAAATAAGTTTACCAAGTAGAGCTGCAGGAGGTATCGAAATGAACCCCGAAAACAAAATCGAGCGCCTACTGGCAATGATGCTGTTACAGGACTTAAAAGAGGTCTCGCAGACCAAAAAGGCTGAAATTCTCAACACGGTAGGATTTTCAAACCCTGAGATCGCTGATCTCTTGGGCACGACGCCAGGAGTTATAGCTCAACAGTTATATGCCGGACGGTCTGGAACAAAATCAAAAGCGCCGGGGAAATCCCGAAAACTTCCCCGGGCTGCTAAGAAGTAGATCGACTTTGCAAATAGCGCATTACGCCCCCACGACCCACCTCTTCGACGAAGTCGTGTTCAAGCAAGTCCACCCAAGGCACAAGCCGAAAATGATGAAGAATAGGACAGGAGCCTTTTCGTTTACTGTTTGCGCTGTCCTCAATTACAATCTGCCAAAATTTCGTTCGAGGGGAATTCTCCGATGATGAAAAAAGTTCGTGGCGTTTCGATTGTCGTTCTGCTTCTGGCGTCCATTGCTGGAACCACTTTCATTACCGCAACCGCTTCCGTTGGCGACGCCGTGTTTTTTGCCGGGAACACTTCCGTTGCCGGCGCGTTCCAGCAGACGGTGCCGTGGCGGACGTTTAGTTCGGCCGAGGGAAAGTTTAGTCTGCTGATGCCCAGCGAGCCGAAGGTTGAGGTGCAGGATGTTGATTCGTCGGTCGGCAAACTGACAATGTATTCCTATACCTCATCGACCAGCACTGCCTATTTGATGGCCTCTTACGGCGACTACCCCAACGAGCCGGTTGACGCGGACCACATCGAACAGGTTTTGGATGGAGTGCAGAGCGGTGTGCTCGGTAGTATTGCCGGCGAAAAACTCTCCGGGAATAAAATCGTGTTGAAGGGCCGCGCAATTTCCGGTGCGGCGCCGGTCGAGTATCCCGGGCGTGAGTTTACCGGAAAGAAGATGCAGGACGGCGGCTCCGAGATATTTTTCAGTTGGCGGGTCTACTTAGTCGGCCGGCGTCTTTACCAACTCGCCGTCGTCACAAACAAAGCCAACGCTGCCTCGCCCGACGTTGCAAAATTCCTGACGTCATTTCAACTCACGAACTGACGTGGAAGTAAACAGAAGACAGCAAACAGTAATCAGCCAAATAAAAGAGATCGCCACGACGGCCCAGGCCGGGGCCCGCAGGGTATCCCGTGTGGGGCGTTTGTTCGCGCTACGCGCTCACCTGCGGGCGGGACGCCCGCGGTCCCAGGAAAGAGTTGTCTGGTGCATCGGTAGTCGCAGTTGTTCCGGGAACGCGCTGCGAGTCTGCAAAGCATAGCTCGATGCCGTCGGCTTCGACGGTGTCGTGTTGGAGGAGCAACTCTACCAGGCGCGCGATGGAATCTTGTTTCGAAGTCACCACTTCGCAGGCTCTCTGGAGTTGGCTGTTGATGATGTTGTTGACGGCTTCCTCGACGCGATCGAGCAGAGTCTGGCTCAGCAACTGAGTTTGCCCGGAGTTAGATTGCGGGTCGGCAACATATATCGGCCCGAGCGGGCTCATGCCAAATTCGCTGACCATGCTGCGCGCGATCTCGACGGCGCGTTGAATGTCGTTTGAGGCGCCGGCAGTCATCGTCGACAACAGAATCTGTTCCGCCGCGCGTCCGCCCAGCAGCACGGCAATCTGATCTTCGAGATACTCGCGTTTCTTCATCAGGCGATCGCGCTCAGGCAAAGACTGCGTGACGCCCAGCGCGCGCCCGCGCGGCAGAATCGAAACCTTGTGAATCGGATCGCCATTCTTCACCGCCAGCCCAACCGCGACGTGGCCCGCTTCGTGAACTGCCGTCGCATAGCGTTCGTCTTCATCGATCATGAAGCCATGACGTTCCGCGCCCATCAGAATTCGATCGCGAGCAAACTCGATGTGTGCGCGGCCGACCGCTTCGGAGTTGTCGCGCGTGGCGGCAATCGCTGCTTCATTCAAAAGGTTGGCGAGGTCGGCGCCGGAGAAACCGGGCGTACCGCGCGCAACCCAGTTCAGATCGAGTTCCGCAGCGAGTTGAAGTTTGCGCGCATGCACACGGAGTATCGCTTCGCGGCCGCGCACGTCAGGCAAGTTAACGGCGATCTCGCGATCGAAGCGGCCGGGCCGCGTAAGCGCACGGTCCAACACGTCGGGACGATTAGTTGATCCGATCACGACGATACTTGACGTTTGATCGAAGCCGTCCATTTCAATCAGGAGCTGATTGAGTGTCTGATCCTGATCGGTCGAGGCTGAATCATTGCTGCGTCCACGTTGTCGTCCCAGGGCATCAATCTCGTCGATGAAAATAATGCAGGGCGAAACTTTCTTGCCTTCGGCGAAGAGCCGGCGCACGCGCGAGGCGCCGACGCCCGCAAACTTTTCCTGAAAGCTCGAACCTGAGGCTAAAAGAAAAGGCACGCTTGCTTCGCCCGCGGCAGCACGCGCGAGCAGTGTCTTGCCGGTTCCCGGTGGGCCATAAAGCAAAATGCCCCGAGGCGCACGACCGCCGAGCCGGCCAAAGCGCGCCGGGTCGCGCAGGAAGTCGATGGTCTCGGCTAGTTCGGCCGTGGCCTCATCAACTCCGGCAACATCTCCAAACGAAACGTTTTGTTTCCCACTTTGATCGCCGAGGCTGAAGCTGCCGAGGCCGCCGTTCATGCTTGCATAAACTCGCCAGCCGATAAGACCCAGCAGCAGAACGGTCACGATGGGCACGCCCCACGTCAACAGCGTGGCGGTCCAACTCGTCTTTATCGGTCGAAACTCAATCGGTACATTGTTCTTGCGAAATTGTTCGACCAGTCCCTGACGCACTGCGTCGCTCGTGACCGTGGCCTGAAGCAACGCGCCCTCCCGCTGAACAGTCAGCGTGTCATTTTCGATAACTACTGAAGCCGCCGACCCGGACGCAGCAATCTGGTAGAGCTCCGAATAGTTGATGGTAGTAAATCGCGGCGCGCGGGTTTGGTAAGCGATGATGGCAACGGCGGCGATTACGAGAGCGGCTGACGCGGCGACCAAAAGCAAAGCGACTCGCTGCGAGCTGTTGACGATTTTCTTAGTGGGGGAAGGCATAAACACAACTCCAAAAATCTGGCGCGGCGGCGTGTTGAGCGCGGCAGCGACGTTTGATTAAACGACGGACAGAAATGTCAGCCGGATTGAATTTCAACGGATCAGGATTGGAGGCGACGGCGTGTCGGGGGACCAACGGCGCGGTACAAAACCCGAGTTCGATAACGTAAAGCGCTCGCCGCATTTGGGAGCGGCGAGCAGATTATTACTTTAACAGCCGCGGGCGAACGATGTCCAGATCTGGTTTCAGGTGTGGGTCCCAGGTGTCGGTAAGAATTAGTTGGGGGTCCGACACCTCACACCTGACACCCGACACCTGATTTTCGATCTGAACTAAAAACTGTCGCCGTGTTTCGAACTGCCGGGTTTTCATACGCCTAAACGGCATCGCTTGATGAGCTCAAAGCACGCGAGAAGTCGGCTTTACACAATAGTTTGCCATACTCAACTACCCACTTGGCACAAGCGTTGCCACCTTGGAAAACAACTGTTCGCGGAAGTGCATGCGCCAATTGGCTGTCAAAAGGAGGGGCAAATATGCTTTGGACAATCTTTGTGATTCTCTTGATCCTATGGTTACTCGGGATCGTTTCGAGTTACACGCTGGGCGGTTTTATTCACTTGCTGCTCGTGATAGCGCTGGTGATCCTGCTCATTAATCTAATCAGCGGCCGCAGACCTGTGGTTTAGTTTTCAGCGACCAATTATTTTCAGCTCCTCCCCCGGCGGGAATCGTTCCCGCTGGGTGAGGAGTATGTCCTTTTCATTCAGTGTGGGAGTCCACACGTATCCGCAAAATTTATCGAATTGCTTTACTGAGCTACTTGACCCGCACAGAGCTCTCGAGTTCGTCGGCGGAGCGCGGCCAATCGGAACGCAGGAGCCGCGAGAGGGCACGGTCGGCGAGAAGTTTTCCGGCAGTTTGGCAGTTAGGGCAATAGTTCGTTTCGTTGGCAGCGTAGCGAATGCGCTGGACCTGCGCGCCACAACGCGGGCAAGGCTGTTGATACTTTCCGTGCACGGCCATCTCGGGACGAAAGGCGGTGACTCTTTCGGGGAAGCTGATGCTGGATTCGACCGGAGCGGGGGCAAGCCGCGGTCCCCGGCGGGGCAGCCCCGCTGGGGTGCTAAGCCGCCCTTCCTCACCCGGGGACATTCCATCCGGGACATTGGACTTTGGACGTTGGACTTTGGACGACGCAGCGCGCAAGAGTTCAATCCACCTGGTAAGCGTAGTGCGAGTTGAGTTGAAGAGGCGTTCGATTTCTTCAGAGGTGAGCCGTTGCGTCAACGCGATGGGAGAGAGTCGTGCCTCCCAGAGAATCTCGTCGGAGTAAGCGTTGCCGATGCCACTCAACAGGCGCGGGTCGGTGAGCGCGCGTTTCAATGTGTGGTTCTCCGACTGGAGCACCTTGGCAAAGCCGGCCAGATCGGATGCGAAAACTTCCAGACCGCCAGGATCGAAACGCTGAAGCTCAGTTTCTCCGGAAACGAGATGCAACGAAGCGCGCCGCTGAGTCCCGGCTTCGGTGAGCGAAAGAGTACCGGTGGTGAAGTCGAAGGTGGCGAGGTGGTTTTTGGAACGTTTGGTAGGGGCAGCCCTCGTGGCTGCCCGGGTCGATCGGGCAGGGACAAGCCCAGCCCCTACAGCACGCTCTCGCCAGTGAAGGCGGCCGGCAATCATCAGGTGCAGGACCAGCCAGAGATCGTCTTCCAGCCCGATAACGATGCGTTTGCCCAGTCGGCGCAGGGCAACGACTTGCGTCCCTTCCACGCTACTGATTGGCGGCACGGCGGTGCGCAGCAGAAAAGGCGCTGCAATGGTCACGCGGTCGAGTGTTTGCTCCAGAATGCGCTGCGCGAGCGCTTCAAGGTAGACGACGATGTCGGGCAGTTCGGGCATTTTATGTCGTATCTGTTAGGCGGCGTCTCTCGACGTGGTTCCGATAGGCGGAAACTTCCTGCTCCGCCTGACTCGTGGACCAACCAAGATACTTCTGTGCGATTCTCGCCGCCGCCACAACGGCATCGAGTCCACAAGTTGAATTCAAGCCAACCATCGTGCGACGAAGTAAACAATCAGAAAGCGTTTGGGCCAACTCGTGCTTGAAAGCGAAAACTACTTCAGCCGCAAGCGCCCCTGTTTCATTGTCGAAGATTTCGCCGAGCGAAGCATCCTGCTCGATCAACTCCACGACGGCGGACGAGCGTGTTCCGTAGATTCGCAACAAACGAACGCTGACAGTTTCAGGCAATCGACAATGTTGCTTGAACTCGTTGCTAAAAGTTTCAAAGTCTGGAGTAGCAACGCCTGGCAGCAGCTCACGATCGGTTGTGCATCCCGGTGATTTCTGTTGCAGCGCCTGCTGGATTAGGTCGACGGTTTCTTCGGCGAGGCTCCGGTAGGTCGTTAGCTTGCCGCCCACTATGGAAAATAAATTAGCGATGTGCGGGTGGCGGCGAATGAAGTGCCTGCGCGTAATGCTCTGTTCGTCCTTCTCGTTCACAGACGGCAAAGGTCGCACGCCGGAGTAGGTGTAGAGAATGTGCTGGTGAGTTAGTTTTGCTGCTGGTATGACTCGATTCGTTTCGCGCAGCAGGTATTCGATCTCTTCCGTTTCAATCCGGACGTGATCGAGGTCGCCATCGTAGCGAATATCGGTGGTGCCGATCAGGCGGTTTCCATTCCAGGGAATGATGAAGAACGGCCGCGCATTTGTTTCCGCTTCAACGTAGATGGCACTGTCGGGAGCGCCGGCAAACGGAGCGACGATCAGGTGGCTGCCTTTCATGCCGCCGATTAAGCGTGGCGAATCCGGAGCGCCGGCGCCGAGCACCTGATCGATCCATGGACCCGCAGCGTTGATTACAACTTTGGCCGGAACGGAGTATCGACCCTCACTTGAGCCAGGGCCGCGATCTGCGGGCGAGACGAGCACCCCAGCGGATAGAAAAACATCCGCCGGGGACCCTGCCACGCCCGCGGTCCCAGTATTCAGTTGATATTGGACGTTGGACATTGGAAGTTGGGCCAACGTGAATTCAACTCCGCGGGCCGCGCCGGCTGCGACAAGGATCTTTTCCACGCTTGCGTAGGTGATAACGGTTGCCCCGCGCGCGATAGCGGAGAGCGCGTTCTCGAGCACCAGCCGCTCGGCAAATTCGACCTGAGCATCAAAGTAAACTGCCGCGCCCAGCAGGCCTTCACGGTTCAGCCCGGGTGCTTGTTCGAGCGTTTGCCTGACAGAAAGCAGACGGTGACGCGGCAGAGATTTACCAAAGGAAAGTAGATCGTAAGCAATCATTCCCGCTTGAATCGTCCAAACACCGCGACGCGCATGTTTGTAAATCGGCGCCAGCATTCGGAGCGGACGGACCAGGTGTGGCGCGATATGCATCAGGCAAGCTCGTTCGCGGAGTGACTCGCTTACCAAGCCAAACTCGCCATGTTCGAGATAGCGTAAGCCGCCGTGAATCAGCCGCGTCGACCAGCTCGACGTGCCGCCGCCGAGGTCGCCCTTGTCCAGGAGCAACACCTTCAGCCCGCGCATCGCCGCATCGCGCGCGATCCCGGCGCCGTTGATTCCGGCACCGATCACGATCACGTCGAACTGGTCGTTGGAGATTTCGTTCGCCATCTGCTAACAGGTCATTGCCACGTTCACTCTATCACCCGGTCGCTACCCCGACGCGTCGGGGTTCTGATACGACATTAGCCCGCGCACGATATAGTGCCAATCATGCACCTTCTCGGGCAATGACTCCCACACGTTCCGCGAGTCGTTTGAAACACGAACTGCAAACAAACAACGAGCGCCTCGCGCGATCCAGATAACGCGGGCAACGTGTGCTCAAAGTTTTTCCTAACCGACGCCAAAGGCATGCGCTTTGCTCCTGGCCCAGTCAGCAAGTTAAGCCTTTAGCAAAACTGAAACGAATGACTAGCGGGTCTTTCCCACGAAGAGCGACAGGCATGAACGTCTGTTCTAAAAAGCTCGGCGGGCTTAACTCTTCCGTAACGCGCAACTCGTCCTAACACTCTCTCCCTTATCAACGGGGCGCGCTGACGGGGCACGAATCAACAGTTGAGTTGCAAAGGAGCGTAGCTATGCGTTCTACCCGGCACACTTCATGGCGTTTCGGCCGACCTGTCTCTTCCACGATTCTCCTTCTCTTCCTGACATTCTTAACCACCACAATAGTCGCGCGCGCCGCGGACGACGATGCTGACGGTGATGAATATGACGTCACGGCGCGGGTGGTGCGCATCAGCTTGATCACCGGCGAGGTAAGCCTCAAGCGCAACGGCAGCGCTGATTGGGAGCGGGCGCGTCTCAACTCACCGCTGGTTGAAGGCGACACAATTTCGACTGACGCGCAGGCGCGGGTCGAAATTCAAATCGATGCGCGTAACTTCGTTCGCCTCGGCGCAAACTCAGTCTTGAAAATCGTCACGCTGCGCGATGAAGGTGTGGCGCTCAGCGTAGTTGAGGGTACGGCAACGGTGCGCCTGGCAAAGTTTGACCGCGACCACGAGTATTTTGAAGTTGACGCGCCGAAGACCACGCTCGCTGCGGAAAAGACGGGCCTCTATCGCATCGACGTCTCGCGCGAGGGTCGGGTGCGCCTGAGCGCGCGCGACGGCGGCCGCGCCCGCATCTATTCCGACACGTCCGGCTTTGCCTTGCGCGACGGCCGCACCGCGGAACTCATCTACGAAGGGGCGGACGCAGGCGATTGGGAATTTGTCGCCGCCAACGTTTCCGATTCCTGGGACAACTGGGTTAGTGAGCGCGAGCGCTACCTGGCCCAGCGTCTTCATTACGACGTTCAGTATTACGACAATTACGTCTGGGGCGCCGAAGATCTCGATGCGTATGGCGACTGGGCCTACGTGAACGACTATGGCTGGATCTGGCGTCCGCGCACGGTCGTCATCAACAATTACTACAACTGGGCGCCCTATCGTTATGGAAGCTGGGTCTGGGTTTCACCTTACGGCTGGACCTGGGTGGGCAACGAACCCTGGGGTTGGGCTCCTTATCACTACGGCCGCTGGGTCTACTACAACAACTACTGGGCCTGGTGTCCGCGCAGTAGTTACTACCGGCATCGCAGTTGGTGGCGGCCGGCGCTCGTCGCGTTTCACATTTCATTTGGCGATAACGTTTGCTGGTATCCGCTTCACTATCATCAACGCGATCCGCGTTCGCGGCATTACCAGGGCCGCGGTGACGATCGACGCGGCGATGACCGACTTCGTCCGCTGCGTTCCGATGAAATCGCTCGGCTGCAAAGAGTCAACCCGGCCTACTACCGCGCTGTGACTGCTCTGGCGGCGAAAGATTTTGGCGCTGACGGCGCGAGGTTGCGCGCGGCGGACGATGTGCTCGCGCGGAGAGCGATCAATGCCGAACCGCTGCGCACCGATCTGCCGGTTCGGCCGGCTTATGCGCTCGGCGAGCATGGCGCCGTGGGCGATCGAGAAGGACGTGTAACTGTTGCGCGTCCGGCCAGAGTTGCTCCTCCCAGAGACTTGAACGATAGACCAACGGGCGCCGCGGATCGGAGTCCGGGGGTTGCACTCGACAATGAGCTGCGTCGCACGCGGATTCTAAATGGACGCGAAGCGCTTCCTGCTCGTCCGGAGTTTTCCAATCCAACTGCCGGCGCCGCCGGAACAATTGAGACGCGTCCGACCGGCGCGGTCGCGCGGCCGGCGCGTCCCGTTCGCGAGATTGATCCACGCGCCGAGCCACGCACAGACGGTGGTCGGGACGCGAATCAAGTTCCTGCCAATGAGCGTACAGGGCGGCCCGAGCGCGTACTTCCAAGAGAGGATGGTCCCACCAGAACGGATGCGCACGAGCGGGAGCGAACGCCTGTGCAAACGCCGGTGCGGCCTCCCTCAAACGAAGAGGGATCGCCGGGCGATCGTTCCGCGAGGCCGGAACGAAGCGATAGGCCCACGCGAGATCGCAACGATCGACCAGCGCCGCCAACCCCAATTTCCGAACAACCTACGAGAGTGGAAAGACCCGAGCGACATGAGCGGCCGGAAGCTCCACCGCGTTCGGAAGCACCGGCGCGCAGACCCGAGCCGACACCCCGCTATGAGTCGCCGCCGCCGCGAAACGAGCCGCCGCCGCGAAGCGAGCCACCGCCGCGAAGCGAGCCACCGCCGCGAAGCGAGCCGCCGCCGCGAAGCGAGCCACCGCCGCGAAGCGAGCCGCCGGCGCGCAGCGAGCCACCGCCGCGAAGCGAGCCGCCGGCGCGCAGCGAGCCACCGCCGCAACGTCATTCTGAGTCCAGGGAGGACCGAGCGCCGGCGAAGGTGAAAGATCCGCGGTGACACGATGCACAGCGAGATCGGGCAACTTGAAACTGGGACCGCGGGCGTCCCGCCCGCATCGGCGGCGACTGGATCAACCTGAATGGGAGAGTGGCATTCACAGAATGCGGGCGGGACGCCCGCGGTCCCAGTAGGAGAGGTCCCGACCGACCGGAAGGTCTGAGGTGGAGCACGCGGAATAAAAAGGGGTTGAGGATGAAAGTCGGAAGGTCAATTTCTTGTCACAGACTCACGAGCTCTATGTTATTCAGTGCCGGCCTGGTTCTGGGCGCGCTTTTTCCAACCGGCGCTGCTCAGGCACAAACGATCGATCCAGATCTTCGCCCGGATCTGCGGCGCGCGCTCGCGGCGCAGCCTGACGCTTCCGCCGGCAAAGGTAGGGTCAACGGTTACGTTCCGGCGCGAGCCGCAGCGCCAGGAACAGTCCGAACCGATTCTTCGTCGCGCACGCGGACGGATGGATCGCCGTCACTCTCGCTGCCGCGTCCTCCTGCCGCCGTAAACATTCCGGCGACGGGTTCAATTCCGCCCGGCACGCCTCTGACTCAGATCCTGCATACATCGCAGTTGAGTTTGAGCTCGACTGCGGGGACGGACGAGCAGTTTGTCGATCGCAATGGCGATCTGATCGCGGACGAAAGGACAACCTTTGATTCCGCGGGCGGCTCCTTCGATATCGCGGTGGGCCAATCAGGAGCGCGTTACGAAGTTTACTCCGCGACTCTCAACAACCAACTAGTCGGCGTCTTGGTAGTTGCGCTCGATACTAATGGCGACTATCGCCTCGACAGCTCGACGACTTACAACCTGCGAACTGATTTTGCCCTGCGTTCGGCAGCCGCAGTTGTAACCGGCACGTCCAAAGCCGGCCGCGAGTTTGTAATCGTTTCGTCGAGCGGTTATTTCAACTCTGCAAATCCGAACGATCCGAATAATGAGCCTTCGCCGGGAGTAATACTGCTGGTGCGCGATCCCAGCACCGGCGGTTTTGACACGGCGCGCTCGCGCGAGCTGGTGCGGGTTGGCGACAATCGTCTCTACAACGCAAACGCTCTTGCTTTACTGCCGAACAATGATTTGCTAATCGCGGATTTTCATTCCGACGAGCTGCGCATCATTCGCGACAGCGACGGCGACGGCATGCCCGACACGCTCTCGGCGACCCCTTATTATTCCTATCGCTTCTCAAACGATGCCCCGCTTGACGTGGCCGTTAATTCACGCGGCGTGGTGTTTTCGCATTCCGCCGGCAACGACACCGTCATGCTCGTGCTTTACGATGACAACGCCGACGGGCGCGCCGATCGCGACCAAGTCTGTGTGGAAGGGCTCTCGATTGATAACAATCTTTTTCTTCACGGACTCACGGTTGATGGTGCGGGAAACGTCTACGTTATCGAGGATGCTTCCGGCCCGGCTGATGGCAACGCGGGCAATGGCGGAACTCCGCGCGTCGATGCCTTTCCTGACAGATTTCAGGATGGCTTTCTGAGCAATGGTTCAATTTTTACGCGGGCTGATGACGCGGTGAGCCAGGCATTGTCTGGACTCGCCTTTGGCGCGTTGCCACCAAACCGGATCGACGATGCACAGTTTTTCGTCAGCCAACACTACCGCGATTTTCTAAATCGCGAACCTGATGCAAGCGGGCTTGCTTTTTGGGTTAATGAAATAACCTCGTGCGGGACCAACACGCAGTGCATTCAGGTCAAGCGCGTCAACGTGTCCGCGGCCTTCTTCCTCTCGATCGAGTTTCAGGAAACCGGCTATCTGGTCTATCGCTTCTACAAATCGGCTTACGGCAATTTGTCCGGCGCGCCGGTGCCGCTGCGACTTAATGAATTTCTGCCTGACACGCAACAGATCGGACAAGGCGTGATCGTGGGCGTCGGCAACTGGCAGACACAACTCGAAACAAACAAGCAGGCCTTCGCGGCGCAGTTTGTCGCGCGCTCGCGATTTACCTCGGCCTTTCCCGGCTCGTCGACGCCGGCGCAGTTTGTCGATGCTCTTTTTGCAAACGCCGGCGTGACGCCAACTTCAGCCGAGCGCACGGCAGCCATCAACGAATTTGGCGGCGCGGGCACGAGTGCCGACGCGGCAGCGCGGGCACGCGCGTTGCGGCGAGTGGCGGAGAACGCGACGCTCGGACAGCAGGAATTCAACCGGGCGTTTGTGTTGATGCAATACTTCGGTTACCTGCGACGGAATCCCAACGATCCGCCGGAGCCCGGACTGAATTTCGACGGCTACAATTTTTGGCTGAACAAATTGAATCAGTTCAACGGTAATTTCGTGAACGCGGAGATGGTTAAGGCATTTATCACGTCGGGCGAGTACCGGCAGAGGTTTGGATCGTGATGGAACTTGACCCACCCGCTACCGCAGGTGGTACTGCCACGAGCGGATTAAGTCTTAGGATCCACAGTCAGGCGAGGCAGGACGCGGGGTTGGCCGTCAATTTCTGAAACTATGTCCCCGATGCGGTGCGCTCCCATCTTCCGATAAAAGCCTTCCGCGTTTGGGTCTGATGAAATCTCGACGGAAGAAATTTGTTCGGTAGCGGCCCGCTGCATAGCGTGGATGAACAGCTCTTTGCCGACGCCGGCGCCGATGTGCGCCGGCGCTACCCAAAGATGGTCCAACTCAGCCTTGTCCTCGCGAACAATCAAGGCGTAAAAGCCGAGCAGCTCGCCTTCGCATTCGGCAACGTAAACCTGATTCGCGGAGACGTAGTCAGGCGAGATGGTGAGATCGTTTTGCCAGTGCTCAATCCAATGTTCCGGATAGCCCCAATGTCGTTTGGCATCATGAGCAATCGTGGTCAACGTCGCCGCGTCGTCAGGTAGTGCTTCTCTGATTTTCAAGTTCTGGATCGTCCGCGCTAGGCGCAATCATCATTAACCGGTCGCTACTACCACCCCAGCGCGGCTGCCGCGCCGGGGACCCCGGTCGGCTCCCGGTTCTGACTTAGTCATTTCTCTTGTTATCAACAATTGACTTGCTCAACTTCTCAACGAGCTCGCGCGCTTGAACGGCAAACTCACCTTTAGGTTCCAGACGCAAGTACTCCTGGTATTCAGCCAGCGCGCGCTCCGGCTGGTTTATTCGTAACAGAATATTTCCCGCCAGCAAGTGGGCTTCGGCAAAATCCGGTTTCAATTGCAGCGTGTGACCAATCGCCGGACCTGCCTTCGCAATGTTATTCAGGTCCCAATAGAGACGCGCCAGCGTGAAGTAGCCATGCCAGGATTTGTCGTCGAGCTTGAGTCCGTCCAGCAAAGTTTTTTCCGCTTCATCAAAACGTTTTTGTCGCCAGTAGATCTCGCCCAACGAAAGGACCGCGGCAGCGCTGCTGGCCTTCAACTCCACCGCTCGCTGAAAAGCGGATTCTGCTTTCGCCCATTCGCGCGCGTCCATGAACGCTGTGCCCAGCAGGAGGTGTGCTTCATAAAACTCGGGATAGAAAGAGATCGCCTTATGCAGGTGCTCAACTGCTTCACCGTAACTCTTCTTGCCCAGCGCCGCGCGTCCGCGAATCAATTCTTCGCGAGCTTCGGCCGGCGCACGCGCATCGATGACATCGATCAAAGCTATGGCGCCTGACTTTTCAGCGGCGAGCTCGAAAACCAGGAAGGCGCGAAACATAACTTGCAGATCTGCATCCTGTTGCGCCAGCCGATAACCGGGGGCCTTGACTATTACCCGGTAGTAACCACGTTGCAGGTTTGGGAAACGAAAGCGCCCATTGCTGTCGGTGTCGATTTGATCGACCACGCCGCCACCAAATCTTTCCAGCCGGATGGAAATCTTGCTCGCTGGCAGACCGGTGTCGGCCAGGCGCACCTGGCCTACGACTTCAAATGAGTTAGGCGAAGCCGCGGAATAAGTGTCGCGCTCACGCTGCGCAAAAAGAGGCGAACTAATGGCCAGCGCAAAGATGAAAGCCAGTGAGTAGTGATGAAGGCGTAACACGTCAATTGCCTGACAAACGCTGTTTGGTATTCAGATTATTCAATCACGTAGCTCTGCTACAAAAACTAAGCCGGGCGGATTACGGTCCGCCCGGCAGAGTTAGCTTCCCAGAGTGGCGTCAGTGAGTGTATTTCAAGCCAAACTGAATCAACCGTGCCGGAACAGCGGTGCTCGTAATCTGAGTAAATGTGGACAGTGTGCCGATGTTAACCGACGACGGCGTACTAAAGATTGGGTGGTTGAACAGGTTGAAGACCTCGGTGCGAAACTGGAACGAGTGTGATTCGCCCAATGTAAAAGATTTCGTCAGCGAGACGTCCCAGTTTTGCTGATAAGGGGCGCGCCACGCGTTGCGCGGGGCCGTACCCCAACCGGTGATCGATGCCCCGGCGCTGTTCGGAAGGTTTGGCGACGTACCGAAGCACTCGGGTCGCAGGTAATGATCAAGCCGCTGCTGCAGAGTGCCCTGGGTGTAGGCGTCCGCGATTCGGCTACAAAGGAATTGGGCCGTGCCGCCGGCGGTGCCAAACAAGCCGCCACTGGTGCTATCGGTTACCGAGAACGGCAGGCCTTTTTGATAGGTGATGATGCCGCTTATAGTCCAACCCCTGAAAACCGGATTGTCCATGAAGCTGTTTTTCATCACCGGAATATCGTAAGCGTAACTTACAACCAGACGGTGCGGACGATCAAAGTCGCCGCGCGCTTTATTCTGCGCGGGGTTGGATTGATCGTTATAGATGTTGCCACCATTCTGGCCGGCGCGAGTGGCGTTCAACTCGTCCGTACTCAGCGAGCCGCTGACATTGTCTTCGGTCTTTGACAGAGTGTAGGCAGCCTGGAAATAGAGACCGCGATGCAGCCGCCGCGACAGCGTGGTCTGCCAGGAACTGTAGTTGGCGAATCCGATGTTGCCGGAATAGCGCGATCCGCGCTTGCGCGAGAGACCAATAATTTGGTGGCGCAGTTCCTCGTTGTTGACCGTGTTCGTGGTGATGTTGTAGGTCACACCGTTCATGTCACGAACAACGATTGGGGTCGAGGGGCTGGCCAGCTTGGCGATAAACGGATCCCAGATTCCGATGCCGCCAAGATAGTGTGACCCGATGTAGCCGCTCTCGATGGCCCAACCGCCCTTCAGTTCACGCTGCACCGTCAAGTTCCACTGTTGAGTGTACGGCGTAAAGGCATCAAGCGGGGCACTGGTAAACGATGCCAGGTTGATCGAGCAGTTTGTAGCCGTTCCGCCATAGTTGAGACATTGCTGTCCGGCCGCGTTGACGAAAATCGGCGCCACTCCCGGGTCGTTGATATCGAGTGGGCCGGCGCCACTCACGCGACGGAGTCCGGCGAAAAAGGTTGCTGTCGGGATAAACGCGGTAGCCACGATAGACGGTGGTGGCTGACCGGCGAGCGGATTTGCGAGTTGCAACGTCGTTGGGACCGCCCGACTCTCGAGCGGTTGGACGGTGAACGGCGCCGCCAGCGAATTCTGCAGAATGTTCTGGTTGGAAAGACGCTGGTAATAGATCCCGTAGCCGCCGCGCAGAACCGTTTTCTGATCGCC
>Ga0137409_10002173_pt1 | contig 21145 bp, 16 predicted proteins | sample CZODoug1_16funga_FD_122059 | JGI IMG/M metagenome (GOLD analysis project Ga0137409, IMG submission 122059) | Vadose zone soil fungal communities from Angelo Coast Range Reserve, California, USA - CZODoug1_16fungal (Hybrid Assembly) | ecosystem: Environmental > Terrestrial > Soil > Vadose zone... | reverse complement strand
TGGCGACGCGCGAGGACCCGAATCTAAGAGCTATCTTCGGATACTACAGTTGTGCACCAATTGACGCTCTTCCAAGTCCGATCCCGGCGCCGAGATCAGCGCTGGCGACGCGGCTCAGACTCGTTCAATAGCGCTCTATGCAGATGTCGGCCAGAAGCTACTCGCCACTCTCGCTCGCACCGCTGCTCCTCATCGTGCTCCTGGGCAACGGAGGATGCGTGGCGGCTGGTCTCGCCGCGGTGGGGCCCATGCTCGGCTCCATCACCGCACTCGGTGATCGGACCGTCGAGCGCACGATCCCGGCGGTCGTGCTCCCGTCGATGGTGTTCCCTTCGACGAGGCCGTCGTCCGCCTTCAGCAGCAGCCCCCGGGCGCGATGGTTGCGAATCACCGTATGGCGCACGACATAGCCGCTCCCCGCGGCCGCCGGATTGCTGGCCTGCCAGTCGAAGCCCGCCGGGAGCCCGGGCTCCGTCGTCACCTCGGCAAAGCGGAAGCGCGACAGATCCGCGAAGCCGTGAAAGCGGCTTTTGCCGGCCGGCGCATAGTCCTTGAGCCCGCGCACGGACACCACGCGGGCCTCCCCGGCCAGGCCGCCCTCGGGAGTGATCAGCCGCAGAGGATCGCCTTCGCGCAGGACGCCGTCCGTCACCACCCACGACTTCTCCCTCGCCTCCACGAGGAGAGCGTAAGAGCCGTGGATCGCGACGCCGTCGTCCCCCATCCCCTCGAACAGGCAGCCGTCGAGCGTGGGGCCTCGTCGTACGCCGCTGCTGTGGAACGCGTCGGCGTTGCAGGACAGCAGCGGCGGCTCCTCGGCGCCGGCGGGTTTCGGCCCGTACGTCACCGTCGCCTTATAGCGGTTGCCGCCTTCGCCCCCGTCCTCGTGGATGCAGAAGCCGCCGCCGTTCCGGATCGTCAGGTCCTCGACCGTGATGCCCGCGGAGCCGCCGATATAAAGGTCGGTCGCGACCTGGCCGCGGAAGGCCATCCGATCTCCGACCTCCACCGCGTGCATCGACGCCCCGCTCTTCCGCGGGAAGTGCAGCCGGAACAGCCCGTCGCCGAGGCGCTCTACGCGGGACGCGGTCACGTCCGTACTGCCCGCCCTGATCTGCCGGCTCCGGGGTTCAAAGACATAGCCCGTCGGCCGTTCGACCAGTTCGGGATATCCCGCGTCCAGGCGGACGTCGTAGCTTCGCTCGTCCGCCGCGATCGCCGCGATGCGGCCCTGCGTGAAGGGCGGCGTTTCATGACGCAGGCCGAGTCCCGTGAGCCGGATATTCCGACAGCCGGTGAACTTGAGGCCGCCTTTGGCGGGATCGACGAGGACCAGCTCGACGCCGCGGGCACTGATCTCGAGGTCCCTGGCCCCGCGAAGCCACAGGGGCTCCGACAGGCGATATCGGCCGGGGGGGATTTCGACGCGGGATCGGCCGGTCTGCACGGCTTCGTCGAGCAGGTGCTGCAGGGCGGCGGAATCATCCTGGACGGCGGCCAGGACGCTCAGAAGGCAGGAGAGCAGCATCCCGAAGGGGAGCCGCGACGAGGGACGGGTGTGACGGAGTTCTCCGGCCGGCGGAGCTACTTCTTCAGCTTCTCTTTCGTGAAGACGTCGTCGGGGATGGGCTCGTTCACCTTCACCGACTTTCGCAGCAGCCGGGTCCAGCAGTCCTCTTTGGTATGGTCGACCATCTTGATTTCCGTGGGCACGAGGACGCCGCCCTCGCTGGTGTAGTCGCCGAAGGTCAGGGTCCGGACCTTCTCTCCCTGATCGTCATAAAAAGCAAGCCGGGTGGGGACGGACTTCGCCTTGAGGACGCTCATCTCGAGCTTCGGAAACAGCGTCTTCTTCCCCTCTTTCGCCGTGAGGACCAGCGTGACCAGTTCGGGCGTCTCGGAGCTCACCGCGGCCTGATAGTCCGCGGAGTACCGGGAGACGCAGAAGTCCTCGACCCAGAACGCCATGGTCAGGTAGCCCACCCGGGCATGCCCCGTGATGCGCCTCGTCGACCCCATGAGGCCGAAGTGGCTGTAGATTTCCGTCGGCGAAAGCGTCAGGAGCCGCGACCCCGCCACCTTCGCCGGAGCGGTGAACTCCAGCAACCGCTTGTCCCCCTTCGTCAGCAGCGTCAGGGCGAAGGTTTCCTCCGCCTTGCCCGGATGCTGGTTGACGACCTCGAACTCCTGGGTCAGGGTTTCCGCCCGGTTCAGCGCCTCGTCCACGGCCGCCAGCACCTTGTCCCCGGCGGCGCCCTTGTCCTCCTGCGCGGCGCCCCGGGAGAGGACCACGCCGGCAAGCATCACGGCCGACCGCAGCAGACTCCGCATCGTCCACACTATACCACGTCGACGGGACTGCATCCGGGGTCCCCAGCCGTGCTATAGTTCGGGTTGACATGGGCAAGGCCATCAGCTACTGCAGCTCCTGCCAGACGCAGATCCGGGAGGCCGACTTCGCCAAGGGCAGCGCCTTCCACATCGAAGAGCGCGCCTTTTGCCAGGCGTGCAGCGGCGAGGCGATCAAGTCCGTCGCGCCGGAGAAGGTCGGCGCCCTGCTGAAAGAGATCGCCGCCCAGGCGCGGAAGGCCGCCGGGACTCCGGCCTCGTCCAAGTCCCTGCCGATCGTCCCCGATCTCCCGCCCCGTCCCCGGCCGGCGCCGCGCAACAACTCGATGGTCCTGATGGGTGCGGCCGGCGGGGCCGTCGTCCTCGTCGGGATCCTGGTCTTCGCGTTTTCGGGGACGACCCGGGAGCCGGCCCCCGAGAAACCTGCGGCGCCGGTCGTCGAGACGAAAGCGAAGCCCGTCCCGGATAAAGGCGTGGCCGCCTACGAGGCGCTCGCGGCGTTTGCGGCCGCGTCGACCGATCCACAGGCGATCCTCCAGCGCTGCCTGGAGGCGCGGCCGGAACTGCGCGGGACGAAATACGAGGCGCGGCTCGAGGAGATCGAGAAGCGCGCCAAGGACGCCTGGGACAGGGATCTGAAGGACGCGCGCTTCAAGACGTTCCTCCAATCGGTCGCGACGATGCGCGCGGACGATCCCGGCTTCCAGCGCCGCGGCGAAATCCGGTCGCTGATCAACTCCGGTAGGGCGGCCGCCGGCTCCAACAAAGGCGCGGTCGAGCAACTGCTGGCGGACTACGACCGGGCCTTCCTCGACGCGGCGAAGTCCGCGGCGGAGAACATCCAGCTCCGCGCCGCCGAGTTCGCGGCCCAGGGGCGCTTCCGCGCGGCGGCGGCGGCACTGGACGAATACCCCGCGTCGTTCCGGGAGACGGAATTCGCGAAGCCGGTGAGCGAGGCCAGAGCGGCCCATCAGCGCAAGGCGGAGGACGCGGCGCGTGCGGAGGCGGAAGCCGCGCGGGCCGATGCCGACCGGCGGAAAGCCGTGTGGTCCGCATGGAAGGCCGCGGCGGACCAGAGCACGGAGTTCCTCCCCGCCTGGGGAGACCGCACGGACGTCCAGCGCCTGCGTCCCGCGGCAGGCGGCAAGCCCTGCTCGCTCGAACGGGAGTTCGAGATCCCCCCCGGCAAGGGCGCCGTGATCGGCCTCTGGGCCGGCCGCGAGGAAGGTCGCCCGGGATGGACGCTGAAAGTGATCGCGGGCGGAAAGGCGCTCGACACGGTCCCGGTCGGTCCGGACGGCCGGATCTGGAAGCCCGTGCTCGTCGACCTGACCCCGGTCTCCGGGAAGAAGATCGTGATCCGGCTGGAAGCGCTCGACCTCGCGCCCGAGGCGGAGCCGATCTACATGAGCAATCTCGACGTGCGGATCGTGGCCGACGCGGCCGCGGCGGCGTCGATGATCGCGAAGGAGCAGGATCCGCTGACCGGCTGGACGATCTCCTGCAGCTCGAACAACGGTTTCCTCCCGTTGATCCTCCCCGAGTTTCGCGGCCGGCCCCGCGTGGTGGAGACGCATCCCTTCAGCGAGCAGAAGCCGGGAACGGTCGAGCGGGACGTGACGATCCCTGCGAAGAGGCGCGCGATGTTGTCGTTCTGGGTCACCCACGCCCACGACGCCGATTGGGAGCTGCGCGTCCTCGTCGAGGGGACCCTGCTCAAGAAGGAGCTCGTCGGCGGCGACGACGCGTGGCGGCAGTACACGTTCGACCTGAGCGCGCACGCCGGGAAGACGGTCAGGATCTCGCTGCAGAACGCCGCGAACAACTGGTCCAGCGAGTTCGCGTACTGGAGCGACGTCGCGGTCACCGTCGGCGACTAGCCCTCCGATTTCCGTTGTGATTTCCGCGCCCGCGGCGTTATAACCCTGAGAATTCCAACCAACGAAGGAGCCGATCCATGAAAGCCCTGCTCTCGCTGACCCTGCTCGGCACGCTCGCCCTGCAGGACAAGGTCGACCTCAAGGTCGGCGACGCCGCCCCCAGCTTCTCCGCCAAGGACGATACCGGCGCCGACTGGAAGTCGGGCGACCACGTCGGGAAGAAGATCCTCGTGGTCTACTTCTACCCCGCGTCGTTCACGAGCGGCTGCACCAAGCAGGCCTGCGCGTACCGCGACGACCAGAAGGCCCTCAACGACGCCGGCGCCGAGGTCATCGGCGTCAGCGGCGACGAGGTCAAGAACCAGGAGGCCTTCAAGAAGTTCCACAAGCTCAACTTCACCCTTCTCGCCGACGACAAGGGCGACGTCGCCAAGGCCTTCGGCGTGGAGACCAAAAAGGGCGGGTCGGTGAAGCAGAAGATCGACGACAAGGACGAGGAGTTCACCCGCGGCGTCACCGAGATGCGCTGGACTTTCGTCATCGACAAGGCCGGCAAGATCGCCTACAAGAACACCAAGGTCATCGCTCCCGAGGATCCCAAGACCGTCCTTGAGGTGATCTCCAAACTGAAGTAGGAGCCGACCATGATCCAGTGGCTCGCCGCCGCCCTGCTCGTCTGCGGCCTCGCCTCCGCGCAAGACAGCAAGTTCGGGCACTCCTATAAGGGCAAGGCTCCGCCCGAGATCGCCGGGGCCAAGGAGCAGTGGATCAACGCGCCGGACGGCCTTCAGATCGCCAAGCTCAAGGGCAAGGTGGTCTGGCTGGAGTTCGGCTTCCTCAAGTGCGGTCCCTGCAAAAAGATGGCGCCCATCATGGACAAGTGGCACCAGGAGTACGGCTCCAAGGGGCTGGTGATCCTGGACATCGACGACGGCGGCGTGGACGACCTCGACGAAGTCCAGAAGGACGTCAAGGAGAAGGGCAGCAAGTACGCGGTGCTCTGGGACAAGGACAGCCGCAACTGCCAGACCTACGGGATCGAGGTCTTCCCCCGGGCCTACCTGGTCGGCGTCGACGGCACGGTCCTCTGGGAGGGGATCCCCAACGAGAAGCTCGAGGAGATCGAGAAGCTGATGACGGCCGAGTTTGCAAAAGTGAAGAAGTAGAGCAATAATGACGGCCCGGCGGGTGTTTCATAGGGGAGTTCCAGAGGAGCGTTGAAGGAGAACGATATGGCGAGAATTCTGGCGTTGGTGGCCGTGGTGGCCATGGCGGGATCCGCGATCGCTTCGGAGGAAGAGGCGGTCCAGCTGAAAATCACCGTGGACGGCATGAGCTGCCCCACCGGATGCGCCCCCAAGGTGGCGAAGGGGCTGCAGAGCATCGCGGGCGCCAAGGACGTGAAGCTCGCCGACTTCGACAAGGGCCTCTTCACGATGGCCATCGACGCGAAGAACGGCGTCAGTCCCGACGCCTTCAAGAAGGCGCTGGAAGGCTACAAAGTCACGAAGATCGAGGCCACGCTGACGGGCACGGTCTCGATGAAGGACAAGGAAATGACCCTGACGACGGCCGCCGGCACGAAGTACGTGCTCGCGATCGGCGCCCCCAAGGAGTGCTGCGCCGACGAGAAGGCGAAGAAGGAAGAGCCCAAGGAGGAGTCGCCTCTTCTGAAGGCGCTGCGCTCGAAGGTCGAAGGCTTCGCCAAGGAGAACAAGACGGCGAAGGTCAGCGGCGTGATCGCCGAGTGCTGCGACGTCTCGATCGTCGTCGCCTCGATCGACACGGTCGAGAAGGCCACGAACTAAGCCGGCGAATTCCAGAAACAGCCCCGGAGGACTTCCTCCGGGGCTGTTTCTTTTTCCGCCCCCACCGGGTAAGGTGGAGTCCGCCATCCGAGGGAGGAATGCATGCTGACCCTGCTCGCCGCCGCAGCGCTCGTCCTCTTCCAGGCCGAGGATCCCGGCAAGGGCCGTCTCCCCCTCCAGACGCCGGAAAGCTGGATCGGCAAACGGCAGGAGGGGGCCTTCGTCCTCGTCCCGAAGGATCTTCCGCAGGGCAAGCTCTATACCGTCGTCTCTGCGGACCTGCAGACGAAAGTCGGCTCGCTCGACGGTCTGCTCGACGCGGGCAAGGCGAGCCTCGGACAATCCGGCACGTTCAAAGCGCTGAAGGGTCCGGCGGAAAGCAAGAGCGAGGGAGGATGGGACTATAAGGTCCTCATCGGCGCGCTGGAGAAGGAGGGCGCCGCCCTGCCCGTCCAGGTGATCGCCTTCCGCAAGGGCGAGGACGAGGGGCTGGTGATGGTCGTCTCGGACAGCGTCGAGACGCTCGAGAAGTACTCGGACGCCTTCTCCGCGATGATCCGGTCCGTCGGCGCGCCGAAGACCGCGGCTCCGGCGGCTCCGGCGGCGACGGCCAACGACGTCCGCTACAAGGCGCCGGAAGGCTGGACGTCGAAGACGCTCGACGGCGGGATCGTCATGTTCACGCTCGACAAGAAGGACTTCTATGAACAGTATTCCTACCGCATCCTGATCCTGCCGAGCGAGCCGCTGCAGGGCACCCTGCGGCAGAAGTTTCAGAACCTGTGGACCGTGCACGTCAACGGGAACTTCACGACGACGATCGTTCCGATCCCGCTGGTGCGCCGGCTGAAGTCGGGCATGGCGGTGGCCGTCGACCAGGACGGCCGGGCGAAGAACAAGGACGGCGTCGTGCAGCATGCGGGCCTCACCCTCCTCGCCCGCGGCAATCGCTGCGTCCCGATCCTGGGCTTCTATTTCGGCCTCGGAAACACCGACCTGTTGCAGAAGGCGCTGGAGCCGATGCTGGAATCGGCGGAGATCCCCGGGTCGGGCGACGACAGAGTCGCGCTCGTCGACGCCGCGGACCTGCCGGGCTCCTGGAGCACGTCGTCGGTGTCGCTCGCCAATTACGTCACCTCGGCCGGCGCCTACGCGGGCGACGCGTCGATCGCGACCGGCGAGGGAGTCACGCTCAACAAGGACGGGACCTTCAAGCGGTCGTTCAGGGCGGTCTCCGCGAAGATGCGCTTCCAGGAGAACTCGGAAGGGACGTGGAAGACCGACGACAACCTGCTCGACCTGACCCTGAAGGACGGCTCGAAACAGGTGTACCGGATCTTCGGCGTCGGCGGCGACGCCAAGGGCGGGACCTTCCTCATTCTGAGCAACGCTGCGAACACGGAGCAGCAGGCGGATCTCTGCATTCCGCGCCGCACCTTCGTCGGCGAATGGTTCAAGCGGAAGGACTGAGCCCCACCCCGGGAACATTCCGGCGTTCCCCTCCCGCCGACCCCGGTAAGGGGTAGACTTCAATACTGAACAAGCGGCAGGCGCCTGCCAGGGGATTCCTCCCCAAGCCACGGCGGCCCTGACCCTCTGGGGGGAATGCTCGGCGGCATGGGGAAGGACTTTTTTCGCGGCCGGCGGGCGCTGATCACCGGCGGTTCCAGCGGGATCGGCGCCGCGATCGGCGCCGAGCTCGTGCGCCGCGGCGCCCACGTCTTCCTCGTCGCCCGAAATGCGGATCGCCTGGAGCAGGCGGTCGCCTCCCTCCGCGCCCTCCCCCAGGACAGCGACCGGAAGATCGGCCACGCCGCGGCGGATATCCGTGATGCGGAACAGGCCGCGGATGCGCTGAAGCGTTGCGAGGAGCGCCTGGGTCCCGTCGATCTCCTGATCAACTCGGCGGGGATCACCCGGCCCGGCTACGCGGAGGAGCTTCCGCTCGAGGCGTATCGCGCGCAGATGGACACGAACTATATGGGGACCGTCCACGTCGTGAAGGCGGCCCTCCCCCTCCTGATCCCGAGGCGCTCGGGCTGGATCGTCAACCTCTCCAGCGCCGCGGGGTTCAAAGGCGTGTTCGGATACGCCGGGTACTGCGCCTCCAAGTTCGCCGTCCTCGGGTTTTCCGAGGCGCTGCGCGCAGAGCTCGTGCGCCACGGCATCGGCGTCACCGTCGTCTGCCCTCCGGACACGCGCACCCCGATGCTCGAGGCCGAGTCGAAGATCCGCCCCTTCGAGACCGCCTACCTCGCGGCAAAAGGAAAGGTGCTCGACGTCGAGACCGTGGCGCTCGCGGCCCTGCGCGGCGTCGAGCGCCGCAGGTTCCTCGTCGTGCCCGGCTTCGAGACCAAGTTCCTCCGTTTCGCCAACGGCGTGGCCCCGGCGGCCATCGACTCGATGTTCGACCGCATGGTGCGGGCCGCCCAGCGCCAACAGAACCAGTTAGGACGATGAACATGCACATCCACCCGGTCGCCGCCCCCGCGGAAGCCATGCACGCGCTCCTCGACGCCGTTCAGCAGCGGCACGACCGCTGCCACGACCTCTACGCCGAGCACATCAATCCCCGGATGATGCGCGTGTTGCGGCTCATGGGTTTCGACGAGCCCTTCACGAAGGCGCACGGATGTTATCTCGAGGGCCGCGAGGGCAAGCGCTTCCTCGATTTCCACTCCGGGGAGGGCGCGACCAGCCTGGGACACAATGATCCCGACGTGACCCGCTTCCTCGCCGAGATCATGCAGCAGGGTCTGCCCAACATGGTCCAGCTCAACTGCAACGTGCTCTCCGGCATGCTGGCGGAGCGGCTGCTCGCCAAGGCCCCGCCCTATATGAAGAAGGTCTACTTCACCAGCTCCGGCGGCGAGGCGGTGGATTCCGCGCTCAAGTTCGCCCGCGTCGCCACCGGCCGCACGCGCTTCCTGTACTGCCGCCAGAGCTTCCACGGCCTGACCTTCGGCGCCCTGTCCGTCTGCGGGGACGACGAGTTCAAGGAGGGCATCGGCCCCCTGCTGCCGAACACGACGCGCATCGAGTTCAACGACCTCGACCAGCTCCGCGCCGAGCTGAAGAAGGGCGACGTCGCCGCCTTCATCACGGAACCGATCCAGGGCCGCGAAGTGCGAGTCGCCGACCCCGGCTATCTGGCAGCCGCCGGCCGCCTCTGCCGCGAGCACGGCGCCCTGTTCATCCTCGACGAGATCCAGACGGGCCTCGGCCGGACCGGGACCTTCTTCGCGCTGGAGTCCCTGGGCGCGGAACCCGACCTCCTCACCGTGTCGAAGGCGCTGAGCGGCGGCCTGGTTCCCGTCGGCGCCGTGCTGATGCGCGATCGCATCTTCAACGCGATGTATTCCAGCCTCGAGCGCTGCTACGTCCATCACTCCACGTTCGGCTCGAACACGCTGGCCATGGCGGCGGGACTGGCGACGCTCGAGGTGATCGAGAGCCGCTCGCTGGTCGCCAATTCGAAGACCATGGGGACCCGGATCCGGGAGGGCCTGGACCGTCTGAAGACCAGACACCGCATGCTCGCCGACGTCCGAGGCCTGGGGCTGATGTTCGCGATCGAGATCGCCAAGCCCCAGGGCGGCTTCTTCGACAAGCTGAAATGGAACGTCATCGAGGGCATGAGCAAGGGCCTGATGCCGCAGATGGTCGTCATCCCCCTCTTCAAGGACCACGGCATTCTCTCGATGGCGTCGGGGATCAACAATGTGATCAAGTTCATCCCGCCCATGATCGTCGGGGAGCAGGAGGTCGACTATTTCCTGCGCTCCCTCGACCAGGTGCTCGAGGCCTGCGAAAACACCGGGAAGCCCCAGGAGCTGATCTTCGGGATCGCGCGCCGTTCGATCGGACTGTGAACCGGAATCGCTGTAACTTCGGCGCCATCCCTGTCACATAGGGATATCCCCTGAGGAGAACTCCATGACCTTCAAGCTCGCCGCCTGCCTCGCTCTGGTCTGCGTCTGCGTCCAGGACGACGCCCTCGTCCTCCGCCTCAAGTTCGACGATCAGAAGATCGACGACGGCGCCAAGGCCGTGGGCAAGGTCGACTTCGCCGAGGGCAAGGTCGGCGGCGCGCTGAAGCTGGACGGGACGGGGCATGTCGAGGTCGTGGGCACGGACGCGCTCGACAAGCTGCAGGCCGAGAGCTACTCGGTGCTGGCGTGGTTCAAGCCCGAGTCGGTGCCGCCCGGGACGGACACGGCGAACGACGCGCGCTTCGGGATCGTGATCAAGGCGGGCTGGCACACGGGGTTGAGCTACAACAACGAGAAGCAGTTCGTGATGGAGCACTGGCTGGCGCCGGCCGCGGGCAGCGAGGAGCCGGTGTGGGCGGGCGCGGGGACCTGGGAGGAGTCGGCGGACGCGGGCAAGTGGGTCCACCTGGCCGGCGTGGTGGACCGCAAGGCCGGCGCGACGAGGCTCTACGTGAACGGCGAGCTGAAGAACTCGGCGGACTGGGAAGCGGGCAAGCCGTCGCGCGACCCCGGCAAGCAGCCCTGGCGCGTGGGGATCGCGAGCCCGGGCGCCGAGAAGTGGGCCTGGCCCGCGAAGGGTCTCATCGACGACGTGCGTTTCTACAAGAAGGCGCTCACCGAGGCCGAGGTCGCGGCGGTCTACAAGGCCGGAACAAAATAGACCGTCGAAGTCGTTCCATCAGGTGGCGGCGCTCATGAGCTGCTGATCCGTGGCGCCGGCGCCGGGGAACTCGCCCGCCACCCTCCCCGCCTTGAACACCAGGATGCGGTCCGCCATCTGGCGGATTTCCTCGAGCTCCGACGAGATCAGGATCACCGCCGTCCCCTCCCGCGCCAGCTCGCGCACCAACGATTGCAGTTCCGCCTTCGCCGCCAGGTCCACGCCTTTCGTCGGCTCGTCGAGGATCAGCACTTTCGGCCGCGTCTCCAGCCACTTCGACAGCACGACCTTCTGCTGGTTCCCCCCGCTCAGCTCGCTCACGAGCTGCTCCGCGCCCGAACAGCGGACCTTGAGCCGCTCGATCGACGACGCGACCATGCCCCGCTCGCGCGACGCCGACACCACTCCGAACGTGGATAGCCGACCCAGCGACGCGAGCGATATGTTATGGCCGATCTCCAGCTTGAGGATGAGCCCCTGCAGCTTTCGGTCTTCCGGCACCAGGCCGATGCCCTGCGCGATCGCGTCGCGCGGGCCGGTGAAGACCACGTCGCGCCCGCCGACCCGGATTCCGCCGCGCGCGGGGTCGATCCCGAACAGGGCCCGCGCGACCTCCGTCCGGCCGGCGCCGACCAGGCCGAACCAGCCGAGCACCTCCCCCCGGTGGACCTTGAAGCTCACTCCCCGCAGGTCCCGCACCGACAGCACCTCGTCGCCGATCGCTGCCGCCGCGCCGCGGTCGACGGTCACCTCGCGTCCCGCCATATGGCGCACGAGCTCCTCCCGGGGCGTCGTCTTCGCATCGACGGTCGCCACCTTCCCGCCGTCGCGCATCACCGTCGCCCGGTCGGAGATCGCCTGGATCTCCTTCAGGCGATGCGATACGAACAGCTGCGTCACGCCGCGCGCTTTCAGGTCGCGCAGGATGCGGAACAGCACCTCGACCTCGCCCTCCGAAAGGCTCGCGGTCGGCTCGTCGAGCGCGAGGACCTTGGGCTCGAACGCCAGCGCGCGGACGATCTGGACCAGCTGCTTCTGCGCGACGGAGAGGCGCGACACCGTCGACGCCGGGTCGTAGTCGAGCCCGAGCGCGTGCAACCGGCGCTTCGCGTCGGCTTCGAGCGCGGCGGGCCGCAGCCACGCATAGGTCCCGAGGAAGATGTTCTCCGCGATCGACAGGTTCTCGCAGAGCGTGGTCTCCTGCGGGACAAGGCCGATCCCGAGCCGGTGCGCGCCATGCGGCGAGCCGATGCGCACGGGGTTTCCGTCGAGGAGGATCTCGCCCTCGTCGGGCGCGACGATGCCGCTGAGGATCCTGAGCAGCGTCGACTTCCCCGCGCCGTTGGCGCCGACCAGCGCGTGGATCTCGCCCGGGGCGACGTCGAAGGAGACGCCCCGCACCGCGTGGATTCCGCCGTACGACTTCGAGATCCCGCGGAACGACAGCATTACTTGCGCTCGGGGTAGCGCTCGTCCCAGGTCTTCCGGAAGGCCGGAAGGTTGTCCTTCGTGACCTCCTCGAGCTTCCCGTTGATGCGGCCGTCCGCGCCCGCCTGCACGGGCTTGCCGTCCGCCATATCCTTCAGCAGCCGAACGCTTTGTTCGCCCCAGCCCCAGAGGTCCTGCGCGAGCAGCATCGACACCTTGCCGTTCTCGAGATACTGCCAGCCCTTGGGCAGCGCGTCGCAGGAGACGACCTTGCACTTGGAGGGATCGACCGCGTCCAGCCCCTTGTCCCCGAACACCGCCCAGCCGCCGACGAGCACCATTCCCGCGAGGTCGGGATACGTGCTCACCGCGCCCGCCAGCTGCTGGATCGCCTTCTGCAGGTCGTCGTTGCACTTGTAGACCTGGACGACCTCGATCCCCGGGAAGTGCGCCTTGAAGCAGTCCTGGGCGCCCTTCACGCGGTTGGCCAGGTTCGGCGCGTCCGTGCCGGTCTGGATGATGACCTTGCCCTTCGTGATCAGCTTGCCCAGGTAGTGCGCGAGCTTCTCACCGCACTCGAGGTCGTCCGTGCCGTAGAAGCACTTCCGCTTCGACCCGGGCGCGTCCGAATCGAACGTCATCACGGGCACGCCCTTGCCGACCGCCTCGTCGATGGCGCCCTTGAGCGTATTGGCCTCGTCGACGGACACCGAGATGCCGGAGACCTTCTGGTCGGCCATCGTGCGGACGATCGACGCCTGCTGGGCGGGGTTGGACTGCGCGGGCGCCTGCCAGACGATCTCGATCTCGCAGTTCTCCTTCGCGGCGATCGCGGCGGCGGTCTTCTCGGCGCCGATGCGGCCGTAATTGAAGACGTCGTTCGAGAGCATCTTGGGGATCATGGCGATGCGGTACTTCTTCCTGCCGGCCGAGGCGCCGTCGCCGCAGCCCGCGAGACCGACGACCAGCAGCGTGATCAGGAGCTTGTTCATGCGGATTTCCTCCCCGGCCAGCGACCCAGACCCCGGCCTCCGCGGAGGAGGTCGAAGGCCACGGCGCCCAGCACCGCGGCGCCGTACGCGATCTCAATATATTCGGGCTTCACGCGGAGTTGAATCAAAAGTAGCTGGAGGACCTGGAGAGCGACGGCGCCGAGCAGCGCGCCGGCGACGGAGCCCTGCCCGCCCGCGAAGCTGACGCCGCCGATCGCGCAGGCCGCGATGATCTGCAGCTCGTAGCCGTTGGCGATGGCGACGTAGGCGGAGCCGTAGCGCAGCGCCATGGCCGAGCCTGCAAGCCCGCTGAAGAGGCCCGCGGCCGCGTAGATGCCGCACTTGATCCAGTCGACCTCCAGCCCGGAGAACCGCGCGGCCTCCTCGTTGCCGCCGACCGCGTAGACGTAGCGGCCCCACTTGAATCGGGCCATCAGGACCGAGGCGACGATGCCGAGGGCGAGCATCACCCACGCGGTGTGGCCGGCGAGCAGCGGGAAGAGGAAGAAAGGGCGGCTTTCCCAGCTGACGGAGATGCCCGGGCCGCCGGTCACCCAGTAGCTGATGCCGCGGGCGATCGACAGGAAGCCGAACGTCGCGATGAACGGCGGGAGCTTGAGCTTGCCGACGAGGAGGCCGCACGCGGCGCCGATCATCCCCCCCGAGACGACGCCCAGCAGCAGGGCGACCGGCCCGGAGAGCCCTTTGACCTGGAAGAGGTAGGCGAAGGTGACGGCGGCGAGGCTCATGACGGAGCCCGCGGAGAGGTCGACGCCGCCCGAGATGATGACCAGGCAGGCGCCGACGGCGGCGATGCCGACGAACGAGGCTTCCTGGAAGAGGCGCGGGAGCTGGTCGGAGAGCAGGAAGGAGCTGCGGGTGTTGACCCGCGAGGCGATCTCGCAGCCGAGGAGCATCGCGACGAGGACGATCGCGGTCCCGAATTCCCGCGTTTTCCAGAAGCGCAGAACCATACCCGGGGGCTATGCTACCGGACTGATGACGTTTCTGCGCCGCAGAAACGTCATCGGTCGTACTATACCTGTCCTCCAAGGAGAATCCATGCGCTGCATCCTCGCGGTCCTTCTGCTCACCCTCGCCCAGGACCCCAAGACCGAGCCGTTCGCCAAGGAAATCGAGGCCTTCGAGGCCAAGGACAAGACTGCGCCCCCGCCCCAGAACGAGATCGTCTTCGTCGGCAGCTCCAGCATCCGGCTCTGGAAGTCGACCGAGGCCTTCCCCGACCTCAAGATCATCAATCGCGGCTTCGGCGGCTCCCAGATGGCCGACTCGGTCCACTTCGCCGAGCGCATCATCCTCCCCTACAAGCCGCGCATCGTCGTCGTCTTCGCCGGCGGCAACGACATCAACGCGAAGAAGACGCCCGAGCGCGTCGTCGAAGACTACAAGGCGCTCGTCGGCAAGATCCACGCCGCGCTGCCCAGAACGAAGCTCTACTTCATCTCGCTCTTCCCCAACGTCGCGCGCAAATCCCAGGACGCCCAGTGCCAGAAGGTCAACGAGATGATCGAGGCGTATTCGAAGACCGATCCGCGCCTGGGCTATATGGAGACGGCGAACAAGATGCGCGCGGCCGACGGCGGCCCGCGCCCCGAACTGCTGCGCGCCGACGGGCTCCACATGAACGACGACGGCTACAAGATCTGGAACGAGATCGTCGGAGCGGTGCTGAGAAAGGCGCCGTAAGGATGATTGCCGCCCTTCTGGCCGGCTGCCTCCTCTTCCAGGACGACCCCGGCATCCGCGTGCCCGACGGCTTCGTCGTCGAGAAGATCGCCGGCCAACCTCTCGTCGAGCGGCCGATCATGGCCGGCTTCGACGAACAGGGCCGTCTGTATGTGGGCGACTCCGCCGGCGTCAATCTGCGGTTCGAGGATCTGCTCAAGGGCCCGCCCCACCGCATTCTGCGCCTCGAGGACAGCGACGGCGACGGCATCTTCGACAAGAGCGTCGTCTTCGCCAACAAGCTGACCTTCCCGATGGGTGCGCTGTGGTACCGCGGATCCCTCTATGTGTGCGCCCCGCCGAGCGTGTGGAAGCTGACGGACACCGACGGCGACGGCGTCGCCGACAAGCGCGAGGAGATCGTCACCCGCTTCGGCTCCAACGGCAACGCGGCCGACATCCACGGCCCCTTCCTCGCCCCCGACGGCTGGTTCTACTGGACCGACGGCCGCCACGGGCACCGCATCGATCAACCCGACGGTTCGCGCTCGGAAGGTAATGCTGCGCGCGTGTTCCGATCGCGGCCCGACGGCAGCCAGGTCGAGGTCGTCTGCGGCGGCGGCATGGACAACCCGGTCGAGATCGCCTTCACTGAAGAGGGCGAGCCGCTCGTCACCTGCCCGCTCTTCCAGGCCTCGCCGAAGCGCGTCGACGTCATCTTCCACGCGATCGAGGGCGGCGTCTTCCCGTATCACGAGTCGTACAAGGAATTCAAGCGGACCGGCGACCTGCTGCCCTCGACGCTGGACCTGGGCTGGGTGGCGCCCTCCGGCCTGCTGCGCTGCCGCGGCGACCAGTTCAAAGGGAGCTGGTTCACCGCGCAGTTCAACACCCACCAGGTGCAGCGGCACGTGATCGAGCGCGACGGCGCGACGTTCCGCGGACGCACCGAGGAGTTCCTGGTCAGCGACAATCCCGACTTTCACCCAACCGACGTGCTCGAGGACGCGGACGGCAGCCTGATCGTCGTCGACACCGGCGGCTGGTTCCGCATCGGCTGCCCGACCTCGCGCATCGACAAGCCGCAGATCAAGGGCGGCCTCTACCGGGTGCGGCGCAAGGATGCTCCGCGGATCGACGACCCGCGCGGCCTCCGCATCAAGACGGCCGACACGCCCGATCTGCTCGGCGACCCCCGATTCGCGGTGCGCGACCGCGCGATCGAGGACTGCGCCGATCCCGCGGCGCTCCGGCACTCCTCGAGCGTGGTCCGGCGCAATGCGGTCTGGGCGCTGTCGAGGCACACGGTCCCCGTCCGCGACGCGCTCCTCGATCCGGACGCGTCCGTGCGGATCGCGGCGGCGCACGTCGCCGGCCTGAGCTACGACCGGGCCGCGCAGCCCTCGCTGCGCAAGCTCCTGGCGGATCCCGATCCCGCCGTGCGGCGCGAGGCCGCGACTGCGCTCGGACGCCTCCGGGACCGGGCCTCGGTGCCCGAGCTGCTCGACGCGATCCGCGCCGGCGGCGACCGCTTCCTCGAACACGCCTTCATCTATGCGCTGATCCGCATCGACGACCGCCAGGCGACGTCGGCCGGATTGACGGACACGAACCCCTTCGTCCGCCGGGCGGCCCTGATCGCCCTCGATCAGATGGACCACGGCGCCCTCGCGCGCGAGCAGGTCACGCCGCTGCTCGACCCCGCGAATCCGCCGCTCCAGCAGGCCGCGCTCAGTATCCTCACCGCCCGCGGCTGGTCGGGCGAGCTCCTCGGCCTGATCCGCGAATGGCTCGCGGCGGAGAAGCCCAATCCCGAGACCGGGGCGATCCTGACGGCCTTCGCGAAGGACGCGGGCGTCCAGGACCTGGTCGCGCAGGCCCTGCGCTCGCCGAAGACGTCGACCGAGACCCGCCTGGTCCTGCTCGAGACCGTCGCGCGCGCGCCGATCGACCATCTGCCTGCGACCTGGGCCGCCGAGCTGCGCTGGAGCCTGGACCATCCGGACGAGCGCGTCGTCCGCCAGGCCGTGGCCGCGATCCGCGCCGGCGGGATCGCCGAGTTCGACGCGTCCCTGCTTGCGATCGCGAAGGATACGGGGCGCTCCGAAGACCTGCGGGTCGACGCGCTGGTCGTGGCGGCGCCGCGGCTGGCGAAGCTGGAGTCGGGGCTCTACGGATTCCTGCGCGAGAGCGTGGACCGGGAGAAGCCCGCCCTGTTGCGTCTTGCCGCCGCGCAGGCGCTCGGGTCGGCGCCGCTGAGCAGCGATCAGCTGTTCCGGCTGGCGTCGACACTGGGGACCGCCGGGGCCCTGGAGCTGCCGCGGCTCCTGGCCGCCTTTGAACGCTCGGACAGCGCCAAGGTCGGGAAGGAGCTGGTCCTCTGGCTGGGGAAATCTCCCGCGATCGAGTCGCTGCCGGCGGAGCAGCTGCGTCGGACGCTCCGGGGATATCCGGAGGAGGTCCGCGGCCCGGCGGAGCCGCTGCAGAAGCGGCTGGAGGTCGACACCGAGAAGCAGAAGGCGCGGATCGCGGAGCTGGAGCCCCTGCTCTCGGGGGGCGACGAGGCCCGGGGCCGCGAGGTGTTCTTCGGCAAAAAGGCCGCGTGCTCCACGTGCCACACGATCCAGTCGCAGGGCGGCCGCGTGGGACCGGATCTCTCGAAGATCGCGTCGATCCGCACCGGCCGCGATCTGCTGGAGTCGGTCGTCTTCCCGAGCGCGAGCTTCGCGCGCGGCTACGAACCCTACCTGATCCGCACGAAGGACGGCGCGGTGCTCGACGGCCTGATCTCGCGCGAGACCGCCGACGCGATCTACCTGTTCACCGCCGAGCGCAATGAGAAGCGGGTACCGCGCGCATCGATCGACATGATCCAGATGGGCAAGATCTCGATCATGCCCCAGGGCCTGGATGCCCAGCTCTCCCGGGACGAGCTGCGCGACCTGATCGCCTTCCTGCGCTCGCTCAAGTGAATTGCAATAAGTGACTCCGAGTCCCTGATTACCGCCCCCTTGACGGCCTCCCGGGCGTACCTTAAAGTGGTCAGACCACTGTGAAGAGAAAGGGCGGCGTCGTCACGGGCGTCATGGGCCGGCTCAAGCCGATGCTCACCGCGGGCACCCGCCTGCCCAGCGAGCGCGAGCTGTCGAAGCGCCTCCGCGTCAGCCGCCCCTCGCTCCGCGAGGCCCTCCGCACCCTCGAGCTCATGGGCGTCGTCGACACCCGCCACGGCTCGGGCACCCACGTCGCCGACTCCGGCACCGAGATCCTCAAGAAGCCCCTCGAGTTCCTCCTCCACCTCGACCGGCCGTCCATCGCCGACCTCCACGAGACCCGCACCCTCCTCGAGATCCACCTCGCCGGACGCGCCGCCGAGCGGCGCACCGACGCCGACCTCGAGGCTCTCGACGCCGCCCTCCGCGACATGAAGAAGAACCTGCCGCGGCCCAGCGACGTCACCGACCCCGACCTCCGCTTCCATACCGCCATCGCCGCCGCCTCCCACAACCGCCTCCTCGAGCGCCTCATGAACTGCCTGCGCGAGGCGATCTCCGCCATGATGGAGGCCGCCTGGCCCGGCCAGGCCGACATGAAGGCGTCCTACGACCTCCACGTCCGCGTCGCCACCGCGATCCGCAAGAAGGACGTCGACGCGGCGCGCCAAGCGATGACCCGCCATATGGACGGGATGACCCGGGAACTGCGCGAAGTCGGACTGCTGACGTGACGCGGGTGGTCGCGCTGCTCGTCCTGGCCGTGCTCCCGGCCGCAGCCGCGCAGGAGCCGCCCGCCCCCGACCCCGCCGGCATCGAGTTCTTCGAGCAGAGGATCCGCCCCGTCCTCGTCGAGCGCTGCTACTCCTGCCACAGCGCGACCGCAGAGAAGCTCAAGGGCAACCTCCGCCTCGACACCCGCGACGGCAGCCTCAAGGGCGGCGACCTCGGGCCGTCCGTCGTTCCTGGCGACCCGGACCGCAGCCTCCTCGTCAAGGCGGTCCGCTTCACCGACGACGACCTGAAGATGCCGCCGAAGAAGAAACTTCCCCCGGAGCAGATCGCCGACCTCGAGGCGTGGGTGAAGCGCGGCGCCCCCGATCCCCGCGCCGGCGCCGCGAAGACCGGCGTCGATCCCGCCCGGGTCCAGGCGCACTGGGCGTTCCAGCCGCTGAAGGAGTCGCCGCTCGGCAGCGTCGACGCCTTCATCCGTGCGAAGCTCGTCGCGAAGGGGCTCCAGCCCTCCCCACCCGCCGACCGCCGCACGCTGATCCGCCGCGTCACCGTCGACCTCCTCGGGGTTCCGCCGTCCGCCGGCGAGATCGACGCCTTCGTCGCCGATCCCGTCGCCGACGCCTACGAGAAGCTCGTCGACCGTCTCCTCGCCTCGCCGCATTATGGCGAGCGCTGGGGCCGCCACTGGCTCGACGTCGCCCGCTACGCCGACACGAAGGGCTACGTGTACTCCGACCGCGACGAAGCCCGCTTCGCCCATTCGTGGGCCTACCGCGACTGGGTCGTCCGCGCCTTCAATGAGGACCTGCCCTTCGACCGCTTCCTCATGCTGCAGATCGCCGCGGACCGGATGGTGACCGGCGACGACAAACACGACCTGGCTGCCATGGGCTTCCTGACGCTCGGCCCGCGATTCCTGCAGAACATCCACGACATCATCGACGACCGGCTCGACACGCTGGGCCGCGGCATGATGGGGCTGACCATCAGCTGCGCGCGCTGCCACGACCACAAGTTCGACCCGATCCCGACGCGGGACTATTACTCCCTCTATGGCGTCTTCGCCAGCTCCACGGAGCGCCTGGTCCCGGTGGCCGAAGTGCCCGAGACTCCCGAGGGCGAAGCGTTCTCGGTCGAGCTGAAGAAGCGCCAGGACGCGCTCGAGACGCTCTTCGCGAAGAAGCGCGACGAGCTCCTCGAGCGGCTGCGTCGGCAGACCCCCATGTACCTGGCCGCGGTCACCGAGGTCGAGAAGCTCCACACGGAGGAGTTCTATTCGTTCATCCACGGCGACGACGTCAATCCCGTCGTCGCGCGCCGCTGGCAGCTCTACCTGTTCGAGACAAAGAAGACCTTCAACCCTATATGGGCGCCCTGGACCGTGTTCCAGTCGATGACGGACCAGGAGCGCGGGGAGAAGTGGTCGCCCTGGCTCGAAGCCAACCGCGACAAGCTCAACCCCCACGTGGCCGCCGCGCTGGCCGGGTCGCCGGTCGCGTCGATGAAAGACCTCGCCGCGCGATATGGGAAGCTGTTGAAGGACGCGCCCGCCGATGACGCCGGGAAGGCCCTGCGCGAGGTCCTCCATGGTGCGACGTCGCCGATCGCGCTGCCGAAGGGATCGATCTCCGAGCTCGAATGGTTCTTCGAGGAGGGCAGCCGCGTCGAGGTCGCCAAGGCCTTCCGCGTCATCGAGCAGTGGATCATCGACTCCAGGGGCTCGCCCCCTTATGCCGACATCCTCGAGGACAAGCCCCAGCTCCACAATCCCCGCGTGTTCCGCCGCGGGAATCCCGCCAACAAGGCCGAGGAGGTGCCGCGACAGTTCATCGGCTTCCTCAGCGGACCCGGCCGCAGGCCGTTCGAGGACGGCAGCGGCCGCCTGGAGCTCGCGAAGGCCGTCGCCAGCCCCGGCAATCCGCTGACCGCCCGCGTCTGGGTGAACCGCGTCTGGCTGAATCATTTCGGACGCGGCCTCGTCGCAACCCCCAGCGACTTCGGCCTGCGGAGCGAAGCGCCCAGCCATCCCGAGCTGCTCGACTTCTTAGCGCGGCGCCTCATTGCCGGCGGCTGGTCGACCAAGTCGCTGCACCGCCTGATCCTTCTTTCGGAAACCTACCGGCAGTCGAGCGACGACCGTGCGGCGGCGCGCGCGGCCGATCCCGAGAACCGGCTGCTGTGGCGCGCGAACCGGAGGCGTCTCGACTGGGAGGCGATGCGCGACTCGTTCCTGACCTGCTCGGGCCGCCTCGATCCCGAGATCGGCGGCCGCCCCGTCCCCTTCACCAGTCCGAAGCGCACGCTGTATGGCTACGTCGACCGCCTCAACATCCCCGGCATGCTCCGCGCCTTCGATTTCGCGAGCGTGGATCAGTCGAGCCCCCAGCGGCATCAGACGACGGTCCCGCAGCAGGCGTTGTTTCTCATGAACAGCCCCTTCATGCTCGACCAGGCGCGCGGGGTCGCGAAGCGGGCGGGAGGCGAGCCCGACCGCGTGCGCGCGGTGTACCGGATCGTCCTGGGGCGCGATCCCTCCGACGAAGAACTCCGGCTCGGCAACGCCTTCCTCAGCCGGCCCGAGCCGCCGCCCATCGCCTATAAGCCGGGGGTGTGGAGTTACG
>Ga0137409_10002172_pt1 | contig 21150 bp, 18 predicted proteins | sample CZODoug1_16funga_FD_122059 | JGI IMG/M metagenome (GOLD analysis project Ga0137409, IMG submission 122059) | Vadose zone soil fungal communities from Angelo Coast Range Reserve, California, USA - CZODoug1_16fungal (Hybrid Assembly) | ecosystem: Environmental > Terrestrial > Soil > Vadose zone... | reverse complement strand
GTGCTCACCGCGTTCGCAAAACTAGCCGCCGATCGCGGATATTCCCGCCCCGAATTCAACTCCACCGGCGAACTCCTCATCATCGGCGGGCGCCATCCCGTGATCGAAGAGCTGCTGCGCCAAAAAGGCGAGCGCTTCGTTCCCAACGATCTTTGCTTCGAACCTGGGCGCCAGCAGCTTCTGCTCATCACTGGCCCAAACATGGGTGGCAAGTCCACTTATCTTCGCCAGTCCGCGCTGATCGTGCTGATGGCGCAGATGGGCTCGTTTGTTCCCGCGCGCCAGGCGAAGCTGCCCATCACCGACCGCATCTTCACGCGCATCGGCGCCAGCGATAATCTTGCACGCGGGCGCTCCACCTTTCTCGTAGAAATGAGCGAAGTCGCCGCCATCCTGAATCACGCCACTCCCGCGAGTCTCGTGCTTCTCGATGAAGTCGGCCGCGGCACGGCCACGTTCGATGGGCTTTCGATCGCCTGGGCCGTCGTCGAACATCTTCAGAAGCACACCCGCGCACGCACACTCTTCGCCACGCACTATCACGAACTGACGGAGCTTGGCGACCTGCTCCCGGCGGTCAAAAACGTTCACGTTTCCGTCAAGGAAACGCCCAGCGAGATCATTTTCCTGCGCCGCGTCGAGCCCGGTACCGCGGACAAAAGCTATGGCATCGAAGTTGCCCGCCTCGCCGGGCTTCCTCGCAGCGTGATTGAGCGCGCTCGCGAGGTTTTGAAGAGGCATGAGCAGAGCGAGCACGAACTCAGCGAGACGCTTTCTCCCGGCGCATCCGGCCTCGCACACAAGAACGGCAATCAGCAGGTGCTCTTCACCGCACTCGATCGCGAGGTGCTCGAAAAACTGCGCTGCGCCGACCTTGACCAGTTGAAGCCCCTCGACGCACTCAATCTCCTCGCCGAGCTGAAAAAACAAATTTCATGAGGCAAAAGCCCATGCTGGTCCTCGGCCTAATGTCCGGCACTTCCGCTGATGGCATTGACGTGGCCCTCGCTCGCATCTCTGGCGCGCCGCCAAATCTGAACGCCAAGCTGCTCGGCCACACCTCCGTCAAATTTCCTTCTGCGCTCCAGAAGGAAATTCTTCGCGTCGCTGAACAGCACTCCATCACTGCGGGCGCTCTCAGCCAGTTGAATTTTCGTTTAGGAGAACTCCTCGGCGGCGCCGCGATTGCCGCGTGTCGCCATTTCCGAGTGCCGCCATCGAAGGTCGCCTTGATCGGCAGCCACGGACAGACGATTTTCCACCAAGGCAAGCCCGCCAACTTTCTAGGCCGGCCCACGGCCTCGACCTTACAAATCGGCGAGCCAGCCATCATCGCCGCGCACACCGGCATTACGACCGTTGGCGATTTCCGCCCCGCAGACATCGCCCTCGGTGGCCAGGGCGCGCCACTTGTTCCCTATGCGGACTATCTTCTGTATCGCCAAAAAAAACTTGGGCGCGTCTCGCTGAATCTCGGCGGCATCGCCAACATCACAGTTCTTCCCCGCGCGGCCAAGCCACATCAAGTCTTTGCATTCGACACTGGCCCCGCCAACATGCTCATCGACGCCCTCGTCTCGCATTTCACGCACGGCCGCCGGCGTTTTGACGAAAACGCCCGGCTCGCATCCCAGGGCCGCAGTCTACCCGCGCTGCTCGACGATCTCTTGCGCGATCCCTACCTGAAGCTCGCACCCCCAAAATCCACCGGCCGCGAATACTACGGCAACGCCTACGTTAAAAAACTCCTCGCCCTCGGCCGACGCTATCGCGTCAAGCCCAACGATCTCATCCGCGCAGCCACAATCTTCACGGCGCTCTCGGTCGTCGATGCCCTGAATCGCTTCGTTCTGCCCAAAACGAAAATTAACCAACTCATCGTTTCCGGCGGTGGCGCCCGCAATCCGTTGATTCTCGCGCAACTTTCCGCCGCACTTCCCGGCATTGAAGTCCTGCCCTCTGGACGTCTCGGCATTCCCGAAGACGCCAAGGAAGCATTCGCCTTCGCCCTTCTGGCCTACGAAACATTTCACCAGCGTCCCGCGAACCTGCCGTCCGCCACCGGCGCCCGCGGCCCAGCGATCCTCGGTAAAATATCCTATGCCCCACCGCGCTAGTCTCTCCATCCATCCTCGCCGGACTTTAGATTTCTCTAGGATTTCTTTTTTCTTCTCTTCTCTGCGATCTCTGCGTCTCTGTGATCTCTGCGTTAATTCTTTTTCCGTGTTCTTTCTTTTTCTGCCGCTTGCGACGGTTTCTCTCTCCGGCTGCTCCAGCCGCAATCCGTCCGATCCTTCTTCTCTTACCTTCCTCATCGAATCCAGCCCCACCAATCTCGACCCGCGCTTTGCCACCGATTCGCAATCCCAACGCATCGATGGGCTCCTCTTCAGCGGCCTGCTGGAGCGCGATAATCAGATGAATTTTCATGGCGATCTTGCCGAATCCTGGTCGACTCCCGACCCGCTCACTTACGTCTTCCATCTCCGCCACGGCGTTCGCTTCCACGATGGCCGCGCGCTCACCGCCACCGACGTCAAGGCGACGTTCGAATTCATCATGAATCCCGCCAACAAATCTCCGAAACGGGGAGCTCTTCGCATGGTCAACTCCATCGAAACGCCCGACGAAGCCACGGTCATCTTTCACCTGAGCCAGCCGTTTGCTTCCTTCAGCCTGAATCTCATTCCGAGCGCCATTGGGATCGTTCCAGCGAACGCCGGCGCCGATTTTTCCCGCCACCCCATCGGCTCCGGCCCCTTTCGCTTCGTGCAGCAGTCGCAGGACGAAGAGGTGGTCGTCGAACGAAGTCCTGAGTACTTTCGTGACGCGCCTCGGATCCCTCGCGTGCGATTCCGCGTCGTCCCCGACGGTGTCGTTCGCGCGCTCGAACTTCGCAAAGGCTCTGCCGATCTTGAGATGAGTTCGCTTTCTCCGGACATCATTCCCGTTCTCGCGCGCCAGCCCGATCTTGCAGTGACCGATCGCCCCGGCACGAATCTCACCTACCTCGGTTTTAATCTCGAAGATCCTGTCTTGTCCCATCGCGAAGTTCGCCAAGCTCTCGCTCTCGCGACCGACCGCGAAGCGCTCATCCGCTATCTCCTTCATGGGCAAGCGAAGTTGGCCGCGGGCGTGCTGCCCCCGGATCACTGGGCCGCCGAACCGAATGTCGCGCCGTACCCCTACGATCCCGCTCGCGCCGAGCAGCTTCTCGACGCTGCGGGTTTCCCTCGCAAACAGGATGGCGTGCGCTTGCAGCTCACTCTGAAATGCTCCACCGAAGAGCAAGCTCGCCTCATCGGGGCAGCACTTCAGGAACAATGGCGACGCGTCGGCATCCAGCTTGAACTCCGGCCGCTCGAGCTCGCCACGCTGTTCTCCGACGTCGCAAAGGGGAATTTTCAGATCACCTACCAGCGCTGGGTTGGTGCCAACACTGATCCGGACTTTTTTGAATACGCTTTCTCGTCGAAGCGCTTCCCGCCAGAAGGCGCCAATCGCGGACACTATCGCAATTCGCGCATCGATGCGCTCACGGACCAGATTCGCGTGGAGATGAATCAGGAAAAAAGGAAAGCTCTATGCAGTGAAGTTCAGAAAATTCTGGCGGATGATCTACCTTACTTGCCCATGTGGTTCAACGACGTCGTTTCCGTTCACCGCCGCTCGCTCGGCACTCTGGAACTTCCCTCCACCGGCAACTACAATTTCCTCGCGACACTTCATGCGAGCGGAAATTAAAGCCTTGCGCCGCCAAGCTAGCCACTACTGCAGCGCTCTTTCAATCTCCGCCACGGAAATCGCCCCTTCCCTGCCGATCCTCCAGGTGTCGCCATTTAATTCCACGATTGTCGAAGCCAGCGTCCCCCCCGTTTCTCCGGTGTCGAGAACGAGCGGCACCCGCGATCCGAGTTGCTTCATCACCTGTTCCGCGTTCGAACACGACGGAAACCCGGAAATGTTAGCGCTCGTCCCCGTGACCGGGCCCTCGAATTCATCGATCAGGCGCCGCACCACCGTGCTATTGGGCCAGCGCAAGGCGATGCGGCCTGTGCCTGCCGTCACTTTAAGCGGGATACGCTGCGCCGCGTTCACCACCAGCGTCAATCCTCCCGGCCAGAACGCCTGTGCGAGCCGCAAGAATTTCCGCGGTGCTTCCCGCGCGAGAAGAATGGCTTGTTCGATCGAATTCACGAGGATCGGCAGGGCCCTCGATTCCGGGCGCCCCTTCACGCGATAGATGTCATCGACGGCGGCCAGATTGAACGGATCGGCCGCCAGCCCGTAGAAAGTGTCGGTGGGAATCGCAATCACACTTCCGCGCGTCAGAAAGCCTGCCGCATACCGCAGCAGATCCGCTTCCGGAGTTTGCGCATTCACGCGCAGCAGTTCAGCCGGCAATTTTTTGGCCTTTGGCGAAGTCGTAACGCCACCTTGCAGCGCCCACTAGCGCTCCCCTTATTTGGGCGACGCTACCATACCCCCCCCAATCCACGCAATAAGAGCCTGTGCGCAGCGACTTCCAACCCGCTGCCGGCCGGTACCCTAGGGGTCCGCTGCGAGTTGGCCTCTTCAGGCAGAAATTTGCTACCCTCCACGGTGATGGCTACGTCGGGAAAGATCGCGCGCAACGCTCGTCCCGCGAACGACGCGGCGCTCCTCACCAGCCGCGACAATCGCTGGCTCAAGGAGTTCCGCGTGGCTCTGCGCGGCGGCCTGCCCACGCAAAACGGATTCGTAGGCGTCGAGGGTGTCAGGCTCGTCGAAGAAGCTCTGCGCTCCGGTTGCCACATTCAGGCAGTGCTCTTCAGCGAATCCGGCGATCGCCATCACGAACGTCTCTCCTCCATCATCGACCGGCCCGAAATGGCTTTTCCCATCCTGCGCACCACGGACCGTCTCTTCGAAGGTCTTGCCGATACCGAACACCCGCAAGGTGTCGCCGCGCTAGTTCACCCTCCGGAGACTTCATTCGACGATTTCGTGCGCGCCCCTCTTTCTGTCTGCGCTCCCCTGCTGGTCGTCCTGGCCGGCGTTCAGGATCCCGGCAACGTCGGAACCATCCTTCGCACCGCTGCCGCCTTTGGCGCGACCGGCGCCGCCACCACGGCTTCCGGCATCAGCGGTACCGCCAACCCCTTCTCGCCGAAGGCTCTGCGCGCCTCCGCCGGCGCTGCTCTGCATCTTCCAATCCTCGCGGGCATGTCGCTTTCGATTCTGCTCGCGCAGCTTAAGGTCGCAGGCGTCCGCACTCTCGCTTCGAGCGTCCACGAGCCGCGCGATGGAGAACAGCCGCTCCTCGCCCCCTGGGAGGTCGATTGGTGCCAGCCGGTGGCCCTCCTCGTCGGCAACGAGGGCGCCGGTCTTCCCGAAGAGGTCGAGCGCAGCGCCGATGCGCGCATCCGCATTCCCATGGCCAGCGGCATCGAATCGCTGAATGCTGCCGCCGCGGCAGCAGTCGTTTTTTACGAAGCCGCTCGTCAAAGAAACGCCGCAGCCGCGCCGGGCATCCAATCGTCTGCTCCTTCGCGGCCGCCCAAAAAGTCGGACGCTTTGCGGCTGCCTAAAACAACGTGAGCCTCTTCTCAAAATTGCCGCCACCCGCCCCCCAGCCCGACGTGCCCGCTGCCAACCAGCCGCTCGCCGAGCGCATGCGCCCGCGCACGCTCGATGAATTCATCGGCCAGGAAAAACTTCTCGGCCCGGGCAAGTCGCTTCGCGTTCAAATCGAAAATGACAACCTCGGCTCCATGCTCTTCTGGGGGCCGCCCGGCTGCGGAAAAACCACGCTCGCGCGCCTCATCGCGCGCCTGACAAGCTCCGCATTCGTTTCCTTCAGCGCCGTTCTCGCCGGCATCAAGGAAATCAAGGAAGTCATGGCCGTGGCCGAACAAAAATCCCGTTCCGGCCATCGCACCATCGTCTTCGTCGACGAGGTTCACCGCTTCAATAAGGCCCAGCAAGACGCTTTTCTCCCCCACGTCGAAGCCGGCCACATCATCTTCATCGGCGCGACCACCGAGAATCCTTCCTTCGAAGTCATCTCGCCGCTTCTCTCCCGCACCAAGGTCTACGTTCTCGATCCGCTCACCACGCCGCAAATCGCTGAACTTCTCCGCCGCGCCCTTAACGACAAAGAGCACGGCTTCGGAAACGAATCCATCGAAGCTCCCGACGACATCCTCTTTCGCATCGCTTCCTTCGCGAATGGCGACGCCCGCGCCGCTTACAACACGATCGAGCTTGCCGTCCGCAGCGCGCCTTCGAACGATGCCGGCACGCGCATCATCACTCCGGAACTTCTCGAAGACGTGCTGCAACGAAAACTCCTCCGCTACGACAAAGCCGGCGAGGAACACTTCAACCTCATCTCCGCCCTGCACAAATCCGTCCGCAACTCCGATCCGGACGCGGCCCTCTACTGGCTAGCGCGCATGCTCGAATCCGGCGAAGATCCGTTGTATCTCGCGCGCCGCATGGTTCGCATGGCCAGCGAAGACATCGGCCTAGCCGAACCCGGCGCACTCGCCGTTACTCTTGCCGCCAAAGATGCTTTCGATTTTCTCGGCGCGCCCGAAGGCCATCTGGCCCTCGCCCAAGCCGCCGTCTATCTCTCCTTCGCGCCAAAATCCAACGCCGTTTACACTGCCTACGGCGAAGTCATCGACGACGTTCACAAAACCGAGGCCGAACCTGTGCCTCTCCATATCCGCAATGCGGTCACGGGATTAATGAAAAATATCGGCTATGGTCAAGGCTACAAATATGCCCACAATTTCGAAGACAAAGTCACCGACATGACCTGCCTCCCCGACAACCTCGCCGGCCGCACCTACTACAAGCCCACCGACCAGGGCTTCGAACAGCGCCTCCGCCAGCGCCTCGACGAAATTCGCAAGATAAGATCGCGGTCGTCTTCTACTTCGTGAGGCAAATATGCGCTTATTCCGAATAGTCGCACTGTTAGGTATTGTCTGCGTGCCGCTCAGCACCATGGCACCGCCGAAACGGCCCGAAATCTACAGCGTGGCCTTGGTGCGTCTGCGCGTCGGCAATCTCGAAGTGTCCCGCCCGTTCTACGCGAACGCTCTGGGCTTGCCACAGGGCACCCAAGGATGCTTCACCCCGCAAGGAACTGCGGTTTGCTTTTTTATTAGCCCCACGCAGCAGGTCGAATTGGTTTCGGGCCCGGCATCAGGCGGTGGTTTGGAGGCACTCGGGCTTCGCGTCAGCGACGCTGCTACGATGCGCAAATACCTCGTTGCCCGTGGCATGAAGTGTGGAGAGGTCGCTAAGAGCAATTCCGGAGACGACGTCGTAGAGGTCCGCGATCCAGAGAATCATCGGATTCTGCTTCTTTCACACAAAGGAGGCATCGCCGGATCTTCGCCGCCGTCGCTGATCAGCAACCAGATCATCCACGCCGGCTTTGTTGTCCACGATCGCGCCGCCGAAGACCACTTCTACAAAGACATTCTCGGCTTCCACGTCTACTGGCACGGCGGAAGGAAAGACGACGAAACCAGTTGGGTGGACATGCAGGTTCCCGATGGCACAGACTGGATCGAATACATGCTCAACGTTCCCGCCAACGCGGACCATCACACACTCGGCGTCATGAACCACATCGCCCTCGGTGTCCCGGACGTTCACGCCGCGGAAGCGCAACTTCGCAAGAACGGTTGGACCGGCAGCGAGCAACCCAAGATCGGCCGCGGCGGCAAATGGCAGCTCAATCTTTACGACCCCGACGATACCCGCGTCGAACTTATGGAATTCACGCCCACGCAAAAACCTTGCTGCGCCGACTACACCGGTCCCCACCCTGGACCCAAACAATGACCTGTCCCTGCTCCCTCAGCCGCTTTCGCTGGCTCCGCCGTCTTTGTTTGCTGGTATGCGTCCTGGTGGGATGCTGTTCTTTGCCGTCTGCGAAAGCCCAAAATCTTGATAAGCCGCTGCAATCCATCGACGAGGAAATCACCGCCTTCGCCTACGCCCCCGACGGCCGCATCGTCTATTCCGTCTATCGCAGAGTGAAAACAAAAGTCTACGACGCGCTCGAACACGACGACATCTGGATCCAGGACGCCAGCGGCAAGCGCCGCCGTCTCCTCGAAGGGCAAAAATACACGCGCGGAAATCAGTCGTTCAGCTATCTCATCAATTCTTTCCGCTGGTCGCCCAACGGCCGCATGATCCTCGCCGAGCTGCTCACCACCACCATTGTCGACGACGCCGGCAAGGCCGAAGACTCCTTCCAGACTCTTCTCCTCGATGACTCCGGCAAGGAAATCCGCATCAACAAAGGTGACAGCGTAATCCTCGACGCCGCCAACTCCACCTGTCTGCCCGATAACGCCACCATCGCTTACCTCTCGGAATCTCAGAAACCCCGCCTGCTCTTTTCCATGAAGTTCACGCGCCCCGCCACCGGCGCTCTTCCTTCTTTTTATGAAGGGCGCACCTTTCGCGACATCGCTTGGCTGCCCGGAGTGAACTCCGCCATCGCCGTTGAACAGGATCGCAACCTCACTGGCCCCCCTCGTCTGCAGCGCCTTGACCTGCTCAGTGATGATCACAAAGAGTTGGCAACGCTGGATAGCTATGAAGGCGGCCTCAGCGTCTCCCCCAGCGGCAAAAAAGTCGCCTATTTCGTTGACAAGGAAATTCTCGAAATTCGCGATCTCACTTCGCTCAATAGCGTGGCCCGTCTTCGCATTGGCCTCGGCGTCTTTCGCTGGTCGCCCGACGAATCGCGTATCCTCCTCAAACGCTCCCTCGAAAAGAAATCCGGCGATCTCGTCTGGATCGATCTTCCTCCGCTCACGGCCGCGTTATCGGGGCATGACATTCCCATCTCGCAACCGCAGCCCATTTCCATCCTTCACGGCCTCAGCTTCCGCGATTTCGCCATCTCTCCCGACGGCCGCTCCCTCGCCGTCGTCATTACCGGCAAACGCAATCTCCTCGTCTTCGCTCTTCCCTGACGCTGAATCCCCGTTCCTCTTCGCCCTCTTCTCCGCGCTCTCCGTGTCCTCTGTGATCTCTGTGTTAAATCTTTTTTCTTTAGTCTTTTCCTTCTTTTTCCCAAAAATAAAAACCCCGCGCTAAATCGCCGCGGGCCGCCTATAAATCCGAATTGTCACTCCCCTACCGCTTCAGTTCTCCAACTCTCCTCCGGTGCTCCACCAGAATGCACGCATCTTCAATCACCATCAGCCCCGCCGCGCGCGCCTTCTCCGCCGCTTCTTCATTCTCAACTCCCTGCTGCATCCATACGACCCTCGCCCCCACGCGAATCGCGCTCTCCACCACCGCCGGCACCTCCTCCGCCCGCCGAAACACATTCACGATGTCTATTTTCTCCGGCACATCTTCCAGCCGCGCATAACTCTTCTCCCCCAGCACTTTCCTCTCGTTCGGGTTCACCGGAATGATCCGATACCCCGCAGCCTGCATGTATTCCGTCACATCATAGCTGGGCCGCATCGGATTCGAAGACAATCCGACCACCGCGATGGTCTTGTATTTTTTCAGGAGTTCGAGAATCGCGTCAGCGCCGGCCCCTGCGCCACCTGGAAGCATCACTCTCATCGCGCGGTGAGTTCACCCTTGCCCGCGCGCTTCAAAATCACCCGCGCCATGGCCGACAAACACTTGTCATTTTCTTCCGTCGTCCCGACCGAAATGCGGATCGCTTCCGGAAATCCCATCCACCCCAGCGGCCGCACGATCACGCCCATCCGCAGCAAATCATCGCTCAGGGCCTGCGCTTCCGGACTCACTACCATAAACACAAAATTCGCCTCGCTCGGCACCGGCCGGAAACCCATCTTCGCCAAATCCTCGCTCAAGCGCTTCCGCTCGCGCGCATTTGTTTGGATGCAGCGGGTCACGTGTTCGTTGTCATCCAGCGCTGCCAGCGCCGCAGCCTGCGCCACTCCCGACGTATTGAATGGCGTCCTCAATTTATTCATCGCGGAAAGCAGCTCCGGCCGTCCGATGGCATAGCCGATGCGCAATCCCGCCAATCCATACACTTTTGAAAACGTCCGCAGGATCAGCAGATTTTTCCGCTTGCGATAAGCCTCCACCGACTGCTGCAGGTCCATGCTCACCGCGTAGTCGATGTACGCTTCATCCAGCACCACCAGCACGCCGTCCGGAACGCTCGCGAGAAATTCCTCGAATTCCTTGCCCGTAAACGCGCTTCCCGTCGGATTGTTCGGGTTCGCCAGGTAGATCACGCCCGTTTTCGGCGTGATGGCTTTCGCCATGGCCTTCAAATCAAACGCAAACTGCCGCTGCGGCACGAGCACCAGCTCCGCCCCGCTCGCGCGAATCGCCACCGAAAACGGCGCATACGTCCCTTCCGAAGTCAGTCCCTGCAACCCGGCCCGCAAAAGCACCCGCGAAGCCAGATCAATAATCTCGCTCGAGCCCAGCCCCACGAAAATCTCTTCCAGCGAAACTCCCCGCCGTTCCGCCAGCGTCTGCCGCAGCGAGTGCGTCCCACCATCCGGATACCGGTTCGAATCCCCGAGCACCGCTCGCGCCGCCGCCATCGCTTTCGGCGAAGGCCCCAGCGGGTTCTCATTCGAAGCGAGCTTCACCGCATGAATCTTCAGCTCCCGCTCCACTTCTTCAATCGGTTTTCCCGGAACGTATACCGGCAGCCCGCGCAGGTAATCCGGAATCAGGTCTTCAATCGTTCTTGTCATTGATTCTCGTCCACGACTCCAAACCATTCTCGCATTTTCAAAGATTTGCTGCTCAAGCTGGGTGCAGCCATCGTGCTGCACCCGCCAATGTCCCGATCCTTTCCTTTACCTCCTTTACCTCCTTTACTTCCCTCAAAGACTCTTCAGCTTCGCCACTTCCCGCACCGTCAGCGCGCGATATTTTCCTGGAGGCACATCCAGAACCAGCGGTCCCAGTTGCACGCGCTTGATTTTCTCCACGAGAAATCCCACGCGTTGAAACATCCGCCGAATCTGGCGATTCCGTCCTTCGATGAGAATCACCTCATACCAGGGATTCGCTCCGTCCTCCGCCAGCCGTATTTTCGCCGGCGAAGTCTTCACCCGCGTCCCATCCTCCAGCTCAATCGTGACTCCCTCTCGCAAACGGTTGATCGCCTGCTCGTCGGGTTTTCCGCTGATTTTCACCATGTACGTTTTCGGTGCGTGCGACCCGGCCTTCATCAGCTTCTGCGCCAGCGCCCCGTCATTCGTCATCAAAAGCAATCCTTCGCTCGCATAGTCCAGTCGCCCCACCGGATACACGCGCTCGGGACATTTCTTCATCAGCTCCATGACCGTCGGCCGCCCTTCGGGATCGTTCACCGTGGTCACATAACCTTTCGGCTTGTGCAAAAGGAAATACAGCAGCCGCGCCCGCCTCCTCAGAGGTTTCCGGTCCACGCAAATCACATCGAGTTCGGGATCAGCCTTCGTCCCCTGCTCCACCACTACTTTCCCGTTGAGCGTAACCCGTCCCGCCGCAATAATCTCCTCCGCCTTGCGCCGCGACGCAATCCCGCAAGCCGCCATGATTTTCTGCAATCGTTCCATAGTCAGGGTAAGTGGATTCTCCAACGAGGGGACCGTAACTGCCGTCTTCTTGTAGTGGCGCAGCATGCTGCGCCACTACTTGCTAGGACGCAGCCCACGCGTGTACTGGCCGGTCTTCAGACCGGTTCTTTTCTCTCTCTTCTCTGCGCTCTCTGTGCTCTCTGCGACCTCTGTGTTAAATTCCCCTTTCTTTTTTCACCCCGCCCCTCGTCTGCCTTCTCAAACTTCCCTAGCTTCTCCGCTTCCCTCTGCTCGATCAATCGATATCTCCCCCGCGGAATCCCCTCCACCGTAAGCGCCCCCAATCCGATGCGCTTCAACTTTTCCAGCGGATGCATTTCCTTGAACAACACGCGCCGCAACTCTTCCTTCTTCGAATCCCGCATCCGCACTTCGTACCAGAAATTCGCCGCGCGCCCGCGCGTCGCGTCCGGCTGCCGCACCGTTTGCATCCGTACGCCAATCTCTTTCCCGATCCGCTCCAGATCCAGCAGCGTCAGCATTCCCTTCACCTTGACGTGATACACCTGCTCCAGGTGCGCCCAGTTCTTCAGCATCTCCGCCGCCAGGTCCCCGTCATTCGTCAAAAACACCAGCCCCGACGCCGCATACTCCAGATTTCCCACCGGAAACACCCGCTCCGGCAATCCCCGCAAACAATTTCGCAAAGTCTTCCGCCCTTCCGCGTCCGCCATCGCCGACACCACTTCCGGCGGCTTGTTCAGCAAGATGTAGACGCGCCGCCCCTCCTTCGCTTCCACGACCTTCCCCGCCGCCTCAATGCGGTCCTTCGCCGCGTCCGCCTTCGTCCCCAATTCCTTCACCACGCGCCCGTTCACGCGTACCTGTCCGCTCAAGATCAGCAGCTCCGCATGCCGCCGCGAAGCAATCCCCGCCCGCGCAATAATCTTCTGTAATCTTTCTTGCATTGTCTTTTTCTTGTCTTTTCCGTGTAGGGGTGGGGCTTGCCCCACCCGTCTTTTTGGAATGCTCGCGTCGCTAAGCCACTCTATGCTCTACAAGCGCGCAACCAAAGTGTTGTCATTCCGAGCGAAGCGAGGAATCTGCTTCTCTCTTCTCTGTGAACTCTGTGTCCTCTGTGTTGAACCCCTATTCCCCCGCCGCTGCGGCTTTCTGAGCTTCACCGCTCTCCGCCTCCGGCATCCCCTCGTTATTCGCCGCCGTCTCTTCCAACAATTCCTCCCGCGCTTCCATCTCCGCGCTCGCCGAATTCCCTGACGCTGGCTCCCCGACGCTCGCTTCGTTCGTCGAACCTTCCCCCGCCGGCGCAAACCCTTCATCGCTCCCCAGCGCTTCCCGCGCCAGCGCCTCGAACTCCTTCAAGCTCGGCAACTCCTCCAGATCGCTCAACCCAAACCGCATCAAAAATTCCTTCGACGTCTTATACAGGATCGGCCGCCCCATCACTTCCTTCCGCCCCGCCGTCGTAATCAAGTGCTTGTCCAGCAGCGTGCTGATCACTCCCGAAGTGTTCACACCGCGAATCTCCGAAATTTCCGGCGACGTAACCGGCTGCTTGTACGCAATCACCGCCAGCGTCTCCAGCGCCGGCATGGACAGCCGCAACGGAGGCCGCAAGCTCTTGATAAACCGCCGCACCACGTCATGCTGCTGCGGCTTCGTATACAACTTGTACCCGCCCGCCACCGCGCGAACCTCGATCCCTCGCCCTTCCGCCGCATAGCTCGCCACCAATTCATCCAGCGACGCCTGCACCGCCAGCTTCTCTTCCCCCAGCGCCTTCGCCAGTTGCTCGATCGTCGCCGGCTCATCCGCCGCATAAATAATCGCTTCCAACGCCGCTTTTCGTTCTTCGTTTGTCATAGAACCCCTGAGGTAAAGGAAATAAAGGACGTTAAGGAAGTAAAGGAGAAACCCAATTCGCGCGCCTCGGTTGAGCCATATTCGCGTATTCTGCTGGCGGGACTCCTCATCCTTTACGTCATTTACTTCCGCTGCCTCCTTTACCTCCTATTTGTATTCCTCATCAATCTGTTTGATCCCGCCCTGCTCATCAAACACCAAATCAAACATCTTGTGCTTCCGCACCACAATCTCCCCAAATTGCTTTTCCTGCGCCAGCGCCACCGCCTGCAGCTTCACCATCTCCAGCACCGCCAGGAACGCCACGATCATCGCGTGCCGCGACGGGCACGCCTCAAAAAACTGAATCAGGTTCACCGAGTTGTCCGCGCTCGCCAAAATCTGCGCCCGCAGCGCCGCGATCATCTGCGCCACGGTGAACTCTTCGTGCCGCAGCTCGATCCGCGACACTTCCTTCCGCCGCTCCAGCACCTGCTGGAACACCTTTACTAAATCGACCAGCGAAACCACCAAGTCGCCCTCAGTCCCTTCGTCGTTATAGAGCGACTTGTCCGGCTTCGACCACACATTCTCTTCAATCTGTTGTTTCTGGTACAAAAGCTGAGCCGCATTCTTGAATTTCTCGTGCTCCACCAAGCGCTGCACCAGCTCCGCCCGCGGATCACCCGATGCGTCTTCCGTCTCCCCCAAAGGATCAGGCGGCAGCAGCATCTTCGATTTGATGTAAATCAGCGTAGCCGCCATATAAATAAATTCCGCCGACACATCCACGTCCAGCTCTTCCAGCTTGTGCAGGTACTCCAGGTATTGCGCCGTGATCTTCGAAATCTGTATATCGAGAATATTCATCTTCTGCTGCTTGATCAAATCCAACAGCAGGTCCAGCGGCCCCTCATACATCGGTATGTTTATTTTGTACGGCGTCGCCATTTTTCAGTTCTCAGTCGTCAGTTTTCAGTATTCAGTAAAAACAACGCGCAGCATTTTCATTTGCAGCTGCCGGCACACCCTGCGATCTTTCTTTTTCTTCTCTGTGTCCTCTGCGCTCTCCGTGCCCTCTGTATTAATTCTTATTTCTTATCTTTATTTCTCATCTTTATTTTTTGTCTTTATGCCTTAGCCGCCGATCCACCAATCTCTTCCTCTTCTTCTCCCAACCGAAAACCGCCTCCCTCACTCTCTCCATCGTCCCCTGGGCCACCACCCGCGCCTTGCTCGACCCTGCATCCAAAATCTCCAAAACGCGCTTAGGGTTCTTCTCGTACTCCACCCGCCGTTCTCGCACCGGCGCAATCCATTCAATCACATGGTCCGACATCTTCGCCTTGCACTCAATGCACCCAATTCCCGCCGTCCGGCAACCCGCCGCCGCCCAATCCAGCGTCTCCCGCGTCGAGAACAGTTTATGCCAGTCATACACCGGACACACGTCCGGATTTCCCGGATCAGTCCTCCTCTTCCGCGCCGGGTCTGTCACCATCACCTTCGTCTTCTTCCGTATCTCCTCATCCGTCTCGCTCAACGTAATCGCATTCCCATAACTCTTCGACATCTTCCGCCCATCCAGCCCCGGCACCCTCGGCGTCTGCGTCAGCATCACGTCAGGCTCTGACAAAACTTTACGGAATGAGACGTATTCACTCCCTTGATCATATTTGTCGAGGAAGTTCTCTATTCCGAGCTGTCTTGCGTATCGAAGGACTTCGTCGACGACATCTCTTTCGTCCTCTGCAGTGAGCTTGTGGTCAACCTTTTTGACTAACGCAGCGAAGAGTGAAAGGATGTTCTTTTCAACGATGTATTTCTGCGGATCGGAAGTGATTCGGTCAATCGCACTGTAGATCTTGTCTACAACCGAGAGCCCATAAAACGCATTGAACCGCCGCACAATCTCCCGGCTAATCTCCACGTGCGAAACCTGATCCTCCCCGACAGGCACAACCAGCGGCGTATCCTGCTCGCTATAAATCACAATGTCCGCCGTCTGCAGCACCGGATACCCCAGAAACCCATAATTGTGCAGGTCCTTATCCTTAACGTTCTCCAGCGCCTCTTTATACGTCGGCACTCGCTCCAGCCACCCCAGAGGCGTCACCATCGACAACAACAAATGCAACTCCGCATGCTCCGGAACCGCCGACTGCTGAAAAATCACGCTCTTCGCCGGATCGAGCCCCGCTGCCAGATAATCAATCATGATCTGCAGCGTATTCTCCGCCACCCCCGACGTATCCGCGTAATCGCTCGTCAGCGCATGCCAATCCGCAATAAAGTAAAAGCACTCATACGCGGGTTCTTGCCTTTGTGGTGGCGCAGCATGCTGCGCCACTACAAGGCCACCAGCATTGCCGCTCGGTACCACGTCGTTCTGCAACCTCACCCAATTCTGCAGCGCCCCAAAATAATGGCCAATGTGCAGTCGCCCTGTAGGCCGCATCCCGCTCAAAACCCTGCTCTTCTTCCCCTCAGCCCCTGTCGCCAATCTCCGCTCCTCTTCTCTGCGAACTCTGTGTTCTCCGTGCCCTCTGCGTTAAAGTTTTTCTTTTCGGAGTGGCACGGCCACTCTGGCTGTGCGCCCGGTAGCGTTCTAATTCCTCGGCTGCCTCATTTCCATGCAAGCCCCAGGGCGGTCGGATGCTTCGGCTGATACAGCCCAATTTCCCCTCCACCGGGCAGTTTCATCTTCGTAATAGAACCCCATCGCGCTTCCTCAACCTTAGAGCACTTCACACCCTTCTTGGCGAGTGAAGCCATCTCCGATTTCAGGCTGTCGCACATGAAATAGAGTTCATGCGGGCCATTCTCAGCGGACGGGTGGCATGCGGCTTCCCCCGGCGGCAACGCGAAGATTAGCCAACCATGGCCCGCATCCACAGACTTGAAACCGAGGTCGTCGCGAAAGAAGGCGCGGTCCGCTTCTGCATCTTTGCTGTAAACAATTACATGAGCGCCAGAGATCATTTGCCCTCCTTCACAGCGCCTCCCCGACTAAAGAAAAGCACCGGTCTTTTCCCCCGCCCCTACTTCTGTTCTCCGCGACGGCGCCGGGCTAAAGCCCGGCCTCTACATCTCAGCTCGCCTTCCCCAGCAGCTCCCGCGCGATGATCATCCGTTGCACTTCGCTCGTGCCCTCATAAATTGTAATTACCCGCGCGTCCCGGTACATTCGCTCCACATCCGTCTCCCGCGAATACCCCACGGCCCCATGTGCTTGCACCGCTTTATACACCACGCGGTTCACCATCTCGCTCGCGTAAAGCTTGGCCTTGGAAGCACTTGCACCCACTTTCGCCGGATGCGCATCCTTCAACCACGCCGCGAAATACACCAGCCCCCGCGCCGCCTCAATCTCCGTCTGCATGTCCGCAATCATCCACTGAATCGCCTGAAACTCACTAATGTTCTTCCCAAACGCCTTCCGCTGCTTCGCATACTTGACGGTTTCTTCCAGCGCCCCCTGCGCCAGCCCCACCGCCTGCGCCCCAATCCCGATTCGTCCGCCATCCAACGCGCTCAACGCAATCTTCAACCCCTGCCCCTCTTCTCCCAGCCGGTTCTCCACCGGCACCACGCAATCATTCAGCAAAATCTCCACCGACGGCGACGACCTCTGCCCCATCTTGTCCTCATGCCGACCCACTCGAAATCCCGGAAAGCCTGGCTCCACCAAAAACGCGGAAATCCCCTTCCCACCTGCGCCCGGATCGGTTTTCGCAAACACAATCAGAACGCCCGCAGCGCTCCCGTTCGTCACCCAGGTCTTCGTTCCGCTCAATTTGTAAACATTTCCGTCGCGTTTTGCTCGTGATTGTATCCCCGCTGCATCCGAACCCGCCGCCGGCTCCGTCAAGCAAAATGCTCCCAGCATTTCCCCCGTCGCCATGCGCCGCAAATATTTTTTCTTTTGCGCGTCCGTTCCAAACAGCATCAGCGGCGCCTGCACGGCCGAATTTGTCACTCCAAGTGCGGTGGACATGGCCGTGAAAACCCGCGCAACTTCTTCCAGCATCAGCACGTACGAAACGGTATCCAGTCCCGGCCCGCCCCATTCTTCCGGCACCAGCATCCCGCAACAGCCCATCTCACCAAGTTTCTTGATGGCCTCCGCCGGAAATTTTCCTTCCTTCTCCATCTCCTTGACGGACGGGCGCACCTCCGCCTCCATGAATTGGCGAACCGTATCCCGTATCAGTTTTTGGTGGTCGTTAAGCGAAAAATCCATCGTGTCCGTGGTGGCCCAGCCACTCCTGGCTGTGCGCTTTCAACCTGTACACGTTCGCCCCGGTGGACTCAGTGCAAGAAGTGTACACGCGATGCTAACACACGATTGCTCGTCTCACGTAGCGCCGGGCCTCAGCCCGGCGACTTCTCCGCGCGCTGCTTGATAGCGCGCAGCCACATCGTCCGGATCAGCGCGCTCCCCGGATAAATCATGCGCCAGTACGCCGCGAATTTCCTTCGCGTCGGCGCATCCGTGGCATAGACGCGAGTCTCAGTCGTCACCAGCACATCGCCTGAACCAGAATCTTCAATCCGAAAATCCATGGCCGCCAACGCAAATCCGGGCGCCCGCAGCGCCTTGAAATCTTCCGGCGCGGGATCTTTTTTCGGCCGCCAGCCGCGAGGGGCCGCCACCAAAGTTCCCAACACGATTTCGCGGTTTGGCTCCTCCGCCAGCCGGAGGAAACTCGTCCGCGTCGCCACTTCCAGCAGCGGCATATTCTCCGGCGCATTCAGAATGCTCGGCGGACCGGAGCGGCCACCGCGCCGGATCCAGGTCAGCGTCCGGAATAGAAAAATTTCGTTCGCTCGCACTTCTTTGACGGCCTTGAACACATCTTCTCTGCGCGCATGAACGCGTATCTTATGAAACTCATGAAATTGATAAACCGAGATGAAATCGTCGAGATCAAATTGCCGCGCCGCGATTCTCTCCTCGCTTGCCGGCAAATTCGCTCCGATCAAAAAAACCACGACTCCGCACAGGAGGACGACGATCGCGCGCGGCCGGCCGGCAATCCCGAGAAATGAGAGTGGCCGAACGAGCGAAACAAGCCCAAGGAACAACGCCAGAAGACCGGCGTAAACAAGGATTGTGCCGACTAAGTTCATGAGTCGAATGCCGCGTTACGTCTTAAACGGCTCGAGCAGACGTTTCGTTTTGGCCCAGGTTACAGCAATCTTCGTTTGTTTTTTGTCATCCATTGTGTGCACGCAACTCAGTTTGAAGGAAAAAAAGTCCTGCGTGTTTCCAAACACAGCAGCCGGGTGTACACTCCCAGTGCAAACCGGGCGTTGGTCGGACTAGGAAGCTATATCGTCAACGGACAGGGAGATTGCAATGGCTGCCACAACGCCGGTCCCGCTACCGAATTCCTTCCGGGCGGAAACCCCTTCTTTGGCCAGCCGGAGAAGATCAATCCGGCAACCTACCTGGATGGCGGCAGGGATTTTGGTCCGTTCCCAGCGCCAAATTCTCCCCTGCACATTATTTCCCGCAACTTAACACCCGACAGGATCGGTCTGCCTGAAGGGGGTAACACGTTTGCAGAGTTTGTGCAGATCATCAGGACAGGCAAAGATTTTGATCACCTGCACCCGACCTGTACAGGAACGCCAAACTCCGGCTGCGTGCCGTTTCCATTCAACGGGGATCTGCTCCAAATCATGCCGTGGCCCGTTTACAAAAACATGACGGATCACGACCTCCGCGCCATCTACGAATATCTCAGCGCCATCCCCTGCATCACGGGTCCCCCAGCGCCTAGCTCGCTGCATAACGATTGTTCTTGAGGCTGATGCGGAAACTCAGTCCTGGATCTCCCCCAGTGCCTCACAAGGCATGGGGGAGGTCTCTTTGTCCATGCTGCCCTAAACGAAAGTGGGGCTCCGGCGCTCTAGTCTCTGAAGCTGAATAAGCCATTCCACCTTTGACGAACGGGCGCACCTCCGCCTCCATGAATTGGCGAACCGTATCCCGTATCAGTTTTTGGCGGTCGTTAAGCGAAAAATCCATTGTGTCCGTCGACCGCCAGAAGCGAGTAAGTCTCCCCGATTGCTGCTTGAAGCGCACTTCCGGAGATGTGTCGCAATCAGATATGCCGATCTGAACACAGGTCCGCGAGCCACAACAAAGATGAAGCAGAATTAAAGAAAGCCCAAGTCTTCGCAATCCTTTGCAGACGGCACGCAAAATGGCATTCCGCAGCGATCATCGTCAATCGACCCTGGGCCGAAAGCTCTTTGTTGTCGTGTCTCTCTTTGTCTGCATCGTCCTATTTGTTTTTCTCCTCGGCGCCTTCCGCTCCATGATTCTGTCGTCGGTGCGCGCCTACATCCAGGGTGAGGATTATTGGTCCAAAGGACAAAAAGAAGCGGTTATCAGTCTGATGCAATACGCTAGCTCGAGTTCCCAAGCGGACTTTCAAGCGTACCTAAATGCTATCCGGGCGCCCCTTGGAGATAAATTTGCCCGCATCGAGCTTGAAAAACCCACTCCGGATATGACCATCGTGTATCAAGGGTTTACGAGGGGCCAGATCGATCCGGAAGATATCTCCGGCATGGTCCGCTTGTTTCGCTGGTTTCACGATTTCAGCTTCATGCGAGTCGCAATCGCTGATTGGACCGCCGCGGATCAAGAGATCGACAATCTCACGGAGCTCGCGGATCAGCTCCATGCGGAGACATTTTCAGACCACCCAAATTCGTTAACGGTGCGGCACGTCCTCGAGGAAATCGAAGCGTGCGACTCGCGCCTCACTCTTACGGAAAATCACTTCTCTTCGACGCTGGCAGAGGGTGATCGCTGGACCCGTAATTTGCTCAACTTGCTCACCGTGGGGACCAGCGCCCTTCTCCTGGTCTTAGGCATAGGGACTTCACGGCACCTGCTCAGCAACGTTCGCCGCTCCGAGGAGAAATATCGCCGCCTTTTCGATTCCGCCAGTGACGCCATTCTGATTGTAGATTACGAGGCAGGTATCGTCCTGGAAGCGAACGCGCGGGGCGCCGTTCTCTTCGGAATTCCGTCCGAGCGCCTGGCATTCGTCTCGGAATCTTCTCTCTTTCCTGATGGTGAAGGTCAGCACTACGCCAGAATCTTCCGGGCGGGGCTTTCGGGCCGCGAGTCGCACAGCATGCAACTCAAAATCCGGAGGGGCGACGGGCGTTCCGTTGAAGTTGACGTCAGCGTTCGCCTCATCGAGCTCGATAGTCCGCGCCGGCTCGTCATTCTCGCCATCTTTCGCGATACCAGTGAACTCAAGCGCCTTAACCGGGCGCTTCTCGCACTCAGCCGCTGCAACCAGGAGCTCGTCCGCGCAGCGAACGAACCGGAACTCCTCGAACGCGTTTGCCAGATCATCGTCAATACGGGCGGCTATCGCATGACCTGGGTTGGATTGCCCGAGCAGGACCAAACCAATTCTGTTCGTGTTGCCGCGCAGTTCGGCGACACCGGTGGCTATCTTGCTTCCGTGCTCGGGTCTTGGGCGGACACACCGGAAGGCCGCGGCCCCGCCGGGGTCGCTATCAGGACCGGCGAGATTTGCATCATTCACAGCACTCTGAAGGACTCGCGCTTCGCATCCTGGGCCGGCCGAGCCGCGGAGGAGAAGTTTTTATCCGTAATTGCTCTTCCTCTTTCCGGAGAACAGGGCGTGATCGGCTGCTTGGCAATTTATTCAGAAGAAGAAGATGTCTTTGACGCTGAAGAAGTGACTCT
>Ga0137409_10002170_pt1 | contig 21158 bp, 17 predicted proteins | sample CZODoug1_16funga_FD_122059 | JGI IMG/M metagenome (GOLD analysis project Ga0137409, IMG submission 122059) | Vadose zone soil fungal communities from Angelo Coast Range Reserve, California, USA - CZODoug1_16fungal (Hybrid Assembly) | ecosystem: Environmental > Terrestrial > Soil > Vadose zone... | reverse complement strand
CTCCTTGCCGTCCCGGATGCGCTGCACGCAGAAGGTGCACTTCTCCATCACGCCCTTGCTCCGGACGGTCACGTCCGGATTGAGGACCAGCTGGAGCGACTTCTCCTTCACGTGGCTGTAGTCGAACCAGTTGAACCGGCGAACCTTGTAGGGACAGTTGTTGGAGCAGTACCGGGTGCCGACGCAGCGGTTGTAGATCTGGATGTTCAGCCCTTCGGTCGAGTGGACCGTCGCGAGCACCGGGCAGACCGTTTCGCAGGGGGCGTTCTCGCACTGCTGGCAGAGCATCGGCTGATGGACGCTCTCCGGATTCTCGGCATCGCCCGAGTAGTACCGATCGATCCGGATCCAGTCCATCTCGCGCCCGCGGAGCACGATCGACTTTCCGACGACCGGCACGTTGTTCTCCGAGCGGCACGCGACCATGCACGCGCTGCACCCGATGCACGCGCTCAGGTCGACCGCCATCCCCCACTTGTGGCCCTTGTATTCATGGCGCGACCACATCGAGGGAAGGTGCTCCGGCTCTTCGTTCCCGGAGCGCGGGTCGCGGAGGAATTCCGTAAGCGTCGTCTCGTAGATGATAGGCCGGTGCTCGGTGAATTGATGCCCCTGCACGCAAGCGAGCGGCGCGACGCGCCCGGTCTTCGCGATCCGGACCGGGATGCCGCTCAGGCCGATGCGGCCGCCCGTCGCGACCGCGAGGGCGAAGCCGTTCTGGCCGACCTTGTTCCCCACGCGGCCCGCCGCGGTACGGCCGTACCCGACCGCGATCGCCACGACGTCCGGGTGAAGCCCCGGCTGCACGTGGACGGGGAGATCGAACTTCGCGTACCCGACGTCGACGGTCACGACGTCCGCCTTCATCTCATACTCGGAGACGCCGAGCGTCTTCGCGCGGGACGGCGCGATCGAGACATAGTTGTCCCAGGTGATCTTCGAAACCGGATCGGGCAATTCTTGGAGCCATGCGTTGTTCGCGTTCCGGCCGTCGTAGAGGGTGACCGGCGCGTAGAGCACGAGCTGGAGCGACCCGTCGCCTTCCGTGCGCTTCGCCACGGAGAGCGCCTGGAGCGACTCGGTGCGGAAGGGGCGCACGGGCACTGTCGCGCCGCTCTTCGCGAGGACCAGGACGCCCTCGCGGAGCACTCCCTCCCAGAAGAGCTCGAACGACGCGGCCGCGCCGGCTCTCGGGTAGACGTTCGTGCGCCAGGAGTCTTTCAAATATTGGTGCCAGCTTCCCGACGTGCCCGCGAGCGGTCCCTTCCCCAGTGCCCGGCCCCACGTCAGGAGCGACTCTTGGAACGGCCGCAGGTCGTACAAGGGCGAGATCGTCGGTTGGGTCAGCGAAAGAATTCCGGCGCGCGGCTCGTGGTCGTTCCACGACTCGAGCGAATGCGTGTCGGGGGCGATCACGTCGGCCCCCGCCGCCGTCTCGTCCGCCCGATCGGCGAAGCTCGCGACGAACGGCACGCGCTTCAGGGCATCGGCGAACCCGACCGCGGTCGGGAGGGTCTGGGCCGGATTGACGCCGTGAACCAGAAGGGCGGCGACCTCGCCGGCCCGCATCCGCTCCACGAGGCGGAGCACCGCCTCCTCCGAGCCCGCGGCCTGCCGCGACGGTTGAGAGCTGTCGACGGTGGCTCCCTCGTTTCCGAGCGCGCTGTTCAGGAGATTCACCGCGACCTGGAGCGCCACGGCGTGCTCGGCCGGGGCGGCCTGAGGCCCGGCCAGCACGAGGCTCTTCCCGCGGGCCCGCGCCAGATCCTCCGCGACGCGCGCCAGCGTGCCCTCCTCGAGGCCCGCGGTCTTCTCCACCGAAACGGCCGGGAACGGGGTGGCCGCGGCGACCAGCGCCGCGTTCGAGGAGAGGGGAGAGCGGGGCTCGCGGACGAGCAGCTCATGGACGAGCGCCATCGCGACCGGGAAAAGGTGATCCGGTCGGACCCGGAGGTGGCTATCGGCGTTGGTTCCGCTCAGCGAGAGGGTCGGCTCGATCGCGATGAAGCGGGACATGCTTCCCGCCTCCGGCCGCCGGCGGCGCGAGAAGTCGCGGGCGAATTCGACCGGCGATAGGAACGTGCCGAGCGGATCCGCTCCGATCGTGACCAGGACGTCGGCTTGATCGATCCGGTATCGCGGAACGATCCGGCCGCCGTAGCAAAGCTCCTGCGCCTTGGCGAGGGCGTCGCAGGAGACGGCGTCGTACACCACGTGCTCCCCGCCCTGGAAGGCGCCGAGGAACGATTGGATCAACGCCAGCGTCGTCGGGCTCACGATGGTTCCGGTGAGGAAGACCACCTTCCCGCCGCGGTCCCGCGCCTCGCCCAGCGCCTTCGCGGCGCGGCGGTCGATCTCGCTCCAGCCGGAGGCGGCCGAGGATCCCTTCGCCCGGTCCACGAGCGCCGGACCGCGAAGGCGATCGGGATCGTACAGGTTGAGGATCGACGATTGTCCCCGCGCGCAGAGGGCGCCGCGGCTCATCGGGTGCGACTTGTTCCCCTCGATCTTGATCGGCCTTCCCTCCCGCGTCTTGACGAGGGTGCCGCACCCGGCGGGACAATCGCTGCAGGTGGAGGCGAAGTAGACCGCGTTGCCCGGGGTCATATCTTCGGGCGCTTTGACGTACGGAAGGATCTTCTCGACCGGCTTTCGGGCGCACCCGGCCGCCGCGAAGGCGGCGCCGGCGCCGAGGAATTTCAAGAATTCGCGCCGGGATGGGAGCTCGGTCTCCTCCGCGGGCGGCGTGAAGAACTCGCGCTCGCGCAGCTCCGCGACCTCGGGCGAGCCGCGTAGCTCGGCGAGGGTCGACCAGTGCTTGGGAGCCAGAGCCGCCGGGATTGCCGGCTCGGCCGCTTCGTTCAGCGTTAAGTCCGGGACGCCGTTCACATGTGGCATGTATTGCACTCCTGGGACGCTTTGTTTTGTCGGTGGCAATCGATGCACCAGCCCATCCTCAAGCTGGAGACTTGGCGCACCACATCCATGGTCTCGATGGGCCCATGGCAGGTCTGACAGGCGATCCCCCTGGCGATATGCCAGCGATGGCTGAAGTAGACATAGTCCGGGAGCCGGTGGACACGCACCCAGGGGACCGGCTTGTTCGCTTGGTAGAGGCTCGTGACGAGCTGAATCGAGGGGCTATCGGTGCGGACGACCAGATGGCAGTTCATGCAGACGTTCCCCGCCGGGACCGTGGCGTGCCGGGAGCGCTCCGCGTTGGAGTGGCAGTAGAGGCACGGAATCTTACGCGTGCCGGCGTGCAGCTTGTGGCTGAACGGCACAGGCTGCTTCGGCGCGTACCCGACGTTGCTGAACGTGTCGAGAAACGCCCAGCCGCCGAGGCCGAGGAGCACGACGATGAGGAGGGGAACGACTCCCTGTTTGATCTGGAGGGACACCGGTGCCGGCTACGCCTTCCCCATGTCCGAGTTCGCTCCGCGAAATCGGTGGATGCGAAAAAACTTTGTGAATATTGTCACCAAGTCGCCCGGACGTCAAGCGGCTTCCTGACCGCGGAAGGCGACAGGTCGCCGATCCCGACGCAGGCCGCGGGAGAATAGACGAGCTGGCCGGGAATCGCCATTCCTTTGCGCGAAGGCTGGTTGGCCGCTCCGGCGCCGGTTGCCCGGTAACGCCCGAGTCCCTATACTCGCCCCGTGGCCTCGCCTCCCGTCTCGATCTCGACCGCCCCATCGCTCTCGGGCCTGGTCTCGGCGCCCGACGCCGCGACGCAGGCCGATTTTCGGCTCGACGCGGTGGACAAGAGCCTCCTGGCGCCACCCTGCTTCTTCTGGGAATCGCCCGACGGAGAATGCATTTCCCTGATCGGGGCCGTGGCCCGGTGCGAGCTGACCGGCCCGGAGCCCTGGACGCAGGCCCGCGAGTGGCTTCGCGGCGCCGCGGAATCGACGAAGATTCCGGGACGGACGCCGGGCCAGGCGCCGATCGCGTTCGGGGGGTTCAGCTTCGACGGCGGACCCGCCGCGGCGTGGGGACTTCCGGCCGGTGTCGTCCTGATCCCCGCCCTTCAGTGGCACCGGGACTCCGAGGGCCGGGCGTCGTTGACGTCGTGGGGGCCCATCGAGCCGGGATCCGGGCTCGGCGCGGCGGAGCGCGGCGCGCTGACAGAGCGCGCTGAGGCGGACTGCTTCGTCGACGAGTGGTCGCAGGCCGATTGGTCCCGTGCGGTGCGGTGGGTGCTCGATCGCATTCAAGCCGGAGGCGCCGAGAAGGTGGTCTTGGCCCGGAGCCGCGTGGCGCGCGCTCCGCGCGCCTGGGACGTCGTCCGCGTCTTCACCGCGCTGCGCGGGGCCTATCCCTCCTGCTTCCGGTACCTCTTCTGGGCGGACTCGGGCAGCGTTTTTCTCGGAGCGAGCCCGGAGCGCCTGGTCTCCCTGCGGGGCGGCCGTGTACGAGCCGACGCCGTGGCCGGAACCGCGCGATTGGATGACTCGGACGGGGGCGACGCGGCCCGCGCCCTGCTGGACGACCCCAAGGAGCGCCGGGAGCACGAGGTGGTCGCGCGCGAGATCCTCGCGGCGCTCCGCGCGGTCTGCCCGGATGCCGCGGCGCCCCGCGAACCGGAGCTTCTGCGCCTTCGCCGCCTCGCGCATCTGCGCACCCCGGTCACCGCGACCGCCGGTCCGGGAATCCACGTTCTCGATCTCGTGTCCAGGCTACATCCCACGCCCGCCGTGGCGGGAACGCCCCGCGACGAGGCGCTGAAGCTCATCCGCGTGATCGAGCCTCGGGGGCGCGGCTGGTACGCCGGCCCCATCGGTTGGATGACGCCGTCGGGCGACGGCGATTTCGCGGTCGGAATCCGGTCGGCCTTCGTGCGCGGCGACCGCGCGCTCCTCTACGCGGGCGCCGGGATCGTCGCCGGATCACAGCCGGAGCGCGAGTGGGACGAGTGTGAAGCGAAGCTTTCCTCGATCGAGGACATCTTTCTTCGTGGCTGATCTCTCCTCCAAGCAGGTCGCGGAAGCCGCGGGCGTCGATACGGCGGGCTCCGCCACCGCGGCGACGAACCTCGCCTGGGCGGACGCGTTCGTCGCGGCTCTCGAGGATCGGGGTGTTCGCGACGCCTGCGTCTGCTCCGGCTCGCGGTCTGCCCCGCTCGTGCTGGCGCTCCACCGCTCCTCGATCCGGACGCACGTCCCCCTCGACGAGCGGGCTGGCGCGTTCTTCGCGCTCGGCCTCGCCAAGGCGTCGCGTCGTCCGGTGGCGATCCTGACGACCTCCGGGACCGCGGCCGCGAATCTCCACCCCGCCGCGGTCGAAGCCCACCACGCGCGCGTCCCTCTGATTCTTCTCACCGCCGACCGTCCTCCCGAGCTGCGCGACGCGGGCGCGTCGCAGACGATCGATCAGATCCGGATGTTCGGGTCCGCGACCCGCTGGTTTCACGAGGTGGGCGCGCCCGTGGCCGATCCGGATCTGGTCCGCTACGCGGCGGCGCTCGGAACCCGCGCCGTGGCGGAGGCGTGGGGCCCACCCGCCGGCCCGGTTCATCTCAATTTCGCGTTCCGAGAGCCTCTCGTTCCCGAGCCGGAGTCGCTCGGGCCGCGAGCGGCGCGGCGGGGCCCGAGCCCTGCCGCCCTATCGGAGATGGCCGGCGAGCCCGCGTTTCCGCCCCCCTCGGCCCGCGACCTAGCGCGCGCGTCGGGGCTGCTGCGCCAGAGGCGCCGCGGTCTGATCGTCTGCGGCCCCGAGGACGCCTCTCCGGATCTGCCGACCGCGGTCGCGCGCCTCGCCGCGGTGACCGGGTACCCGATTCTCGCGGATCCGGCTTCGCAGGTTCGGTACGGCCCGCATGACCGGACACGCGTGATCGGGACCTATGACGCCTTCCTGCGCTCGCCGGCCTTCGCCGCCCGCGAGGCGCCGGAGGTCGTGATCCAGTTCGGGCCGGCGCTCACCTCGAAGTCGTATCACCAGTACGCCGCCCTCGACCCGGAAGTCCTCCATCTCCTCGTCGACCCCGCGCGCGGGTGGCGCAGCCCCTCGCGGCGCGCGCAAGAGGTCTTCGCGGCCGATCCGACCTTGTTCGCGGCCGCGCTCGCCGAATCGTTGGCGAAGGGTGCCGACCCCTTGCCGCGTTGGGGCGAGACGTTCGATCTCGCCGAGCGAGCGGCGCGGGGGGCGATCGATCGCCGTCGCGCGTCGGTCGCGGACCTCGCGGAGGGCTATCTCTTCCCCGAGCTCCTCGACGCGTGCCCGGATGGAACGGTCATCTACATTGGAAACAGCCTCGCGATCCGCAACCTGGATCTCTTCGCGCCCTCCTCGTCCAAGAGGCTGCGGATCCTCGCGAACCGAGGGGCGAGCGGGATCGACGGCGTAATCTCGAGCGGGCTTGGCGCGGGGGCTGCGGGCGAGTCCCCCGTCCTCGTCGTCGCGGGCGACCTCTCGTTTCATCACGACCTGAATGGGCTCGCGGCCGCGCGCGAAGGGATCGCGCGGGCCACGATCATCGTCGTGAACAACGACGGCGGAGGCGTCTTCTCCCTCCTCCCGATCGCGCGCCACGGCGAGGTCTTCGAGCGCTACTTTGGAACGCCTCACGGGCTCGATTTCGCCCCCGCGGCGGCCCTCTATGGAGTTCCCTTCGCCCGTCCCGATTCTCTCGCCGCCCTCCGCGCGCGCGCGGCGGCCTCGCTCGCGGGGCGCACAACCGAGATTCTCGAGGTGCGGACCGACCGCGAGGAAACCCAGCGGCTCCATCGGGCCGTGCGGGCCGACGTGATCCACGCGGTCGAGGAGGGGCTTTGAGCGGCTGGACGGATGCGCTCGCGGTCGAGGTCGCCGGCTTGAGCTATGGCGTCCGGTTGACGGACGAGGTCGACGCGGCGCGGCCGACGATCGTCATGCTGCACGGGTTCAGCGGATCGTCCCTGGACTGGACCGACACAGCGGCGGCGCTTCGGTCGGAGGGCTTCACCTGCGTCGGAATCGACTTTCCCGGCCACGGCCTGACCGGCATTCCTGCCGAGCCGCGCCGCTTCACGATGCCCGAGACGTCCAGAGACCTGGCGACGCTGGTCACGACACTCGGGATCGCGCATGCGCATTGGATGGGGTACTCCATGGGGGGGCGGGTGGCTCTCTACATGGGCATTACCGAGCCCGTGCGCGTCGCGTCGCTGATCTTAGAATCGACTTCCCCCGGCATCGCCGAGGAGTCGGCGAGGAAGGAGCGGCGCGCCCGGGACGAGGCCCTCGCGGCTGAGATCGGGCCGCGCGGGATCCCCTGGTTCGTGAATTACTGGGAGTCGCTGCCGATCTTCGCGTCGCAGCACCGCCTTCCCGAGGAGGTGCTCAGCGCTCAACGCGCCGGCCGTCTCCGGAATAGCGTCGCCGGTCTTGCCGGTTCCCTCCGCGGCCTGGGACAGGGCGAGCAGGAGTACTTCGGCGATCGCCTCGGCGCGATCCGTTGCCCGACGCTTCTCGTGGCCGGCGCCCTCGACTTGAAGTACGCGGCCGTGGTCCGGCAGATGGCCGCCTCGATTCCGGACGCCGAGGTCGTGGTCGTACCCGACGCCGGACACAACGTTCACCTGGAGAAGCCCGAGGCCTTTCACCGAGTCGTCCTCGACCGGCTTCACCGGCTCGAAGCCGGATCTGGAGCCAAGGCCTCACTGCCCGCGTAAAGGAGCACCGATGCCAGCCACCATGACGATCCCCTGGAAGAAAGCCAAGACCTACGAAGACATTCTCTACGAGAAGGCCGACGGCATCGCGAAGGTTACGATCAACCGGCCGGACGTTCGGAACGCCTTCCGGCCCCTGACGGTCCGCGAGATGATCGAAGCGTTCGACGACGCGCGGGAAGATCCCGAGATCGGGGTGGTCATCCTCACCGGGGCGGGAGATGAAGCGTTCTGCTCCGGCGGCGACCAGCGCGTTCGCGGTGCCGCCGGCTACGTCGGCGACGATCAGGTCCCGCGCCTCAATGTCCTCGATCTTCAGAAGCGGATCCGCTCGCTCCCCAAGCCGGTTGTCGCCATGGTCGCCGGGTTCGCGATCGGAGGCGGCCACGTACTCCACGTCGTCTGCGACCTGACGCTCGCGGCGGAGAACGCGCGATTCGGCCAGACCGGTCCCAAGGTCGGGTCGTTCGACGGCGGATTCGGCGCGGCGTACCTGGCGCGGATCGTCGGCCAGAAGCGGGCTCGCGAGATCTGGTATCTCTGCCGGCAGTACGATGCAAAGGAAGCGCTCGCGATGGGCCTCGTGAACGCGGTCGTCCCGCTCGAGCGGCTGGAGGAAGAGACGGTGGCATGGTGCCGCGAAATGCTCGCGATGAGCCCCATGGCGCTCCGGTGCATCAAGGCGGCGCTGAACGCCGATTGCGACGGGCAGGCCGGGCTTCAAGAGCTCGCGGGAAACGCCACGCTTCTCTATTACATGTCGGAAGAGGCGCAGGAAGGACGAAACGCGTACCTTGAGCGGCGAAAGCCCGATTTCAGCAAGTTCCGCCGGCTCCCCTGAGCCGGTGATCGGCGTCCGCGCCGGCGAAGTGGGCGGGGCTCTGGCGGGCGTCGCCCCGCGTCCAAGCCGAACCGCGGCGTGGCTTCATGCCTGCCGCCTCCCCACCCTCGCGGCCTCGGTCGTCCCCGTGCTCGTGGCCTCCGCCCTGGCATGGCGGCATAGCGCGTCGCGTCCGCTGGCCGCGCTCGCGGCCCTGATCGGCGCGGTCGCGATCCAGATCGGCACCAACCTCGCGAACGACCTCTACGACTTCCGGAAAGGCGCCGACGCGCCGGGTCGGATCGGCCCGCCCCGCGTCCTTCCCGAAGGATGGCTTCGCGCGGGCGAGGTGCGCACGGGGATGATCGTCTCCTTCGCGATCGCGACCGCCGCGGGCCTCTATCTCTGGAGCGTGGCGGGATGGGCCGTCGTCGCGATCGGCGTCGCTTCGATCGCGGCCGGCATCGGGTACACCGCGGGACGGTTCGCGCTCGCCTACATCGGCCTCGGCGACCTCGCCGTGTTCCTCTTCTTTGGATTCGTCGCGGTCCTCGGGACGTACTACGTCCAGGCCGGAACCGTCCACCCCGAGGCGGTCCTGGTGGCGATTCCGGTGGGAGCGCTGGCGACCGCCATCCTGATCGTGAACAATATCCGCGACATCGATCGCGACCGCGTGGCCGGGAAGCGAACGCTGGCAGTGATCCTCGGTCGCCGGGGCGCGCGGGCGGAATTCCTGGCGCTCCTGGTCGCGGCGTACGCGGTTCCGCTCGGGCTCTGGTCCCAGGGGCACCGCTCCGCTTGGATCCTCCTGCCGTTCGCGACGGGCTCCCTGGCGATGCGGACCCTCCATGCGGTTCGGGAGCGCGAGGACGGCCCCGCCTTGAACCGGGCGCTTCTCGATACCGCCCGGCTCCACGCGCTCTTTGGTGTTCTCTTCGCCGCGGGGATCGCGCTGGGATGACGATTCGAAAGGTCTGGATCCGGTCGTATCGCTTCCCGCTTCCCGAGCCCTGGCCCAGCGCGGAGGGCCCGGTGGCCGAGCGGACGGGCTCGATCGTTCTCCTCGAGGAAGAGGGCGGCTGGGTCGGTCGCGGCGAGACCGCGCCCTGGCCGGGGTTCGGGCTGGAGACCCACGCTTCAAGCGTGGCCGCGCTCCGTGGCGCGGCGAGCCGATTGATCGGGCTTCCCGCCGAGGCGTATGTCGAGGCCGCCGGCGATCTCCCCTGTCTCGCCCCGGTCGCCGCCTCTCCCTGCGCCCGCCACGCGATCGATCTCGCGCTCCACGATCTGGCGGCGCAGCACGCAAACGTGTCGCTGGCGCGGCTCCTGGGCGGGACGGACGCCCTCGCCGAAGTTTCGGTCAACGCCGCGATCCCGCGCCTGCCCGCCGACCAGGCGGCGCGGGCCGCGATCGCGGCGATCGCATCGGGCGTCGGCACGATCAAGCTGAAGGTCGGGGGCGCACCGCTCGAAGAAGACGTCGCCCGCATGCGCGCGGTGCGTGAGGCCGTGGGGCCCGCGGTCCGACTTCGAGTCGACGCCAACCAGGCCTGGTCGGAGGGCGAAGCGATCCAAGCCTTGGCGGCCCTTCGCCCCTTCGACATCGAGTACTGCGAGCAGCCCGTCGCGGCGGAGGACATCGAGGCGCTTGCTCGCGTCCGCGCCGCGGCGGGCGTGCGGATCGCCGCGGATGAGGCGGTGCGCGACCTGGCGAGCGCGCGCCGGATCGTCGCGGCGCGCGCCGCCGATATCCTGATCGTGAAGCCGATGGCGCTCGGCGGGCTCCGGGCCGCGAGGGCGGTCGCGGCTTACGGAGTGGAATCCGGAGCGGCGGTGGTCGTGACGTCGCTCCTCGAGAGCGACATCGGCCGGACCGGCGCGCTCCACCTCGCCGCATCGCTCGGCTCGAATCGTTTCGCCCATGGGGTCGCCCCCCCGGGGTGGACGCTCGACGGGCGGCGCCGCGAGACCTCCTATCATGCCGGCAAGGTTCGGGTCCCCACCGAGCCGGGACTCGGGGCGAACGTCGATGCCGCGTTCGGAAGCTCCGCCGAGCTGGTCGCGGCGTTAGCCGAGGAGACCGCGTGACCCAGACGACGACTCCCGACCCCATCCGGTTCTGGGCGCGCGTCGCACCCGATCGCCTCGCGCTCCGCCACGGCGGGCGCGCCTGGAGCTACGGTCAGCTCGACGCGGCGGTGCAGGAGTCGGCCGACGCCTTCCTCGTTCAGGGGCTCGGCGCCGGCGAGCACGTCTCCCTTGAGTTCGAGCCGCAGCATCCGCTCCCCTTCACGATCGCGTTCCACGCGTGCCACCGTGCTGGACTCCTCCCGGCGCCGATCGGGACGTCGCTCACTCCGATCGAGCGCCAGGTGCTCCGGGATCGCGCCCTCGTCGAGCTCGTGCTAACGAGCGAGGCGATCGGGACGGCCGGAGGGGACGGCCACGCTGCGCCCCCACCGGCGGCCGCCACGGCCGGTCCCATCGTGGAGCGCCGTCTCGACGCGCCCGCCGCGATCTGCTTCACATCGGGCACCGGAGCCAACCCGCGCGCCTGCATCCTCACGCACGGGAATTTCTTCTGGAGCTCCCTACAGTCCGCTCGGAATCTGGGCGTGCGCCCGAACGACGTGTGGCTTTGCTGCCTCCCGCTCCACCACGTGGGTGGCCTCTCCATCCTGACGCGGAGCGCCTATTACGGGACGGGCGCCCTGCTCCACGACCGGTTCGATGCCGACGCGGTGAACGAGGCGATCGACACGGCGGGCGTCACGCTCGTCTCGCTCGTGCCGCCGATGCTCGAGCGTCTGCTCGAGGCGCGGCGCGGCCGGATCTTCCCTACCCCGCTCCGCGCGGCGCTGATCGGCGGCGGGCCGATCCCGGCCGCCCTCTTGGAGCAGGCGGCCGATCTCCGTCTCCACGCCCTCCCCACGTACGGACTCACGGAGGCGACCTCGCAAGTGACAACCCTCTCACTCCGCGAATGGCCCGCGGGCCTCGACACGGCGGGGCGTCCGCTGATGCTCACCCAGGTGGAGATTCGCGACGAAGAGGGACGCCCGGCCGGCAAAGGGGCCGAAGGGGAAATCGTGGTCCGGGGCCCGACCGTCATGGCCGCGTACCTCGAGGAGCAGGACACGAACGCGGAGGTGTGGGACGGCCGGTGGCTCAAGACGGGCGATATCGGCGCGTGGGATTCCGCCGGGAGACTCTTGGTCAAGGACCGCCGCGTCGATCGGATTACCGTAGGAGGCGAGAACGTCTCCCCCGAGGAGGTGGAACGCGTGCTTCGAGAGCACCCCGCGGTGGCGGACGCGTGCGTGGTGGGTATTCCCGCGGGGTCGTGGGGGCACGAGATCGCGGCGGCGATCCAGGTGCGCGGCGATGAAGTGATCACGATCGAGGACCTTCGGCGGCACGCGGAGGCGAGGCTTTCCGCCTTCAAGCTGCCGCGGCGGCTCTTGGTGATGCCGGAGCTGCCGCGGAGCGCTTCCGGAAAGCTACTTCGCCGGCTGGTGCGCGACCGCTTCCGGAACCAGGTGCCCGAGGAAGAACTGACGTAGCGGCGCCGGGATCGGGATCGGCTTCATCGCCGCCCGCTCGACGAAGGCATGAATCGTCGCGACCTCGACCCGGAGATCGTCCTTCGGCCCCGTGACGCGATAGCGAAGCCCCACCGACGCTCGACCGACTCGGCTCACCTCGATCGCGACCGTCACGCGCTCGCCGTGACGGATCGGCGTCCGGTAGTCCGCTTCCGCGTGCACGATCGGAACGAGATAGTCGTCGCCGGCGAAGTAGCGCGCGGGATCGACGCCGGCGGACGCGACGAACTCTTCATAGGCCTGGTGGCAATAGTCGAAGATCCGGCCGAAGAAGAGGACGCCACCCGCGTCGACGTCCTGGAACCGCACGGGGAGCGTCGTCCGGAAGCTCACGACGAGGCACCCGCTGGGATCGAGCGCGCCGTCACCCTTCGCCCCCGACCTCGCCCGCGTAGACGTACGCGACGCCGCCGGTGAGCGGGTGCGACTCCACGCCGCGGAACGCTCCCGTCGCGCGCATCAGCGCGACGAAGCGCTCTCCCGCCGGAAAACGTGACGAGGTGCGATCCAGGTACTCGTAGGCGGAGCGCTCGCCGCTGACCCATCCCCCAATCGCAGGAAGGATCCTCCGCGAGTAGAAGCGGTAAAGCGGCGCGAAGAGGGCGCTCCCCGGCTGGCCGAATTCCAGGACGACGACCCGTCCCCCCGGACGGACCACGCGCGCCATCTCGGCGAGGCCGTGCGCGGGATCTTCCACGTTCCGGATACCGAAGGCGATCGACGCGATATCGAACGATCGATCGTCGTAGGGGAGCGAGAGCACGTCGGCCGTCTCGTAGCGGATCGAGAGCCCTGCCCGCCCTGCCTTTTCCGACGCGAGCGCGATCATCTCGTCGCAGAAATCGGTCCCCACCACCTCGCCTTCTGCCCCGACGGCGCGGCGGAAGGCGAGCGCCAGATCGCCCGTTCCCGTCGCGCAATCGAGGACCCGGTCCCCCGGCCGCGCGCCGCTCCATCGAACCGCCGCGGTCCGCCAGCCGTGGTGCATGCCGAGCGAGAGGATCTGATTCGCGCGATCGTACGAGCCCGCGATCGACGCGAACATGCGCTTCACGCTCGGCGCGGACGGCCCGGTGGAGGCAGGCGCGACCGCCGGCACGATCGGTGTCTCGGGTGCGGGCGTGGCCATCGTCGGATTTGTCGTCACGCTGCGAGCATAGCACCTCGCCGGTCGTTTGACCGCCCCCTGGGGGCGCGGTAGACTCGCGGAATGCCTATCCTCTCGATGAAACCAGGTTCGCCCCCGATGTCCGAGGAGCGCCCGCGCAGGCGCTCCGTCCCCGTCACGATCGGCGCGACGACGGTCGGAGGCGGCCGCCCGGTCCTGGTCCAGTCGATGACCAACACCGACACGGCGGACGCAAGGGCAACCGCCGAACAGGTCGCGGCGCTCGCGGAGGCGGGGTCCGAGCTTGTCCGGGTCACCGTCAACACGCCGGAGGCCGCGAAGGCCGTGCCCGAGATCGTCCGGCGCGTGCGCGGCCAAGGCATCACGGCCCCCTTGATCGGCGACTTCCACTTCAGCGGCCACCTCCTGCTCACCGATCACCCCGAATGCGCGCGCGCCCTCGACAAGTACCGGATCAACCCCGGAAACGTCGGCGCCGGGAAGAAGCACGACGACCACTTCCGGCGGATCATCGAGGTTGCCGCCGCGAACGCGAAACCGGTGCGGATCGGCGTCAACTGGGGCTCGCTCGATCGCGAGCTCCTGACCTCTCTGATGGACGAGAACGCGCGGCGGCCGGAGCCCAGGGATGACCGCGACGTGACCCTCGAGGCGATGTTCCAGAGCGCGGTCCGGTCGGCGGCGCTCGCCGAGGAGTTCGGACAGCCGCACGATGCGATCGTCCTGTCGGCGAAGGTCTCGGGGGTGCGCGACCTGATCTCGATCTACCGCCGCCTCGCCGCGGAGACCGATTTCGCGCTCCATCTCGGCCTCACCGAAGCCGGTATGGGAACCAAGGGGATCGTTGCTTCGACGGCCGGGCTCTCGACGCTCCTGCTCGAAGGGATCGGCGACACGATCCGGGTGAGCCTGACGCCCCAGCCGGGCGGGGACCGCCGCGAGGAGGTGTGGGTCTGCCAGCAGATTCTCCAATCGCTCGACATCCGCCACTTTCAGCCGCAGGTCACGTCCTGCCCCGGCTGTGGACGGACCACGAGCAGCTTCTTCCAGGAGCTCGCCGAGCGGGTGACCACGCGACTCCGGGAACGGATGCCGGAGTGGCGGTCGCTCTATCCGGGCGTGGAGGAGCTGCGCGTGGCGGTCATGGGCTGTGTGGTCAACGGCCCGGGCGAATCGCGGCACGCGCACATCGGCATCTCACTGCCGGGAACGGCGGAGGATCCGAAGGCCCCGGTCTATGTCGACGGATCCCTTCGGACGACGCTTCAAGGGCCGCGGATCGCAGAAGAATTTCTCGCCCTGGTCGAGGAGTACGTCTCGGGACGCTACGGCGGAACGCGCCCTCCCGGGGCCGTCCAGGACTTCCCCGCCGCGCAGCGCCGCTAGCGGGCCTTTCGCGCAGCGCCGCTAGCGGGCCTTCCGGACAGCGCCGCTAGCGGGCCTTCCGCGCAGCGCCGCTAGCGGGCCTTCCGGCCCGCGCGCTCGCCCACTCTTCCTGCTTTGCCTCACCCGGCACCCGGGCCGACTTCTCGAACCGCCCCCAAACGGGGCTGACGGTCGGCACGGACCTCCCGCCCTTCGCGCGGCTCACGTACCCGTGGTACCGGTGGAGGAACCACCAGACCGCTCCGATCTCGACGTAGACGATCGCGAGAAGCGCGAGGTGAATGCGCGCGAGGACGGTGATCGTCACGGAGAACGCGAGGCAGAGAATCGCCTCGATGATTGCGGTCTTCTGGAACGCCCCCCAGTGGGGCGCGCGATCCCCGTGCTCCACGCGCAGTGCGACGCTTCGGATGATGAGAAGCGAGACGAGCGCGGCCGCCGCGATCAGTAGCTCCAATCCGGCGCGCGGAGCGGGACGGAACATGAAATCGGCAGGCTGCGGCCCGAGGTGGAAGAAGAGCGCGAACCCGCCGAACGCCAGGATCGACGCGGAGAGCTGAAAGACGGTTCGATAGGCGCGGGTGCCGTAGACGATTCCCGAGAGCGCGATCGCGAACCCGATGGCGAGCACCAGGAGTCCGGGCGGGAGCAGGAACATGCCGGCGAGAAAGAACGCGGGGCCGACCGAATAGACGGACATCGTCCGGTTCTCCGCGGGCACGACGAGAGGCCAGATGAGGCAGATCGAGGCGCTCGCCGTGAAGATCGTGGCGATGAGCCAGACCGGACCATCCTCACGGAGCTGATGCCCGGCCCACGCCGCGGTGAGAAGCGCGCAGACTGCAAGGCAGACTCGAAATATGACGATCTGGAAATAGCGCCGAGCCGACTTGGCCATCCCACCTCCCACGGGTGTTTTTGTCCGTGGTATTCATCGGCATCTTACGGGCGCGACTTTAGGATGTAAGTTACGTTATTTTAATGGGTTGTGCAGTTCCTGGTCGTCCCCCTAACCGTGTTCTTGGCGGCCACGTAGCGCCCTCTTCGGCCCTGGAAATCGGAGCGCGCGTTCTCGCCGTCGACCGGGAGCGCGCGCAACGGCCCTTTCCGTTCTCGCGCGCCGCCGCTCCTCGTTTCGCATCGCGGTGCTCACCAGGCGCCGTCATCTCGTTCGGCGTTCCTCTTCGCATCGCTCAAAACGCCACGCAGTGGAAATGCGATCGGCAAATCTCTCGCGTCCGCGATGCGCGCGACCGCGATCATCCACGTGCGCGCGCGTTTTAGCAAATCGCCCGAATTGCGCGATGCATCGCGTTACAAAGTGTTTCGCCGTCGATAGGAGCTAAACCTTCTGCCTCCTTTGGTCGATATATGAATGTTATTCCGGTCGAGCGACAGATTTACATTCAGCTCAAAGGGGGGTGCATGCCGGCAGGGAATCAAACGCAAGACTCGTTGTTGATCCGGCTCGAGAAAGTGGAGCGCGCAAACCGCGGCCTCAAGATCGGCGGCTCGGTCGCGCTACTCGGTGTGGTCGGCGCGCTGTTTCTGGGCCTCGCCGCGCCGCCGAGCAAGACGCTCGAAGCGGAGCTCTTCATTGTCCGCGACGCGCATGGGAAGGCGCGGATGATTCTGGCCGTCGGGGATGAGGGTCCCGCCCTCACGCTCCTCGACAAGGACGGAAAGCTTCGAGTGAACCTCGGCGTGGACAAGGATGGACCCGCCCTCGATCTCCTCGACGCGGCCGAGAGCCCGCGCGCGCAGCTGATGATCACGGACGAGCAAGGGGCGCGTCTCAACCTCTACGACAACAAGGGATCGCAAGTCTCACTCAGACCCTAGACGCGCGGCCAACGCCTCACCGCGCGGCGAAGTTGCGGAATCCAGGGGCGCCCCACGATGGGGCGCCCCTTCGCTTTGCCGGGCGGATGTGTCAGGATTCCCACACCGATGGATTCCCAATCTCCCTCCAAGAGCCCCAAGCCCACCCACTACGCCGCCTTCGCCGGTATGTCCCTGATCTGGGGCACGACCTTCCTCGTGATCCGGATCGGGAACGAGTCGGTCCCGCCCCTTTGGGGCGCGACCTTGCGGCTGATTCTGGCGACCGCGCTGAACGCGCTCATCGCCTTCCTCACCCGAGCCCGGTGGCCGCGCGGATCGGCGCTGCGCGGCATCGCGCTCTTCGGGTTCCTCAACATGGGTGTGAATTTCGTCCTCCTCTACTGGGGGGAGCAGACCGTGCCGAGCGGAATCGCCGCGACGCTCTACGCGACGACCCCGGTCACGACGGGAATCTTCGCCTGGATGCTCGGGCTGCATGCTTTGGATCGCGGGCGGATGCTCGCCGCGTTGACGGGATTGGCGGGTGTCGCGCTGATCTTCTCCGGCGAGCTCACGCATGGGGCGCCCGCCCCCGCCCTCCTGGGCGTGTTCAGCGCCGCGACGTGCGCGGCCCTGGCGGGCGTCATTTTGAAGAAGGCGCCCTCCCACTCGGCATTCGTCGTGAACGCCGTCGGTGCTTCGATCGGCGCCGTGGTCTGCTTTCTGGCAAGCCTCGTGCTCCGGGAGCCGCACGCGCTCCCTCGCACGATGGCCGGATTCGGCCCGATCATCTACCTGGCGATCGCGGGGAACCTCGGCGCCTACGTGCTCTACGCGTGGCTCATCACGCAGTGGAAGGTGACGAGGGTGCACGTGGCCGCGCTCATCATCCCGGTGATCGCGGTGATCGTGGGCGCGATCGTGCGGGGCGAGGCGCCGGCGCCGATCACCTACCTGGGCGGGGCGCTGGTCTTGTCCGGGGTCGCGGTGACGCTGTTCTCGGGGCGGGAATAGCGGGGCGGGGTCGGCCGGGGCTCAGGTGCGGGGATAGCGGAGCGGGGTCGGCCGGGGCTTAGGTCAGGTATTTCTCCTGGAGCATCGTGACGTGGTGGAGCTCGTGGCCGGCGATGATGTAGGCGAGCGAGCGCACGGTCACGGGGTTCTCGGCGGCGGTCCCCCTTCGCAACCAGTCCTCCTCGCCGAAGCCTTCGTAGAGGAGCACCGTGGCGCGGCGGACCGCCTCCAGCTCGTCCGTGAGGTGGCGCAACGATCGCGTCGCAAATACCGCGGCCCGCGCGAAGTCGTCCTGCTCGAAGCCCGGCAGCTTGGTCTCGTCGCCGCGCCCGAACCGGAGGGCCCGATAGCTGAATACACGCTCCCCGTCGATCACGTGCCCCACCACCTGCTTGATGCTCCACTTGCCGGGCGCGTACCTGTGTTCGCCCTTCGCCTCCGGCAGGGCGCGCAACAGCTCCAGGGTGCCGCGGATTTGCGAGCGCAGGATGTCCACGATCGGTCCATCGGGGACCCTTTCGATATACCGGCCGTAGTAGGGCGCGTACTCAGACGGGTCGGGCCGTTTCAAGCTCTTTCCTCCAGTGGCGGCCGGCTTCGGCCATTCCCTCGGCGTACGTGCGCCGCGGCGCGTAGTTGAGCTCGGCGCGAATCCGCCGGCCGTCGAATTTGCCCATCCAGTAGCCGCCGGGCGGAACCTCCTCCTCGGGAGTGACCTCGAGGGGCGGCGTGCCGAACCAGCTCCGGATCTCGTCCGTGTATTCCTTCATGGTCATGTGCCCGTCGGCCAGGTTGTAGACGCGGCCGACCGCGCGCCCGTCGCCCAGCCCAAGGAGGACCGCGTCGACCAGGTCATCGACGTGGACGTACGGCAGCGCGTTCATCCCGTCGATCGTGAGCTTGATCTGCCGGTCGCGGACGCGCGCCGGCATCTTGATCGCCCAGGTCGAGGTCGGGTGGACGCCCAGGATCGCTCCCGGGCGGAGGATCACGGCGTGGAGCCCGCGGGCGGACGCATCGAGGACGATCCGATCGGCTTCGGCCTTCGTGACGCTGTACGGGTCGCCCGCGTCCTTGAGCGGCGCCTCCTCGTCCACGAGCGTGAGCCCGCCGGTGCGATAGACCGAGCAGGTGGAGATATGGACGTAGCGCCGACACCCGGCGGCGAGAGCGGCGTCCACCATGGAGCGCGTGCCCTCGGCGTTCGCGCGGCGGACGAGGTCGAGGTCGGGACCCGACGTGGCAGCGCAATGCACGACGAGATCGGCGCCGACCGCCGCCCGGCCGGCCACGTCCCGCTGGATGAAATCGCCCTCGATCTCCTCGACACCGGCCTCGCGGAGCTCCGGCGCCGCTCCGGCACGCCGCACAATCGCCCGAACCCGAGAGCCCAGGGCGGCGAGCCGGAGGGCCACGCGGCTTCCGACGAAGCCGGTCCCGCCCGACACTAGGATTGTCGCTCCCGAAAAGGTCATCCCTCGATCGCTCTTATGCTGTTTCGCTTCCATCGGAGTCGAGGGTAGCACAGCCGAAATGGACTGTCGTCTCCCCGCGCGGCGCATGCAGAAAGGGGTCACCGCCTGCCAGGCCAGTGACCCCCTCTCCCATCGAGCGCCCTCCTCTCCGCGGCGCCCGCGTCCCTCCCTACGAGCGGGGACGGGGAGATATCAGCGGAGCAAAACGCTTTTCAAGGCCAACTCCGACCCGCTCGGAAGTCGGAGCTGGTAAAGGTAGAGCCCGCTCGGCGCCTGGGCTCCTCCATCAAGCCGGCCGTCCCATCGGACTGTGTTTCGCCCGGCAAGCCGCTCTTCGGCGACCGTCCGAACCAGTTGGCCGGCAACGTTGAATATTCGAATCCGCACCGTGCCGCCTTGATTGAGCGTGTAGGTCAGGCCGGAGCCCGACTCCGCCCCTGCGGGTCCGTTCGCCGCGGACGCGGCCAAGGGCGTCCCGCTCCCGGTTCGATCGGTCCGCACCGTCGTCAGCGTATACGGCACCCCGGTGAGCCCGTGGTTCACGACCGCGATGGTGTAGACGCCAGCCATCGTGGGCTGCCACCGGAGCACTTGCGTCGGCCCCGTGCTCTGGGTCTCGCCGACCGGGAGGCCACGCGGATCGCGGGCGAAGATCTCCAGAAGCTCCCCTCCCACCGCCTCCTTCTCGAAGATGACCTCGGCCACCATCGTGGCGTTCGTCACCGTGATCGGCTGCGCGACGCCACCGGAGGTCGAGGGGAGAACAATTCCCTGGACCATCGACGCGATATCGATCGGATCACCATTGCCCTGAGGCGCGCCACCCGTGATGTCGAAGCCGTCGATGTAGACCATGTCGCGCGGCGACCCGGCCGGGGACACAGCGTTGTTTCGGACCTCGAGGCGGAACGTGTGGTTGCCGTTCGCGGTCGCGAAGCTCGCGAACTCCCCAAAGGTAAGATCCGTCTTCCCGGAATTGTCCGGGTGAAGCGGATCGGAAGGCGCGCGGAAGAAGTCGACGATTCCCTTCGACTGGCCGTCGAGGAACACCTCGGCATTCCCCCCGCGGGGTCCGCGCGCGATTTCCAGATCCAGCTTGGTGCCCGAGTAGCGAAGCTCGAGATACGCCTTCTTGTCCTTGTTCGCGCCGACGTTCCGGCAGTAGCCGCCACGGGTCGCCCGGCTGTCCTTCACCTCGTGCCAGCCGCCGTACTCCGTGACCCGCCTATCGCCGCACTCGATATGGGTGACGACCGGCGACGCCGTGAGGGGACGCTTCGTGGCCTTCGTGAAGAAGGTGATCGCGCCCGTCGACGGCGGGTCGGTTCCGTTGATGATCGTGCCGGTGTAGGCGATGTTGGGGAACCCCGCCGGATCGACCGTCACGGACGAATATTCCGCCAGCTCGCGCGTCCCGTTGGGGCAACCGAGCCCGCGGACGCAAATCTGCCCTTTATGGATGACGCCGTCGCCTCCCTGCTGGCTCGCGATGTCCAGGTAGACGGCGGGATGTTCGGCGAGCGCGTTCTCCACCTGAGCGTAGATGACCCGCCACGGCGCCTGCTCTGTTTCAAACGCGGGCGTATCGGGGTCGCCGGGAATCGGGCTCCCGTACCACAGCACGGCGACCTTCCCCGGGGCTCCACCGCGGATCCACGGGAAGATCGTCGTGGTGGTGAACTCGAAACCCGGCACACCCGGCGCGTTCAGCGCCACCGGGTTCGTCCAATTGCGCGCCACGGTCGGGTTCGCCCCCGCCGGGCAGCTGATCAGGTAGATGTTGTGCCGATCGGCGAAGGCGATGTGGATGTTGTCGCCCTGATCGACGGCCATGATCGGGAACGTGTTGTTGGTGGTCAGATTTCCCACGCCGTGGAAGATCTGCCCCACTTCGAAGGCGTCGGGCACGAAGACCGGCACGTCCGTGGGCCCAACCGGCAGATTTGCCGGGGGCGGCGTGCCTGATTTCGGATTCTTCCAGAGATAGAGATCCCTTCCGTCCAGGCTCACGAACGTTCCGAGAAGGGTCCCGTTGCTGGTGAGAACGCTGTTGCCGCCGACGTCGTCGGGGACCCCCGTCGCCGGATCCTGCACGAACGACCCCTTCGTGAACGTGAGGCCGTCGTCCGACTGGACGACGAAGACGTCGTGCTGGTGGGTCTCAGCCTCTGCCAGCTTGCGCAGGCCCATGTACAGGGTCTTCTCCCCGCGGGCCGCGTTCCACTGCCGATCCAGCTGCGCCGTGGT
>Ga0137409_10002168_pt1 | contig 21167 bp, 16 predicted proteins | sample CZODoug1_16funga_FD_122059 | JGI IMG/M metagenome (GOLD analysis project Ga0137409, IMG submission 122059) | Vadose zone soil fungal communities from Angelo Coast Range Reserve, California, USA - CZODoug1_16fungal (Hybrid Assembly) | ecosystem: Environmental > Terrestrial > Soil > Vadose zone... | reverse complement strand
TAAGTGATTAGCAGGGAATGGGCGAAATTGGGTTGTGGATGGTCATTGGTCGGGGGTGAATGGTTGCGCCGAAGGGCAGATCGGCGCGGGGAACGTCCCGCCAGCTCTCGGCGGTCAGTTGCCAGCTTGTGCGGCGTGGTGGTTGATTACGGCGTTGCCTGTGCCGACGGTGGGCTTATGCAGCTGCCTCTACGGCGGCTGTTGCGCCGGGAGCTGTCGTGCCATGCAAACTGACTGCGGCGCCGGCGAAGCTCAAGATGGCATCACAGAGTTTGGAGAGTTCATCTGATCGACGACCTTGCCGATATCTGGTTTCGGCGGATTCTCGAAGTGCATCAAGCGGCTTTTTGAAAGAGACTTTCGACCTAACAGTTCTTTCCAATAGAGTCTTGAGCGCTGTGTTCTTGGCCTCCAATTGCTCGGTGCTGGCGTCCTTCACCGCGGGCACACAAACCCACTGAATGTATTTTTGTAGCAGGTTGGTGCCTTTGCTGAAGCCATAAAACTGATCGTCGCTCTTGACGAGAGAGCAAAGATCGGGATGCGCTGACTCGTAAGCCCTGAGCGCCGTCAACATCGCCAGTTTATTCGAGGCGGGGGGTAGTTCGGTATACGTTTGCCGAAGCTCCTCGAAGATAGGCTTTAGGTTTGTGAGTGAAGCTCCTTCGTCCTCTGCTTTAAAAAATGGAGCAAATTGTTCCATTGCAAGCCTTTGCCCGAATTGCTTAACCGGCGCTAACCCTGCAGTTGGATCCCAAGTAGCGATCGCGCTGACGATCAAAAGACCGTTACGGCAGTAATGTTTGAAGTCTTCCTGGGCTTCTGGTTCTAAGTCGTAGAAGGTCGCCGTTATTTGAATTGGTTCCTCAGTCTTGCGAAGATGGAAATCTTCAACCTTTAGGTTGGTTAGGTCCACATTGGTGCTTGTTCCGTCTCTGAAAAAAACTCTTAAAGCCGCTAGGACGGTTGATTTGCCTGAGCCATTTGGACCCACCATGCACGTATAGTCATTGAAGAGGATTCTTTCCGCCTCAAATGCTCTGAAATTTCGAATGTCCAATTGTTTAAGTTTCATACCGCTCCTTAAGCATGAGTTGCGGTGAACCGAAGAGATAAGTACATGGAGGCCATGAGCAAAAAGCGGAAACTAGTTTGGATATAGCTACTATAGTAGGTAATTCATCACATTTTTAACAGAACTCGATTGAGGGAGAAGAGACGAGCGCTCCGCTGTCTTCGTTCTACATCAACAGGTTCCTCGATATCCTCCGACGATCGACGCCGAGGCCCAACGCGTTCGTGAAAATGGAGATGGGGGCGTGCGGGCCGTTGTCATTGGCTCTTCCGTAGGACCAATGGGTGTTTCGCCGCACCACCAGACGAACTGACTCACAAGAAATTCGAGACCTCAGCGGTGCATGGGTTGGGCTCGATGAGTAGGGACGATATATGAGTTGGAAGATGCGAATGAAGTGTTCGGGCGGTATGAAGGCCGGCTTTGCAAAAGCGATGGCAAGTGAGAGGATGGCGGCAGAGAAGCAGCAGTGAGGAGTGCCCATGCCCAGGCCATTCGTACGAATTCTCGCGACAATTTTAGCGATGCCAGTGGTGGTTATGGCGGCGGCGCGGCCGCAAGCGGTTGCTGTGCATGTAAAGATTCGCGCGATTCTGGTGGATAAGGATCTGAATCAGAAGCCGGTGCCGTTTCTCGTCGTGAAAACGAAGAATGTGGCGACTGGCGCGGAATTGCAATTGAAGACGGGTTTGGATGGCGCAGTGCAGGCAGACCTTGCCGAAGGGAAGTACGTTTTCTCGACGACGAAGGCAATGGAGTTTGGCGGGAAGAAATATTTATGGAGTTTCGAGACGGCAGTGAAGGGCGCGGAGCAAGAAGTTACGCTGACGAATGACAATGCAAACGTGGAAGCTGGGACACCGGAGCCGGTGGGCGCGAGCGGAAATGCGCCCGGCGATTTGACGGCGTTGTTTGAAAAATTGAAAGGCTCGATTTTTACGGTGCGGTCGGAATTTGGCATGGGGTCGGGATTTTTGGTGGACTCTTCGGGACTCGTGGTGACGAATCATCACGTCGTGGGAAAGTCGAACTATCTGGCGCTGCAATTCGACAAAGTGCGCAAGGTGCCGGCGAAATTGCTGGCGGACAACGCGGACAAAGACCTCGCGGTATTGTGGGTGAATCCGGCGGCATTTCCGGAAGCGCACGTGGCGCCGCTGACTCCGATGGAAGGCACGCACATTGAAGTGGGGCAGCGGGTGTTTACGATAGGAAATCCGTTCGGGCGAGAAAAAGTTCTAACGACGGGCGTGGTCAGCAAGGTGGAAAAAGATTCGATCGTCAGCGACATCACGATCAATCCGGGGAATTCAGGCGGGCCGCTGTTCACGCTTTCCGGGGAAGCGGCTGGAATTGCGAAAGCGGAGCAGCGAACGCTGGCGTACATCGTGCCGATTGCAGAAGCGCGACCGTTGATCGAGCAGGCGAAGAAGAGCATGACGGGGAGTGCACCGCCGTCAAGGGAATTGCTGCCAGTTGAGCCGGAGATTAAATTTCCGGCGGATGCGTTGAAGGCACTGCTTTCGCAAACGAAGATGGATACGAAGCCGTATTTTTTCGATGCAGGTGAATTTGAGATTGCGGTGTATACGCCGCCGCTGAATTATTTTTTGCGGCACGATCAAGAGATGTACGCGGCGAGAAAGTCAGCGAAGCGGACGGGAGGCGATGCATCCGACGCGAAGCCGCCCGAGAGCGCACTGGCGGAAGCGCAAGATTACGAATCGGTAGTTCGCCTACGGGTACGACCGAAGTTCGGAATGTTCTTGAAGATAAAATTCAAAAATGGATTCCAGAGCATGATTTTGCGGTGCAATGGAACTCCGGTGACGCCGATTGAACCCGGCCGGCACGAATTCGGGTTGATGGCGCGCGGCAGGGAAGTAGATACGACGTTTGAAGGGCTGTACGAGTATTCGCCGGAAGCGTTTTCGCCGAGCTGCGCGCAGATGTCGTTGGATATTTTTTCGGAGAAGGATCCGACGACGCCGTTGACGAAAGTATTAGATTCGGGGCTGGTGAGAAGGGTCTGGGACGATTTTGCGCCGTACCGTGCGGCGCATCCGAGCAAGTAGAGCGGGAATTTTTGCCAGGCGATTTCTTTCCGCCAAACAACTAGCGGTTATTGCCGCCGAGATTGGTGTTCGGGCCGCGGCGCCGCGTCTTATTGAATTCAGATTCCTGACGCTCGTAATCGGCGAGTTCCTCCTCGCTGTAGGAGGAGTAGGCATCGCGCGAAGCGAACATGGAGTTGGTGCGTCCGGCTTCTTTTTTCTTTTTGCGGAGGCCGCCGAATTCGTGGCGAACCTGGCGCAACGCGACTTCAATGGCTTTCACTTCGACGAGCAGGTCGCTGACTTTTTCCAAGAAATCGTGAAGGTGGTAGGGGCGAAGGACGTAAGGAAGCCGGGAGGCTTCGAGGGCCTGAACGTATTGAGCGCCGCTTAGGGAAGGAACCATGTACAGAACGCGAAGGCGGCCGCCTTCGTCGATGGGGACGCTGGCGAGTTCACGCAGGATGGCGAAGATGGGACCGTCGATGGGGATTTGCGCGATGTTGGCGATGACCAACGACCACTCGGCGGATTTAAGTTCGCCGAGAAGGAGCTTGGTGTCGGGTATAACGTTGACGCGCCAGCCTTCGGCGTCGAGAATTTGGCGAACGGCGTTGCCACCGGCTGGGTCACCGTCGAGCACGAGAATGCTGACGAGACGCGGTGGAAGCGGTTGGGGAGGGGTCGCCATTTTGGGAGTATAGCACCCGGGAGCGCAGTGCTGCGTGAAAAGGGGAAAACGGGCACTTAAGGGACACCTGTACGAAGGGGTAGGAGAAGAGAAAAGAAAAGGAGTCAGATCTCTGCGGGTCACGTAGGAGGTTCCGCGATCGAGTTTTTGGCAAGATCTTGCGGTTGAGGTCCTTCGCTTCGCTCAGGATGACAGGTTTCGCGTGTTTGCGGGATCTATTGGCCGACGACGAGGTCGGAACCGGGGCGGATCTTTTTGGGGCCGGTGCCGTCCCAGAAGATGCGATAGATGGAGTTTTTGCCGGTGGAGTCGCGGCTGGTGAAGAAAATTTGGAGACCGTCGCGGGACCATTCGCCCTTGGTTGGAAAAAGATTGGAAATGTTCAGCGGGACGCGGCGCTTGGAGCGCAATTCGTAGAGAAAAAGATCGGCGCCAAATCCGGATTTGGGATTCTTGGGAGAGCCGGAGGGCGGTTTCAAAAGGGATGCGGAAACCAGTAGCAAGTCCGAATTGGCGGGACTGACGCGGACCGTGGATGCGGAGTTGGATTCGAAATCCGGACCGCAAAGATCGAGAGCGGTGAGCACCTGCGAAGTGCCACCGTCGTCGGTGATCCAGAAGTAGGAGCTGGAGTTTGCGCCGACCAGAGTGTGAGTGTCTGCCCAACCGTTCAGAATATTAACAGGCGTCGGCGAAAGCTGAGTGGGCTGTGCGCCGGGTGTTACGGGCATCGTCCAGATGTGCCAAACGGATGCGTCCGATTTTACGAAGGCGATGCGGGAATCGTCGGGTGACCAAAACGCGTAATTGACGAGACCGCGGATGAGTTCGGAAGATTTTCCGGCGAGCGGATCCACGATCTGAATGCTGGTTTCCAGGCCGTTTTCCTCGCGCAGATACATCAGGCGCTTGCCATCGTGGGAGACAGAGGGGCCAAAGCCTTTCTGAACGATGGGCTTGGGGACGTCGTTCCTAGCCAACATGACTTTGCCGGCGGGGTCGAGATAGGCGACGGCGCCGGGCGGTTTGAAATTGGTGACGGTGGGAGGCGTGGGCTTTTGTTTTTCTGGATCGTCGTCATCGAGATTCTTTTGTTTGAATTCGGGGAATTGGTCGGGTGCAACCTTGGCGCAGCCTTTGAGCGCGCCGATTTGGGCGTGATCGAACGAAACGCGGAACGTATATTTCGTTTCGGACGTGCCTTCGGTACAGGTTTCGCGCGAAACGTGAACCGCGACGACGGCGTTCGTTTGCAAATCCTTTGCGTGGTAAATCCAGGACAAGCCGGTAGTCTCTTGTTCGACGTCTGACGGTTCGAGCGGAACGGGCGGATAGCCAGCGCGATCGAGACGCTCGGGACCTTTCATGCCAAGGCGGAGATTCCAGGAAGGGTCTGTGCCTTGCGCGATGAGCAGAATCGGATAATGCCGCGATTGGGAAACGGGCGGGCCCATGGGAGTTTTGGAGGTTGGAGATTTCGCTGGCGGGGCTTGGGCCTTGTTGGAGGCGGGAGCCAGCGCTTGGCCGAGGAGCAAGGCGAAAGCCAAGGGATAGGCGGAGAGGGCTCTGGTCAGATGGTTCATTGGCGCTCCGGGGAACGGGCAGGGAAAAGCTTAAGCTGGATGGAAAGGTGAGTAAAGGCGTTTGGCGCGGAGGCGTGGCGAGACGGTCTCTAGGCAAAGAAAAAGCGAAATAGTTGTTGACATAGCGAACAAAAAGCGAAATACTGCGCGGGATCTTCGAGGTGGGCCATGTCTCCGGCATTCTCCGCAGTACCCTCCGCAACAACTCCTACGCTGTCTCTCTTTCCTGAATGCCCTGAACATAGCCCAAACGACAGGGCCACAGAGCTTGCCCAGCTTTGCGATGGCCCGCGTGGTGAATTACAGGGGCGCGTTCCGGCGGATTGCCCTCCGCAGGAACACCAAGCGCCTCGCGTGAGCGCCACGAAGCTGGTTGGCATCGCCCGCCTCGCTGCATCATCGCCGCCCGCGGATTCGCGCCGGGCCTCTCCGGCGCGGCCGGAGTATTTTGTGTTGCCGGTGCGGTCAATCTTGAACCGGTGCGATTCAAGTCGCGTGCCGTTTGAATGGACGATCAATCCTTATAGAGGGTGCGAGTTTGGCTGCAAGTACTGTTTTGCACGCTACACGCACGAATATATGGAGCTTGATGCGACGGAATTTGAAAAACGGATTTATGTGAAGCAGGGCGCGGCAGCATATTTGCCGCAGGAGATTGCGCGGAAGTACTCGTATGAGTCGGCGGCGTCCGGCGGAGTGGCGCCGGAGCACATTGCGATTGGAACGGCGACCGATCCGTATCAGCCGGCGGAGAAGGAATATGGAGTGACGCGGGCGTGCCTGGAGGAACTGGCGAAGCGTGAAGGTTTGAGTATTTCGATTACGACGAAATCGAACCAGATTGTGCGGGATTTGGAATTGTTGAAGCGAATCGCGGAAAAGTCGGCGTTGTTCATTAATATGACCGTTTCGACCACGCGGAGCCGGTTGGCACGATTACTGGAGCCGCGTGCGCCGCAGCCAGCGTTGCGACTTGCGGCGCTTAAAGAATTGCGGTCGGCGGGGATTTCGGGTGGGGTGTTTGCGTCGCCGCTTTTGCCGGGGATTACCGATCGAGAAGGAGATTTGGAGGCTGTGGGAGCAGCGGCGCACGAAGCAGGGGCGCAGTGGTTTACCTCGGGAGTCTTGTTTTTGACGCCGTCGTCTTCGAAAGTGTTCATGCCTTTCTTGCAGGAGAAATTTCCGCGCCTGGTCGAAAAATACCGGCAGTGGTATGCGAAGAATACCTATGCGCCGGAAGAATATCGGAAGAAAGTCGCGGAACGCGTTCGGCGGTTGCGAGAGAAGTACGGATTTGATGTGCGGCCGTGGGATGAGATGAAAAGGCCGGTAGGACGGGTGTCGCAGCTGAAGTTGGAATTGAGTGGTATGGAGGAAGGCGGCGGACATTTGGCGACTTTAGCTTGCGCGGGCTGAGTGGAGGTTTTATCAAGCGAACGCTCTAAGGCATGATGATGCGTGGCTCTTCGCGCTTTAGTTCTTCGGCTTGGGGGAATTGGCCGCGGAGAAATTCGATGAAACGGCGGGAACGTGGACGACCGTTGCCGCGTAGAAGTCCCATGCGGAACAGAAAAATGACGACGTGAAAGATGTCCTGGTTCTTGAGTGTGTCGGATGTGCCGGCGGCGGCTTGTTTTTGCTTTAGATCGTCCAGCAGCGCTGTGAGCGCGGTATAGATTTCGCGTTGCACGGGAATGTCTGGAATTTTTTCGTAGTAAATCCCTGAGATTAGCGTTTTGTAGGTTTCCGCGAGGGCGCGAAGCGTGGCCAGCACGTCCGGATCGGTTGCGGACGACTGCGTTGTGCATGTCTTCGCAATCGCGAAGGCTAGGGCGGCCACCAGCGGCTGATGGATCTGAAGCGTGCCGGGCGGGAGACGTTCTTCGAGGAATGGCGTGTCGGCCGGAATTTCGCGTTTGTGTTGGTCTTCGTAACGATGAGCGCTCGTGAGGTAGGCGCAATCGGGCGAGCAAGTGATTGTGACTTCACGCTCCGTGCCGCAGCAGACGGCGCAAATTTGTTCGCCCTTGGAGGGACAGAAACGCCCGACTTTCCTCTTTTCACAAATTGGACAAGACAAAAGAATTTCTCCCAAGCCGAGCCGCAGGGAAGAATACCGTGCGCAACCAGAAATGCAAAATCGACGCGAGCGTTTACGCCATGATCACTTTGTTGTGGAAGCGGCGAGCCGCGACGGTTAGTAGCAGGCTGCCAAGGATGCAGAGGGCGAGGCCATCCTTCCAAAGATGCGTGATGCCGGCGCCGCGAAGAATAATTCCGCGCGTGATGTTGATGTAATAGGTAGCGGGAATCAGATAGCTGAGCGGGTACAAGAGCGTCGGGATGGTTTCGCGCGGGAAGATATAGCCGGAGAAAAAGACGCTGGGCAAGATAGGAAGAAAAGCGAGCTGCATCGCTTCCGCCTGCGACGAAGCTTTGCTGGAGATTAGGATGCCAAGCGAGAGCGCGGCGAAGAGATACGGCAGCGAAAGAAGGGCCAGCAAGAACAGGTTGCCGTGAATCGGCACGAGAAAAACAAACCGCATACACGTCAAGATGAGGCAAAGCTCGAAGAAACCGATGAACAGGTACGGAAGCAATTTGCCGAGGAGAAGGCCGAACGGACGGACTGGGGTCACAAAGAGCTGTTCGAGAGTTCCGCGTTCTTTTTCGCGGACGATGGAAAATGCCGTGAGGAACGTGGTGACGTTGAGGAGCATGATCGCGGTGAGTCCAGGCAGGAAAAAATTGGGCGAGCGCGAATCGGGGTTGAAGAGAAGCTTGGGGCGCATATCGACGGCGAACGCGGCGCGATCCCCTACAACGCGGCGAAGGGATTCATCGAGGCCGATCGCGGTCGACACGTTGATGGCCTGACCCGCGACGGAAGAGTCGGAGCCGTCGATGAGCACCAGAACTTGCGCGCTCATCTGGTGGAGAAGGCGGTCGGAATAGTCGACTGGGATTTTTATTCCGACACGCGCTTTGCCCGCGATGATCAAGTCATTGAGGTCATGGTCGTTGTCGACGTACTGGATGACATGAAACGTGTCGGAGTTCCGGAAACGGTCGAGGAGCTCGCGGCTTTCGCGGCGGCCATCGGCGTTGTACACAACGGTGTTGATCTGGCGGATGTTGGTGTCGATAGCGAAGCCGAGAAGAAACATTTGCAGCAGCGGCATGGTGAGCGAGAAAAACAAGGTGCCCGCGTCGCGACGCACGTGCAGCGCCTCTTTGTAGAAAACCGCGCCGAAGCCTCGGAAGATGTTATTCACGTTTGGCCTCCACCGCTGCTTGATGCTTGTAGGTCAGCTCGACAAACACATCTTCCAGGCTAGGCGCGAGCGGGCGAATTTCGGCGACGGAAACACTTTTGTCTTCCAGGCGACGGCGCAGAGTATCGAGCGAAAGATTGTCGTCAATGAGCGCGTGAATCGATTGGCCAAAAATTGTGGCGCTGCGAATACCAGGAAGTTCACGAGCGGAGCGCAAAGCGCGAGTGACTTCCGGCGTGGTGATTTCAACGCGTATGGCACCTTGCGGATTGACATCGGGGAGTTCGCGGAGCGAATTGGGTGTGCCGTCGGCGATGAGCTTTCCGTAATAAATGTAAGCAACGTGGCTGCAGCGTTCGGCTTCGTCCATGTAATGCGTTGTGACGAAAAAAGTGATGCCCTGCGCGGAAAGTTCGAACAGGAGATCCCACAACTGGCGGCGCGCAACGGGGTCAATGCCCGCGGTCGGTTCATCGAGAAAGAGCAGTTTCGGTTCGTGAAGCATGGCGCAGCCGAGGGCGAGGCGTTGCTTCCATCCTCCGGAGAGCTTTCCGGCAAGGCGAGTGACGTAAGGACCGAGGCCGTTCACTTCCACAATTTCGTTGATGCGGCGCTTTAGCTGATCGGCGGGAAGACTGTAAATGCGGCCGTAAAAAGTAAGGTTTTCGATCACCGTTAAATCGTTATACAAACTGAAGTTCTGCGACATGTAGCCGATTCGTTCGCGCACCTCTTCAGCGCCGGTTCGCACGTCGAGGCCTTCCACGTGAGCGGTTCCGCCGCTCAGGGGAAGCAGGCCGGTCAACATTTTGATGACGGTAGTCTTGCCGCTTCCGTTCGGGCCGAGAAAGCCAAAGATTTCGCCCTTCTCGACGCGGAAGCTGACGTCATTGACGGCGACGAATGCTCCAAATTTGCGTGAGAGATTCTCCGCGACGATGGCTGAACCGTTCGCCGGGAATGGCGGTCCGCTCATGGCAATAGCCTGACGTCGGCGGACATTCCTGGCAGGACGCGGTGCGAGGGATCATCAATGCGAACTTTTACGCCGAACACCTGGTGAACGCGCTCCTCGCGCGTCTGTACGTTGCGCGGAAGAAATTCCGCCTGCTGATTGATCTGCTCGACAACACCATTGAAGGATTGCTTCTGAAACGGGTCGACGTGAATTTCCGCTTTCTGGCCGACGGAAACTTTGTTTAACTCCGTTTCCGGAACGTAGATGCGGACGTAAATCTGATCGCTCTCGAGCAACGTCGCGACGGGCGTGTTGGGCGCGATGAGATCGCCCGGACGAACATCGAGCACCTCCACCGTTGCCGCCGCCGGCGCCAGCACTTGCCGCTCACGAAAGCGCGCTTCTTCGTACGCGAGTTCCGCGCTCGTGGCTTGCACATCTTCCCGGCGATTTCCGTGCTGCATTTTCTCCAGCGTCGCCTGCGCCTGCTGATATCGCGCCTGAGCCATTGCTATTTCTTCCGGGCGGAAGCCGCGCTGCAGTTCGTCCAGCTTGTGTTGCGCGTTTTCTTTCGCTGCGAGTGCTATTTTCCAATTTGCTTCGGCAGTGTCGCGCTGCTGCTTGGAGACGAGATCCTTTTGAGCGAGCGCGTCGTAGCGTTGAAAATCCAAGTGCGCTCGTGTCTCGTCGGCCGTCGCGCGGTCGAGGTCGGCTTGGGCCGCTGCGATGTCTTCTTTACGGTAGCCTGCCACATGCATGTCGTAGTCCGCCTTGGCCTGCTTAGCGGCAGCTGCCGCCTCCTGAATTTCCTCCGGCCGGAAACCGCGCGCGGACTTTTGCGCGTTGGCGCGCGCTTGCGCCAGGGATGCTTCCAATTCCTTGTCGTCAAATGTGATCAACGTCTGACCGGGCTGGACGCGATCGCCTTCGCGGACGCGAACTTCGAGAATGCGGCCGCCCACTTTCGAGCCCACGCGGATGTTCCGCGCTTCGACGGTGCCGGAACCTTGCAGGCCGGAGTCTTTGCGAAACCAGCCGCCATAGACGGCCGCGACAGCGAGAGCCGCGATGACTACTACAGCAAGGATAAGAATTCGGCGTGTCATTTCGCTTCACTTCTTCCTTCGGAGGGCAGAACTTCGGAATTGATTGCGGAATCTTTCGGCGCGATGCCGGTCCAGATCATTTGCAACGCGGAATCGATGCGGTCGCGGAGGGAAGCGTCGCCCGTCACGGACCAGATGAGCAGCGTGCCCAAAATTGTTTGGCGAAAAACGTGGGCGATTTCCGCGGCTGGCAAGTCTTTGCGAATTTCACCGCGCTCTTGCCCGATCTCCACCATCCGCTTATGCAGTGCGTGCGCGCGATTCTGTTTGTCGATCATCGCTTCGCGGACTGGATTGGAGGACAGATAGCCCAGCAAAAGTGCGCGAATCATTCCCGGATTGCGCAGCGGCTCCTCGGTCATGCGCAAAACCAGACTGCGCATAAATTCACGCAGCGGCTGTTGCGACGCGGCCAAGCCATTGATGGATTGCTCGAGCTTGGCCAACTGCATGTCGGAGAAAGCGAGGAGGATGTGGTCCTTGCTGGGAAAATAGTTGAAGAAGGTACCTTTGCCGACGTCCGCGGCTTCGGTGATGTCCTCGACAGTTGTCTCAGCAAAGCCCTTTTGCGCGAAAAGGTGGAGGGCGGACCGGAAGAGGCGTTCACGGATGTCGGCGCTGCGGCGCTCGCGGCGGGAGGGCGTGAGCGTCGCAGAAGCGGGGCCTAGGTTGGAAATCAGCGGCATGATGGCCTTCAGTCACACATGACTATAGGTCATTTATATTGGATTCGTCCAGCGCAAAAAAAAAAGGCCCTCCGAGCAACTCGGAGGGCCCTTCAAAAGCTTCTGGAAATGTTTACTTGAGCGATTCTGGATCCGACAAGTTTTTTGGCGTTTTTTGGTTGAGATAAGCTACCAGGTTTTGCGCAGGCCCCGGAACGGCGACTTTGCCCTTGAAGATGATGTCCGTTGCCTCGACTTTTTTGCCATAGACTTTTTCGTTGGCGCCGTTGTCCGGACGCACGGTGGAGCCGGCCAGCGAAATACCTGCAAAGAGGCCGCGGGCGCGCGAGTACGTGAGAACTTCAGCGCGCAGGGTGACGTCAGTCGATGCTTCCGCATTGCGGCCCTTGGGACCCGCCGCCGCGGAAGCGTCCGCGCCCAGTTTCACTTTGTTGTTTAGAATTGCTCGTGCGCCGCGCGGATTCATCACGAGAAGAACGAAGTCAGTGGCCTGGCCGCCAAGTTGGAAGCCAAGGCTGGCGCCTTCGAGGGCCATCATCGTTGGAGCGCTCCACGGGCCGGTGAAATGTTCACCGGTTCTGCAGACCATCGCGCCACGGCCGTAACTGGCCCCCACGATAAATGCTCCCTTCACGACCGACGGATAAATAATGACGCATTCGGCCTTGTCAATCAGGTCCTGCGGAATGTCGTCCGGAATATCCATAATTTCCTTGAGGACGATGCCGCAATTTTCCAGCCGATCGGTTTCTTTCTCATCTTTGCTTGCAGCGGCCAGCGGTCCGGCAAGAATGACGGCTGCGGCCAAGAGTGCTGCGAATTTCTTCATGATGCTCTCCTCCATGGGATTGATTCCCGATTGAATGGGCCTGGGCTGGGCGCCTGCAAACCTTCGAATCCAGTCTCCGCCGATCGGCGCCTGATTGCCGGCGCCTGTCTGGAGGAAGTGTTGCGCAACGTATCGACTATACTTGTCGCTGCGACGATTTTCCAGAGGGGGCCGGTAGTGGAGAAAAATCGGTTGTGGCGATGGAATTCGAAGTTCGCGTTGGCGCTGGCCATATTCGTGGTCTGGGTTTCGCCGCTGCACGCCCAAAATCATGCGAAACACGCGGCCAAAAACGCAGAACCGTCGCCGTCCTTATTGGAAGAAGAGAAGCTGAAGTTCACGACACGGGCAGCAGCGATACTCTCGGCGGAACAACCCGAAAAAGGCGAATGGGGAGTTCTGATCGTTGACGCGAAGAGCGGACAGGTTCTGTTCGAACAGAACGCGGATCGCTATTTTGTTCCGGCATCGAACATGAAATTGCTGACGACGGCGCTGGCGCTTGCGACGTTGGGACCCGACTACCGGTTTCGCACAACATTGGAGGCGCAAACAGGTGCTTCTCCGGAAGGCAAAATCAACGGGCCTTTGTATTTTGTTGGGCGCGGCGATCCGAACCTCTCCAATCGAAAATTTCCTTTTGATACAAAAGAGGAATTTGACGGGCCACCGGAAAAAGCAGTCATCGAGTTAGCGGACCAACTTGTTGCGGCTGGAGTGAAAGAAATCAGCGGAGATATTGTCGGCGACGATTCGTATTTCCCGCGTGAACGCTACCCAAACGGCTGGGAAATTGACGATATGGTTTGGGAGTACGGCGCGGCGGTTTCCGCGGTCATCATTGATGACAATACTGTGGCGCTAACGCTCACGCCTGGCGAAGTGAGCGGGGAAGCGGTTCGGGCGGAAGTTGCTCCGGCGACGACGGATTTTAATGTCACCAATCTAGTGATGACTTCGGCGAGTGGAGTGAAATCAGATTTAACACTGAAACGCGAGCCGGGTTCGAACGCGGTGACGGTGAGCGGGACTTTGCCGGCACAAAGCAAGCCGCGGAAACTTTTGCTGGCGGTGCAGGAGCCTGCGCTGCACGCAGCGGTGATGCTCAAGCGGTTGCTAGAAGAGCGTGGCGTGAAGGTAGATGGAGTTGCGCGCGCGCAGTCGACTTTGGATGCCAAGACGGCTCCGGAACGCGTGGTGGTTGCGTCGCACAATTCCGTGCCGCTCGCAGAAGCGGTGAAGCTGGTGAACAAAATCAGCCAGAATCTGCACACCGAGAGTTTGTTGCGGACCGCGGCGAGGCAGATTTGTCTGCAAACGAAGTCGGACACAGAACCGAAGGACTGTTCAGCGCTTACGAGCGAGGATTACGCAGCAATTGCGGCGAAGTTTTATGCGAACGCGGGCATCACTGCGGGCGACGTCGTGCAAACCGATGGGTCCGGTCTATCGCGGCACGATCTTGTGACACCGCGCGCGTTTGTGGCGCTGTTGCAATACGCCGCGAAGCAGGGCTGGTTTGCCGCGTTCTATGATTCTCTGCCGGTCGCAGGCCTCGATGGAACACTCGAGGACCGTTTGAAGAATTCGAGCACGACGATGCGTATTCACGCGAAGTCAGGCTCGGTCGAACATGTGCGGACGCGGTCGGGTTACGCGGAGCTTCCGAATGGCCAGCGGCTGATTTTTTCTTTCATGAGCAACAATATGGGCAGCAAGGGGCACGAAGCCACCGATGCGCTGGACGCACTTAGCGCCGCGATGGTGGAGGAATTTGGCGGCGAACCGATGGGATGCTGCAGGCGCAAACAGTAGGCCGAATGAATTGAAAAGCGAGCGAATCATCACCGTTTTTGGAAGTTCGCGACCGGAGGAGGGCGAGGCGGACTATTCAGACGCGCGCTCGTTGGGCGGGGCACTGGGTCGAGCGGGATTCGCGGTGTGCAGCGGCGGGTACGGCGGCGTGATGGAGGCGGTTTCGCGCGGCGCGAAAGAAGCCGGCGGAAAAACTTACGGTGTAACCGCGGAGTTTTTTAAGCCGAAGGCGAACGCGTGGATCGACGTGGAAGTACGGATGAAGACGTGGCAGGAGCGGTTGTTCGAATTGATTCGGTTGGGCGACGGCTTTGTCGCGTGCAAAGGCGGTACGGGAACACTCGTGGAACTGGCGGTTGTATGGGAGATGGTGAACAAAGCGGTGATAGAGGGGAAACCGTTTTCTGTGCTCGGTGATTTCTGGGTGCCGGTGCTCGATCGCGTGCGGGAAGTAGAGTTGGGACATTCCGCACCGTGGGGCGAAGCGAACGGACGAATCGTTCATGTGGCTGCGTCGAGCGCGGACGCGGTTTCGCATTTGGTGGAAAGACTCGGAAGATAGAATTATGTCGCGGACGGCGGAAGAGATTCTGGAATTCGAAAAGCTGCGCGAATTACTGCGTGGGCGGTCGACGTGTGCGCCGGGTAAACGAGCGCTCGACGCGTTGCAGTTTTCGCGGGACCGGGCGCAGTTGGAAAAAGGATTTGCGCTGATCCGCGAAGCGCGGGAATGGCTTCGCGCGGGAAAAGAGCTCGGGTTTGGAGCGCTAGCCGATCCAGAGATCTGGCTGGCAAAGATCGAGGGCCCCGGAACGGTGCTGGAAGTCGGCGAATTCCTCGATGTTGCGTCGCTGCTGGACACGGCGTCATGGCTACGCCAACAATTTCGAGAGGACGAAGACAAATTTCCACTGCTGGCGGCGCGCGCGGAATCGGTAATCGATTTTCGCGACGTGCTTGGGCTGATTCGCCGAGCGATTCTGCCGACGAGCGAAATCAGCGACGATGCTTCACCTGAGCTGCGTAAGATCCGCGCGAACATTCTGCAGACTCGCGATTCTGTCCAGAAATCGCTGAAACAGATCCTGCGCGCGAGAAACGCAGGAGCGGGAGAAGACTATGTAACGCTGCGGAACGAGCGTTTCGTGATCCCGGTGCGGGCGGAGCAGCGGCGGGGTGTGCAGGGAATCGTGCACGGCGCGAGCGGCACGGGACAGACGGTATTCGTCGAGCCATTTGAAACGGTTGATGCCAACAATCAACTCGTGCAGTTTTCAGAAGAGGAGGCGGCGGAAATTTTCCGCATTTTGCGCGGACTAACCGAGCGATTACGGATGGTTCGCGGGCCGCTGGTTTCGGCCACGGACACGATAGCGGAATTGGACGGCGCGTTTGCGCGGGCGCGATTCGCGCGGGATTTCGACGCGGCGATTCCAAACTTTTCCGATGGCGCCGAATTGAATTTTACGGCGTTGCGGCATCCGGTCCTGGAAGACAAGCTTCGCAAGGAGAATCGCCCGATTGTTCCGATGACGCTGGCGCTCGGGGGCGACCAGAAATTGCTCGTGATTAGCGGACCAAATACGGGCGGGAAGACGGTTGCGCTCAAATCGACGGGCATGGCCGCATTGTCCGCACAATGTGGGATACCCGTGGCGGCACAGAAGGCCGTGCTGCCGCTGTTCGATCGTGTGTTGGTCGATATCGGCGACGAGCAATCGATCGCGGCGGACCTTTCCACGTTCTCTTCGCACATGCTGAATTTGAAATTGATTCTGGAATCGGCGACGCAGAATTCGCTGGTTCTGGTGGACGAGATGGGGACGGGTACCGCGCCAGAAGAGGGCGCGGCGCTCGCTGTGGCGTTGCTGGACGAATTGAAGACGAAGAATTGCTTTGTCTTGGCGACGACTCATCACGACCGGTTGAAGACGTATGCGGCGGCTTCGCAAGGCGTAGTGAATGCGGCCGTGGAATTCGATGAAGTGAATCTGCGGCCGACCTATCGGCTAACGGTTGGTGTTCCAGGGGGATCGAGCGGAATCGCCATTGCGAAGAGGCTGGGATTAACGCCGCGTATCATCGAGCGGGCCCGGGAATTGATGGCGCCGGAGTCGCTCGAAGCGGCGGACTTGATCGCGTATCTCCACCGGACGCGCGATGAATTGGGCCGCTTGCAGGCGCAAATGACGCAAGAGCGTCACACGCTTGAAGAGGAGCGAAAGAAGCTGAGAACGGAGTGGCTCGGGCGGCAGCAGAAACGAATCGCGGAACTCGAAGGGCAATTTGCGGAAATGCAAAGGCGGTTCGAGCAGAATGTCGCGAGCGTTGTGGAAGCAGTAAAAGACCGTGAGCTACGCGCGCAGCTGGAGAAAACGTCGCGACGGAAACTGCAGGACGTGCGCAGCGGCGCGAAGGAAGATTTGAATGCCGCGATTGTGCAGACGATTTCGGAATCGCAGTCGGATCTCGGCGTGACGCAATCGGAATTCCAGCCGATTGCGGCGGACACCCTTCAGGCCGGGGCCAAAATTCGCGTACGCGGCTTTGCGAAGCCGCTGATTTTTCGGAGGATCGATGGCAATTCTGCGGAAGTGGAAGCTGGGCCGCTGCGGATGAAGGTCGCGCTCGACGAAATTACGGGGATTGAGCAGCCCGCGACGGGCAAAACGTCCATTCCCTCCGGGGTCTCAGTAAAATCAGTGCCGCGAGAAACGTCCGCCGGAAGCGAGATCAACGTAATCGGCATGACCGTTGAACAAGCGAGGGAACTGGTGGACAAATTCCTTGACGACGCGGCGTTGGCGCATTTGCCGCAAGTCCGCATCATTCATGGGCACGGAACGGGCGCACTTCGTAGGGGTTTGGCGGAATATTTGAAGACGCAACCGCTGGTGGCCAAGGCGTCGTTTGAGAGCGAAGAACACGGCGGGAAAGCGATCACTGTCGTAGAATTGCGGAATTAAGCATGGCGGAAGCGGGATCATTCGCGGATCGAGTTAAGCAGCAAGCCGACATTGTGCGGGTTGTCGGCGAATACGTTCGCCTGAAGAAGAGCGGCGCGAATTTTACGGGGCTGTGCCCGTTTCACGCGGAGAAGTCGCCTTCGTTTGCCGTGCACCCAACGAAGCAGATTTATCACTGTTTTGGTTGCGGCGTGGGCGGCGACGTTTTCAAATTTGTAATGGAGATGGAGAAGTGCGCGTTCCCAGAGGCGATACGGATCGTCGCGGAAAAATGCGGTATCGCGATTCCGCGGCCAAAAGAGCGTTCACCCGAAGAGCGAAAAGAAAACCAGCAACGTGCTGTGCTTGTGGAAATGCATCGCGAGGCGCAATCGTATTTTGTGAAGCAACTCGAAGGCACACTGGAAGGGAAAGCGGCTCGTGCGTATCTGGAAGATCGCGGATTGGATAAGGATACTATTTCGCGATTTGGCATTGGCTATGCGCCGAGCGGCGGCGATTTGCTGTTGCGCCATCTGAAAATCAAATATTCGGAACAACTTCTCGTCGAGTCCGGTCTGATTTCGCGCGATCAAAGCGGACGTTTATTCGACCGTTTCCGGCGTCGCATCACTTTTCCAATTGCGAATGAATCGGCCAAGATTGTCGCGTTCGGCGCCCGGGCGCTCGGCGACGACCAGTCGAAATATTTGAATTCTCCCGAAACGCCGATCTACTCGAAGAGCAATGTGCTTTATCACCTGGATCGCGCAAAAGATTCATTGCGCCGGCAAGATTTCGCGATTCTCGTCGAAGGCTATATGGACGCGATTGCCGTGGCGCGCGCCGGGTTCGGCAATGTGGTTGCAAGTTGTGGCACCGCTCTGGCGGAATCGCAGATTAAATTGCTCGGACGGTTCACGAAGCGCGTGATTGTGAACTATGACCCAGATTTTGCGGGACAGGCGGCGACCGAGCGATCGCTATCAGCCTTGCTCGAACAGGATTTCGAAGTTCGTGTACTTGCGCTTCCGGCGATCGGCGACAAAAAAGCCGATCCCGATCTTTTTATCCGCGAAAAAGGTTCCGACGCCTATCAAAAACAGCTTCGTGAAGCGCCGCCGTACATAGACTATCTGGCGAATCGAACCCGAGGGATGGACCTGACGACCGCGGAAGGAAAATTGAAGGCGTTGAACTACCTTTTGCCGTATCTTCAAAAAATCCCGAACAAAATGATACGAACCGAATGGGCGACCAAAGCAGCTGCTCAGCTCAAAATAGATGAGCCTGTTCTGCGAGCGGCATTTAGCAAAGCTGCCGCTGAACGGCGGAGTGAGGTGAAGACGCAGGCACAGCTTGTAAATAGCAATGCGAAAAAGGCCGAGCGGCGCTTGATTCGAATGCTTGCCGAAGCGGAGGGATTTCGGCGCGAGCTCGCCCAGCAATTGCAGAGCGGGCAGCTCTATCATGGCCTTGAAACGGAAAAAATATTCGCTGCGCTGATCGTGGCGAGCTTCTCCGGCGAGCCGATTCAACCGTCCGAGATTGGCTCAATGCTCGAAGACCGCGATCGCCGTGTGCTTTTCGAAATCCTCTTCGAGGAGGCACAGGAAGGCTCTTGGGAAGAGGCGCAAAGCTGCCTGGAAGCTCTTGCGCGCAAGCAGGTTGAACGAGAGCTAGCCGAGGTGCAGCGCGGGATTGAGGCGAATCCGACCGGTGCGGCCATGCGCGAGCTATTGACCAAGAAACAGGAGCTTATGCGGCGGCTGGCTGCGAGCGCCTAGCGCTGGCCCGTTTCCCACAGTTTTCCACCAATTAAAACGTTGACTACAGAGGACTTATCCGTGTAGCGTATTAAGGTTTCGCGGGTAACGAGAATGCTCCTAACTGCATCTATATAAATGTAGTTAGCGGCAGGGATCGGCCACCGGCGCGCGATTACGGGCGGCGTACGGTAAAAAGCGGAAGAGCAGCGGGCGCGACGCAGAAGCTTCACACAAAATTTTGAGTGAGCCGGGGAACCTCCCCAAACGTGCGAGCGCGCGTCCCTCTGAGCGTGTATCAAAAGCGGATTTTAGTCCCGTTGCAGCCGAAGTGTGTTTTGATGGCGGTCTCTGAGAGCGGGAGGAATTAGTGGCGCAGCAGGTTTTGGAAGAAAAATACGAAGCCGTAAAAGCGCTCATTGTCTTGGGCAAAGAGCGTGGCTACTTGCTTTACGACGAAGTGAACGATTCGCTTCCTGCGGAAGTTCATTCTTCGGAAGAGATCGACGATTTACTCACTACGTTCGAACGCAATGGCATTGAAATTTACGAAGACCAAGCCTCCGCGAAAGCGGCTCGTGCAGTAGAGCTTTCCGTGGAAGGCGCGGAACGCGATGCGCATGTGAAGGACGATGCGCACTCCGATGAGGGTAGCAGCGACCTGGATTTGACTCCAGGTTCCCTCGAGAAAACCAACGACCCGGTTCGCATGTACCTGCGCGAAATGGGCACCGTGCCTTTGCTCACGCGCGAAGGCGAAGTTGCCATCGCAAAGCGCATCGAGCGCGGCCAGCTCGTCGTGATGAAGTCCATCACGCGTTCGCCTATCGTGATCAAGGAATTGATCGCGGTTGGCGACGATTTGCGCAAGGGCGCGCGGTCCATCAAGGAAATCGTCCAGTTCGACGATGAAGAACTGACCGAAGAAAAAATCGCGAACAAGACGAAACAGACGCTGAAGCACATCGAGAAGATTGCCAAGCTCTATGACACTGCGCTGAAGCAGGCGTCGAAATTCGACAAGACGCTCAAGTCGCAGAAGCGCCCGTACATTCGCGCCAAGTGGGCCGTAGCGCGGACTCGTGTGGGAATTTCACTCGAGATTCGCGACATCGACTTCAACCCGTTCGAAAAAAAGCGGCTCATCGACAAGATGCGCGGCACGGTCGAGCGTTTACAGTCGCTCGAACGCGAAGCCGGGCGTCTCGAACGCCGCGTGGACATGGCCAAAGGCGATGTCGCTGCGGATGCGCGCAAGGAACTGCGCACACGCCGCTCCGAACTCAAGGACATCGAAGAAGCCAGCGAAGTCGGCCTGACCGAACTGAAGCGCACGCTGACGTTCATTCACCGCGGCGAAGCGGAAGCCGAACAAGCCAAAAAGGAATTGATCGAAGCGAACCTTCGCTTGGTCGTTTCCATCGCAAAAAAATATACGAACCGCGGTTTGCAGTTCCTGGACTTGATTCAGGAAGGCAACATCGGTTTGATGAAGGCCGTGGACAAGTTCGAATGGCGCCGCGGCTATAAATTCTCCACGTACGCCACATGGTGGATTCGCCAGGCCATTACCCGCGCGATCGCCGATCAGGCTCGCACCATCCGTATTCCGGTGCACATGATCGAAACGATCAATAAACTGGTGCGCACCAGCCGCCAGCTTGTGCAGGAACTTGGCCGCGAACCTACCAGCGAAGAGATCGCCAAGCGCATGGACATTCCGGTGTCCAAGGTGCGCAAGATCCTGAAGATTGCGCAGGAGCCGATCTCCCTAGAAACTCCAATCGGAGAAGAGGAAGATTCGCATCTCGGCGATTTCATCGAAGACAAGGCCGTCGTTTCGCCGTCCGACGCGGTCATTAACCTGAATCTCAAGGAACAGACTTCGTCCGTGTTGAAGACGCTCACGCCACGCGAGGAAAAAGTCATCAAGATGCGCTTTGGGCTGGAAGACGGAAGCGAGCATACCCTCGAAGAAGTCGGCCAGAGCTTCGCGGTAACACGCGAACGCATCCGGCAAATTCAAGAGCAGGCCCTGAAGCAACTACGCAAGAGGATGGAAGAGCGCGATACCCCTTCGGTTGAAGAGGCTGCGGCACTGGTGGAGTAATCAACCTTTTTTCCACGAGGCGCCTCACGCCGGCCTTGTTTGGATATCGGCGGTTGAAAGCTTGTGAGGCAGCCATTTCCCAAAGCATTCCACGAGCCCCGCTCCGGGCCGAAACCTTGAAGGGCCCCTATTCAATATAGACGGGTGTGCCGACGCAGACGATCTTAAGAAGGTGGTCCGCATTCCAATTCCCGCGCTGACGGAAGAACGGCGCAAGGATCTCTCACGCCACGTGCACAAGCTCGCCGAGGACCTCGAGACGATCGGGCCGGAC
>Ga0137409_10002167_pt1 | contig 21168 bp, 16 predicted proteins | sample CZODoug1_16funga_FD_122059 | JGI IMG/M metagenome (GOLD analysis project Ga0137409, IMG submission 122059) | Vadose zone soil fungal communities from Angelo Coast Range Reserve, California, USA - CZODoug1_16fungal (Hybrid Assembly) | ecosystem: Environmental > Terrestrial > Soil > Vadose zone... | reverse complement strand
AACGCTCTGCGCCGATGCTAGTGTCGACTTTGTCGATGTGAAAGTAGGTCACTGCCAGGCTCTTAATTCGATGAAAAACGAAACCCTCACCGGTGAAAGCTGGTGGGGGTTTTCTTTTGGCTTTGTCGCCGGCAGCCCCCCACGGCGCGGCGGGGTGGCGCGTTCAATTGGCGCTGGCCATTATCTATGCGAATTTCTATGCGAAAACGTGATAAGCATTTGTTTTTATTTAGTTTGAGATATAAATAAATCTATGCAATAAAGGAATCGCGCTTAAGCGAAGACTTCCGCCGTCGGTGCGGACAGTGCCTCAATGCAGTGAGGCAGTTGCCGCGGCGAGGCATCGCGCGCGCCCGCTCACCATCCTGAAAGTTAAAGAGTAACCCCCCGTGGTCAGTCCATCAGGTTGTCCTCGTCAAAGATGCGCCGGAATAATTTCGGAGATGATGTCGAAGACGAAATCGGTATCCCGCGGCCCCGCGTCGCCGCCGGCAGCTTGCATGGTCAGGCAATCCGTCACCGCGATAAATTGAACCACATCGCGAAAATTGAGCGGACGCTCGGCCGGCCATTGGGCATATCCCCTCCTGACGAGCCGCATGATTTTCGAGGCCGCCCGGGGGTCCGAGCAGTTCCTCCGTTCCACGACCTGCATGTAGCGCTCCAGCCTGGAGCTTTGCGGCATCTCGGCTTCAACCTGCTGGTAGATTCTCAACGAATCGAGGCAGACGCGGCGTAGCTGCTTCCGCTCGCGCAGCGCCGCCAGGAAATTGAACCGGCGGAGCGTGTCCTCCAGTTGATCCTCGTCGTGCAAGAGGGCGTCCCGGCTCGACCGCCCGTCAGTCTTGTTTCCCTTAAATTCCATCGGTGCTTCCCCAGGAATGCCTGCCCACTCAAAGCCCTCCCGAACACACGAACTGCTTCTAGTTGTGAGTACCCGAATCTCCGACTTCGGGTCGCAGGGCGGCAGGAGAAAGTTCAAGAATTGTCAACAGGCTGGGAGAACAAGGGGCTCACCCCCAACCCGATCTGGAAGACGGCGCCTAAAGATCGCGGGGTATGACGTGCGCGACGATTTCGATGACGAAATCGACGATCCGCGAGCGCACGCCGGCAACCGCGATATCGATCTTGAGGCAATCGGTCACCGCCAGGTACTGGACCACATCCCGAAAGTTCAGGGGGCGTTCGGTCGGCCAATCCGCAAAACTTTCTTCTGCGCGACGCATGACGATGGGTACGCTGGCAGCGGGTACGCCGCTGCGCAATTCGATGAACCGCGCATAGCGCTCGGTTTGAGATGCTTGCGGCATTTGCGCTTCGATCTGCCGGTAGAGGTTCAAGGATTCGTCGCAAAAGCGCCGGATTTGCCGCCGCTCTCGCATTGTCGCGATAAAATTCAAGGGCCGAAGCGTATCCTCCAGCCAGCTGCTTTTCGCCGCGCTTCCGCCGAGTTCGCCATCGCCATTCGGCATAACATCCCTCCTGCCAGAGGAGGATAATATCGCCGACGTCTAGTTACCGCACGCAACTTCTCTGTGAGTACCACGAAGCTCTGTGAGTACCACGAAGCTCTGTGAGTACCACGAAGCCGCAATTCCTGTCGTAACCTACTGAAAAATCTTGCGGTGTCGGCGTTGCGGGTGCGCTACGATTGCCGCACAACTAATCCAATAACGAGGCCGACGTGCGCGTGGGTCCGGTGATTTGCTTCCTTGGACTGCTGGTGCCTCGAAGAGCGAACCCGAACACGCGTATCCCGCGCCGTCGCCCGACGGCGAAGTCGGCTGGATGCCCACGATCGACATCAGCGAAGGGCACGAGTCGGTAAATATCGGCAAGGAGCCGATCGACCTCGTCTGGGTCACGCTGAAGCATTGATCGAAACGCCGATGATATGATCGCCGTCGTGCAAACCACCACGACGTTTGAGCTCCCTGGATTTCGCATCATCCGATCGCTTGGCGTCGTTCGCGGGATCACGGTGAGGACACGCTCGCTGCCCATGAGTATCGTCGGTGGACTGCGGACCCTCTTCGGCGGACGCGCCGGGATCTTTTCCGATCTGTGTGAATCCGCCCGGGAAGAGTCGTTTCAGTTGATGCTTTCGCATGCCAGAAAAATGGGGGCGAACGCCGTCATCGGCGTCCGCTACGACACCGGGCCGATGGTGGGGGCTGCCGAAGTGCTGTGCTATGGCACGGCGGTGGTCGTCGAACCGCGCGCGGCGGCTGCATAGCCGGCGACGCGCCGTTGGGGCGCCGCCAGGCCGTTGGGGCACTGCCAGGCCTTGAGGCATCGCCGGGCCGTTGAGGCACCGCCAGGCCGTTACGGCGCCGCTAGAGTACGGCCGGCGCCCGCCGGCGCGGGACCACTCACCCGATTGAGCCAGGAGTACAGCGCGATGATGGTCATCGCGAACACGATGCCGCCCACCCAAACCGCGGCAGTGACGAAATCATCGCCCACCAAGGCCAGAGGTGCGGCTTTTCCAGAGAACACCACGACCGCGGCCAGCAACACGCCGACCAGGCTTTCACCGACGATCAGGCCGGATGCCATCAATACCCCCAGCTGGCGGGTGCCCTCCGGATTCGCCGTGCGCGCCGCGCGCCGGTCGTACGCCCATCCGACGATGGCGCCGACGACGATCATCAACGTGGTGGCCGTGGGCAAGTAGATTCCGAGGCCGACGGCAAGGGGCGGCAGCGATGCGACGCTGACCTTGCGTACCAGGAAGTCCAACACGATGACTCCGACACCGATGAGGGCGCCGCTGCCGATCAAATTCCAGTCGAGGTCATTCTGGATCACGCCGCGGGCCAGGGCCGATATCAATGTGGCCTGAGGCGCGGCGAGCGCGCGCGTGGGGTCGACTCCCGGTGCGCCGGCGAAACCATAGGCGTGATTCAACAGATCCAGGATGGGCGGAATGATGATGGCGCCGGCAACGACGCCCACGATCAGGGCGACCTGCTGCCGCCACGGCGTTGCGTCCACCAGTTGCCCGGTTTTCAGATCCTGCAGGTTGTCGTTGGAGATGGTGGCGGCACAGAATACGACCGACGTCACGAACAACGCGTATGCAACCAGAGCAGGGCCCGCGGAACTGGGCAGAAACGGCTTCACCACGAACACCAGAAGCAAAGCCGCTCCCAGCACGACGAGGATGCCCACGCCGGACAGGGGGCTATTGGAGGCGCCGATCAGCCCGGCCATGTAGCCGCACACCGCGGCGACGAAGAAACTCATCAAGGCGATATAGACGATGCCGCCGATCACGAGCACGACGGTCTGGCTGCCGAGCCCGCTGGCCACGCCGAAACTCGCGAGCAGCCACGCGATGGGCACCATGCAGGCCAAGGTGACGATCGCGACGATGCCGATGGGGATGTCGCGCTCGGTGCGCGGCATCGTCGCACCCCCGGCAGTCTTTCGGAGGCGAGACGCTGCAATGGCAGCGCGCAGACCCATGGTCAAGGGCCTGGTCAGTTTGATGAGCGTCCAGATGGAGGCGACGCCGATCGTGCCGGCGCCCACGAAACGCACCTGATGGCTCCACACCGCCAGACCCACGGCGGCGGCGCTGCCCGCAGCCGGGTGCAGACTGGTGAGAATGGGCACCGCGCCCGCCCAGGCGATCAGCGCGCCCCCCAGCATCGCGACGCCCACCCAAATTCCCACGAGATGTCCGACGGCGAATAACGCGAACGACAGGTTGAAATCATAGCCGGTGATCGCGTTCTTGCTTCCCACCCGAAAATACTGAGCGACGTCGCCCGCGAATACCTGAGTCGCGACCACCACCGCGAAGACCGTCGACACCACGGCGCCGAGGAGGATCCCGAGGAGCCCGTTGCGGCCGGCCGTCACGGCATCCGGCGACGATCCGCCCTCGCCGCCGTGTCCGCCCACCTTGAGCACCTCGGCACAGGCAACGCCCTCCGGGTACGGCAAGTCCGAATTGGTGACGAGGGCCCGGCGCAGCGGAATTGAATACATGACGCCGAGCACGCCGCCCAAGGCACATATCGCGAAGGAGTAGAGGTAGGGAAAGCCGGTCCACCACCCGATCATGACGAGGCCGGGCAGCACGAAGATGATGGCAGACAACGTACCCGCAGCGGACGCGACGGTCTGCACGATGTTGTTTTCCTGGATGGTCGTGCCCTTGAATCCGCGCAGCACCGCCATCGAAATCACAGCCGCCGGTATCGATGTCGCGAAGGTCAATCCCGCCTTCAGGCCGAAATACACGTTCGCCGCCGTAAACACCAGCGTAATCAAAACGCCCAACACCAGCGAGCGCAGCGACAGTTCCGTGCCCACATCGGCGCGCTTGGGAGTAAAGCTCATTGTGCGCGCACTATACCCAAAGCGGGGGCCTCACGTCCGGCTCCGCGGAGGCTTCAAGGTCAGAGGAACCTTTAGAAGGTCAGAGGAACCTTGAGATCAGACGCCGCTCACCGACCGGATCATCCGGCCCTGGTCTTGCGCCGACCACCAGCGCTCGATGCTGGCGGTCAGGCCGGCGAGATCGAGTCCCGCGGCGGCGAGACAGGTATCCCGCGAACCATGCTCGATGAATCTATCGGGAATGCCGAGGTGCAGCGTCGGTACCAGGATGCCCGCGGCGGCGAGCGCCTCGGCGACGGCGGAACCGGCGCCACCCATGACGGCGTTCTCCTCGACGGTGACGAGCGCCTGATGCCGGTCCGCCACGCTCTCGACCAGGGCCGAATCGAGCGGTTTGACGAAGCGCATGTTCACCAGCGTGGCGTCCAGCCGCTCGGCAATCTTGCGTGCCGACTCCAAGAGCGTGCCGAAAACCAGTATGGCGAGTCCGCTGCGGCCCTCGCGCCGGATCTGCGCCCTTCCCAAGGGAAGCGCGGTCATCTCGGCAACGACCGGCACGCCGCACCCGGTGCCCCGCGGGTAGCGCACCGCCGACGGCGAGGACAGCGTCGTGCCGGTGAACAGCATCTGACGGCACTCGTTCTCGTCGGAAGGCGTCATGACCACCATGTTGGGAATGCAGCGCAGGAACGACAAATCGTAGCTGCCCTGATGCGTCGCGCCATCGCTGCCTACCAATCCGGCACGATCCAGCGCGAACACCACCGGAAGGTTTTGCACCGCGACGTCATGAATGAGCTGATCGTAGGCGCGCTGCAGGAACGTCGAATAGATGGCGACGATGGGTTTGAAGCCTTCGCAGGCCAGCCCCGCGGCAAACGTGACCGCATGCTGTTCGGCAATCGCCACGTCGAAATATCGATCGGGGAAGCGCTTGGAAAACTCGACCAGACCCGAACCTTCGCGCATGGCCGGGGTGATGCCGATGATATCGGGGTCGTGCTCCGCCATGTCGCAAAGCCACTGTCCGAATACCTGGGAATACGTCGGGCCCGAACTCGCTTCCTTGAATATCTTGCCGCTGGCCGGATCGAAGGGACCCGGTCCATGCCATTTGATCGGATCCGCTTCCGCCGGCGCATAGCCCTTTCCCTTGCGCGTCACGACGTGCAGGAATTGCGGGCCCTTCAGCTTCTTCACATTGCTGAGAGTGGCGACGAGCGCCTTGACATCATGCCCGTCGATCGGCCCGATGTAATTGAAGCCCATTTCCTCGAACAAGGTTCCGGGAAGGACCATCCCCTTGATGTGCTCTTCCGAACGGCGCGCGAGCTCCCACACCGTCGGCATCTGTCGCAATACCTTCTTGCCGCCCTCACGCAAGTGCGCGTACATGCGTCCCGACAAGGCGCGGGCCAGGTAGTTGGAGAGCGCGCCGACGTTCTCCGAGATCGACATGTCGTTGTCGTTCAGAATGATGAGCAGATCGGCGGGCGCCGTACCGGCGTGATTGAGGGCCTCGAACGCCATGCCGGCGGTCAGCGCGCCGTCGCCGATGATGGCTACCGCGTGGCGGTCCTCGCCGCGCTTGGCGGCCGCGATGGCCATGCCCAGCGCCGCGCTGATGGAGGTGCTGGAGTGGCCGACACCGAAGGTGTCGAACTCGCTTTCGTGGCGCGTCGGAAAGGGCGCCAGGCCCTGGTCCTGCTTGATGGTGTGCAGGAGTGCGCGCCGCCCGGTCAATACCTTATGCGGATAGGCCTGATGGCCCACGTCCCAAACCAACCGGTCGTACGGCGTGTTGAAGACATAGTGCAGAGCTACGGTAAGTTCCACCGTCCCTAAGCCCGCTGCGAAATGGCCGCCTCGGGTGCTGACGCTGTGGATCAGGAATTCGCGCAGTTCCGCGGCCAACTGAGCAAGCTTGGGCTGCGGCAGGCGCCGCAAATCAGCCGGACTGCCGATGGTCTCGAGGAGGGGGTACTTCGTTGTTGATTCCGCCATGCCTCAGTTTATACCGTCGCGGCCCGGACTGGTAATGGCTGCTGCAAATGTAGCGGAATCACCACAGGGGCGCGCGGCAAGAGGGGCCGGCCTTAGGCCCGCAGCAGGTTTGCGACCGGCCCGGCAGATCACCCGCCAGCGTACTTCCCGCCACACCCGACCTCCCTTAGGGGTGCTATCCCTTCGGATTTCCGAGATACTGTCCCCATGGACCCCGTAATTTCCGACGCAGAGTATCAAGAGAAGGTATTGCCGCACGTTTCGCGTACCTTCGCGTTGACGATCCCACAGTTGCCGGCGGCGCTGCGGATTCCGGTGACCAACGCCTACCTGTTATGCCGCATCGCTGACACGATCGAAGACGAGCCGGCGCTCTCGCCCACCGAAACGTTGGCATTCATGCAACGGTTCATGGGGGCGCTCGCCGGCCAGGGCGATCCGCAGGCGCTTGGGTTTGAGCTCGCGAAGCGTCTGTCCGACCGGACGCTCCCCACGGAGCGCGACCTGGTGAGCAACCTGCAGCGGGTCATCAACGTAACCGCGGCGCTGAACGCGCCGCAACGAGCAGCGATTCACCGCTGCGTCGAGCTCATGTGCTATGGAATGCCGCGATTTCAATCGACCGCGAGTCTGCGCGGGCTGGCTCGCCTCAACGACCTGAACGACTATTGCTACTACGTGGCTGGCGTGGTCGGCGACATGCTCACCGAGCTGTTCTGCGACTACTCGCCCGCAATCGGCCGCCGCGGTGCCGGGCTTTCTAGTCTCGCCGTGTCGTTTGCCCAAGGGTTGCAAATGACGAACATCCTGAAAGACGTGTGGGAGGACCGCAGCCGCGGCGCCTGTTGGCTGCCTCAGGAAGTTTTCTCGCGGCAGGGGGTGGACTTGGCGCGGCTGACGCCGGTACCTTTCGATCCTCGGTTTGCGGCCGGCATGCGGGAACTGGTTGCGGTTGCCCATGGGCATTTGCGCAACGCGCTGGAATATACGTTGTTGATTCCCGGCAACGAAGGCGGGATTCGCCGCTTTTGCCTGTGGGCAATCGGGCTTGCGGTGCTGACATTGCAGAAAATTAATCGTAATCCGAAATTTACGGCAGGGGTGCAGGTGAAAGTTTCCCGAAGAGCGGTGGCATTGACTCGAATCTCGACGGATTTCGCTTTGCGCAACGACTGGTTGTTGAGGCGTTTGTTTGCCCGGGCCGCTCGTGGGCTCCCGCTTGCGGAACTCGGCGAAGTGCGGCGGCCCGTGCCGCCGGAGCCGGCGCATGTGCCGCTCGAGCCGGAGCGTGCGCTGCGCCGTTCCTACGGGAGTTCCGCCACGTGAGTCGTTCAGCTCAGAATCCCGCGGCCGGTCAGCCCTCGGAAGTGCTGGCGCGCGCCGACATCGTATCGCATACCCTCACCAAGACGTCCGTGGCTACGGTCTTGGATCGCGCGGTGATCTTTGCCCGTGACGCCATGCTGGCCCGTCAGAGCGCGCAAGGCTACTGGTGCTTCGAACTCGAAGCCGACTGCACGATTCCGGCCGAGTACATCATGATGATGCACTTCTTGGACGAGATCGACGCTTCGCTCGAGCGGAAGCTGGCCGTCTACCTCCGCTCTCATCAGGCGGATCACGGCGGATGGCCTTTGTATCACGGCGGCGACCTCAATCTCAGCTGCACCATCAAGGCCTACTACGCGTTGAAGCTCGCCGGCGACGATCCGCAGGCGCCGCACATGGCGCGGGCGCGGGCGGCGATTCTCGCGCGCGGCGGCGCGGCGCGGGCCAATGTGTTCACGCGCATTGCGCTGGCGCTCTTCGGGCAGCTGCCCTGGCGGGGTACCCCGTATATTCCCGTCGAAATCATGCTGCTGCCGAAATGGTTCCCGTTCCATCTCGACAAGGTGGCCTACTGGTCGCGGACCGTGATGGTTCCGTTGTTCATCCTATGCAGCCGTAAACCCGTGGCCAAGAACCCGCGGCAAGTGGATATCCGCGAGCTGTTCACGACGCCGCCGGAGAAGGAGCGTCATTACTTCCGCGACGCCGTCAAACAAGGGGGGCTCCTGGCCCACGTATTTCTGGCCATCGATCGCCTGGCCCGGCGGTTGGATCCCCTCATACCGCGCGGCATGCGCGCGCGTGCGACCAAGCGTGCCGAGGAATGGATGCTCGAACGATTGAACGGCGAGGATGGACTCGGGGCGATCTTCCCGGCCATGGTCAATGCGCTGGAAGTGATGACCCTGCTCGGCTATCCCGACGACGATCCGCGACGGGTCACCGCGAAACGCGCCTTGCAGAAACTGGTGGTTGAAAGTGCCTCGAGCGCCTACTGCCAACCCTGCGTATCGCCGGTCTGGGATACCGCGTGGGCGAGCATCGCCATGCAGGAGATCGGGGAGCCGGCGACCCTCCATGCGTCGACGCGCGCACTCGACTGGCTGCAAACCGAACAGATTCTCGATGAGGCGGGCGACTGGCGGGTTAACCGGCCCGGGGTCGAGGGCGGCGGCTGGGCCTTTCAGTTCGCGAACCCCCATTACCCCGACTTGGACGACACGGCGGTGGTCGCCTGGTCCATGCATCAGGCCCCAAACTCCGACGAGTACAGCGAGGCCGTGCGCCGGGCGTTGGATTGGTTGGTCGGCATGCAGTGCAGCGACGGCGGATTCGCGGCGTTCGATGCGGACAACACGTACTACTCGCTCAACAGGATTCCCTTCGCCGATCACGGGGCGCTGTTGGATCCGCCCACCAGCGACGTCACGGCCCGAGTGGTGACGGTGCTGGCGCGCGTAGCCCGCCCGCGGGACAAGCCCGCGCTCGCGCGTGCGATTGCCTATCTGCGCCGGGAACAGGAGAGCGACGGCTCCTGGTTCGGCCGCTGGGGCACCAACTATATTTACGGTACCTGGTCGGTATTGACCGCGCTGGCCCAAGCCGGGCTCGGCGTTGACGACCCCATGGTGAGTCAGGGCGTCGAGTGGTTCAAGAACCACCAGAACGCAGACGGCGGATGGGGCGAGAGCAACGATACCTATGCGCGCCCGTTCGTAAAGGCGGCGAGCACGCCTTATCAAACTGCATGGGCCGTACTGGCGCTCATGGCGGCCGGGCAGGTGGGCTCGGAGGCCGTACGCCGGGGCGTCGATCACCTGCTGCGGACGCAGGGGGCCGATGGCCTGTGGAGTGATCCGACGTTCACCGCGCCCGGTTTTCCGAGGGTCTTTTATCTCAAGTATCACGGCTACAGCGGGTATTTTCCGCTGTGGGCGCTCGCCGTCTTCCGCACGCTCAGCCGTCGCGGACCCACACATTGAGCGGGGCGGGCGTCGTCGCGGCGCTCGACATGGAGGCGCGGAGCTTAAGGCCGATGACCCGGCGGCGCGACGGGCTGTTCGAAACCGGCGACGGGACCCTGGTGGCAGTGAGCGGCATGGGACGCGCGGCCGCCGTCGGCGCGGCCGGCACCTTGATCGATGCAGGCGCCACGGCGCTGGTCAGCTGGGGAATGGCTGGCGGCCTGGATCCAGGCTTGCAGGCCGGCGCGATTTGCCTGCCGAGTATGGTCGTTTCGCGGGATGGGGCAGCGTTCCCGACGAATCTTCATTGGCGGGAAATCCTGGCCGCGGCGATCGGCCAGCGGTTCATCGTCGTCAGCGGCCGGCTTCTCACCAGCGCCGTGGCCATCGAAGACGTCGCCGCCAAGGCGGCTGCATTCGGGGAGACCGGCGCGGTCGCGGTTGACATGGAAAGCGCGGGTGTAGCGCAGATCGCCGCGTTGAAAAAACTGCCGTTCGTCGCGGTGCGCGCCATCGTGGATACGGCCGGCGATACGCTGCCGCGTGCCGTAGTGGCGGCCGGTGCCGAAGGCCGGCTGCGGCTCGCGCGGCTGATTCTCGGAATCGCATCGTCGCCGCGGGAAATTGCTCCGCTGATGCGGCTCGCGAAGCGCTATCGCGCCGCCACCCGTGCCCTGTGCGCGGTCGCCCGGACCGGCGCGCTGGCGCCGCTCTCCTTCGGCACCGCCCATCCCGATCGAATCGCATGAGAGCCCTGGTAACCGGCGCTTCGGGGTTCGTCGGCGCAGCGGTCGCGCGAGCGCTGGTGGCTCAAGGCTGGGAAGTCCGCGCATTGGTGCGGCCGGCCTCCGACCGCACCAATGTGCAGAATCTGCCGGTTGCAATCGCCGTGGGGGATCTCTCGGCGGCGCCGTCGCTCGTGCGCGCACTGACCGATTGCGAGGCCCTGTTTCATGTCGCGGCGGACTACCGTCTAGGGGCGCCTGACCCTTCGCAGCTCTATCGAACCAATGTGGAGGGGACGCGCAATCTGCTGTCCGCCGCCGTTCAGGCGGGGGTCAAGAAGATCGTCTACACCAGCAGCGTCGCGACGATGGGCATACCGGCCGACGGTACACCGGGCGACGAACGAACGGCAGTGTCCCTCGGGGCCATGATCGGTCACTACAAACGTTCCAAATTCCTTGCGGAACAAGTGGTGCTCGAGGCGGCGGCGGCCGGCACGCCGGCCGTCGTGGTCAATCCGTCGACGCCGGTGGGCCCGGGCGACGTGAAACCGACGCCCACCGGCCAGCTGGTGCTGGACGCTGCCGCCGGCCGCATGCCGGCCTATGTCGACACGGGGCTCAATATCGTGCACGTCGACGATGTCGCGGCCGGTCACCTGATGGCCTTTCATCGGGGCCGGATCGGTGAACGCTACATTCTCGGCGGTGAGGACATGACCTTGCAGCAGATACTTGGATACATCGCACGACTGGTCGGCCGCAAACCGCCGCGCGTGCGCCTCCCGTATGCTGCCGTCCTGCCGATCGCCTACATTGCGGAAGGCATCTCCAAGGTCACGGGCCGCAGCGGCCGGATCACGCTCGAAGGCGTGCGCATGTCGCGCAAGCACATGTTCTTCTCGAGCGCCAAGGCGGTTCGCGAACTCGGGTACCGGTGGCGGCCTCCGTCCCAGGCCTTCGATGATGCCGTGAGCTGGTTCCGCGGGCGCGGCGCGCTCTAGGTTGTGCCCAGGTGACTGCTCACAGCCCAAACCATGGATCCGACCGCTGGCATAGCCGTTTCGCAAGCAGCTATCATGGCTCGATGTGGGTCGAGGTCGTTTATTGTGGATGAGGCTATCCCGGGCAGCGCTGCCGCCCCGCGACTCGCTCCCGGAGATTTAGCCGCCGGGGAGCGGGATGCACTGATTCTGGTCGACACCGCCGACCGCGTGGTGGGCCGGCTCAGCAAGTCCAGATGCCACGAGGGAGAGGGGGTACTGCATCGAGCGTTTTCGCTGTTGATCTTCAACGCCGCCGGCGACCTCTTGATCCAGCAGCGTTCTCCGTCCAAGCGGCTCTGGCCTCTGTACTGGTCGAATAGCTGCTGCAGCCACCCGCGAAGCGGTGAGGACATGGAGACCGCCACCCAGCGCCGGCTGCGGGAGGAGCTGGGGATAACCTGCCCGCTGCAGTTCCTGTTCAAATTTCAATATCAAGCGCAATTCGACGCTACGGGCTCGGAGCACGAGCTTTGCTCGGTTTTTATCGGAACTTGCACTGAACCGATTGCGGCCGATCCGTATGAGATTTCAGCCTGGCGCTGGGTCGATCCGGCCGAACTGCAGTCCCAGTTGGCGTCGCAGACCGGTGTCAAGTTCACACCGTGGTTCACGCTGGAGTGGGCGCGCATCTGGCGGGACCACCGCGACGCGGTGCTGGCCCTGCGGCCTTGAGCGTTGGCCCTGCGGCCCTAAATTTGAGTTCCCCGCCGCCTGAGGTTAGGTAAGATAACGTATGGCCATATCACTACTCCAAACCTATCGGGTTGCCCGCTATCTCGCGGGCCGCAAGCTGCGCGGCGTCAAGCGCTATCCCCTGGTTCTCATGTTGGAACCCCTTTTCATGTGCAATCTTGCCTGCTCCGGCTGCGGCAAGATCGATTACCCCAAAGAGATCCTGCAAAAGCGGGTAAGCGTCGAGGACGCGCTCCGTGCGGTCGACGAATGCGGCGCACCAATGGTCTCGATTCCGGGCGGCGAGCCCCTGATCCACAAGGAGATGCCGCAAATCGTTGCGGGGATCGTCGCGCGCAAGAAATTTGTCTATCTGTGCACGAATGCCATCCTGCTGGCAAAGCACATCGACGAATACAAGCCCTCGCCGTACCTGACATTCTCCATCCATTTGGACGGCAACCGTCAACGGCACGACGAATCGGTGTGCCAGGAAGGCGTCTTCGACAAGGCGGTTGCCGCCATCAAGCTGGCGCGCGAGAAGGGCTTTCGCGTGACGATCAATTGCACGCTGTTCAGCGGCGAGAATCCGCAGGACGTTGCGGAATTTTTCGACACCGCCATGCAGTTGGGGATAGCCGGCATCACGGTGTCGCCGGGTTACAGCTATCACCACGCGCCGCGTCAGGATGTGTTTCTGGGACGCACCGCCAGCAAGGAGCTATTCCGGGGCATTTTCAGCCGCCGGAAGAACCGGCCCTCGGGTATCCCGTGGAGCTTCAACCACTCCGGATTGTTCCTGGATTTTCTCGCCGGGAATCAGAAGTACCAGTGCACCCCCTGGAGCATGCCGACATACAACGTGTTCGGCTGGCAGCGGCCCTGTTACCTGCTCTCCGATGAGGGCTATGCGGATACCTACAAGTCGTTGATCGAGGACACCGAATGGGACAAGTACGGTGTCGGCAAGAATCCCCGATGCGACAATTGCATGGCGCATTGCGGATTCGAGGGCACCGCGGTCAACGACGCGTTTAGTCATCCTCTCAAGGCGCTCGTGGCTTCGCTCCGGGGGCCTCGCGTAACCGGTCCCATGGCCCCCGAGCTGCCGATCCTCTACAGCGAGTCGGCGCGTTATGCGACTGTGGCCAGCGTTCCGTTAGCTCAGGTGAAGCGCGTGAACCGCGAGACGGAAGATGCCGGAGCTGAACCGGGCTGAGCACGTTCGTCCCGATGAGAGCCGATTGGATGGAAGCCTTCTTCATGGGAGAACGGGCCTGAGCAATGCAGCCGATCGTGTAGCCGCGGCGCATGCCGGTGCCGCGTCCTCACCGGAGGATTTCGGCGTCCAACTCGAGGCCTGGCGCGTTCGAATGGAGCACGCGCTGGCGGCACGGTTGCCGGCCGCCACGACGGTGCCCACCCGGCTTCACGAGGCCATGCGCTACAGCGTTTTAGGCGGCGGCAAGCGCATACGGCCGGCGCTTCTGTTTGCGACGGCGCGAACTCTCGGATTGACCGAGGATGAGGTCGAGGCAGCCGCGTGCGCCATCGAACTCATCCACGTGTATTCCCTCGTACATGACGATCTCCCGGCGATGGATGATGACGACCTGAGGCGTGGACGCCCGACCTGTCACAAGGCCTTCGATGAGGCGACCGCGGTGCTCGTCGGGGATGCCCTGCAGCCGCTGGCGTTCCAACTGCTGGCCCGCGACCCGTCGCTGCCTGCCTCGCCGGCTATTCGGATCGCGTTGGTGGATATGCTGAGCGTGGCCAGCGGCACCTTCGGAATGGCGGGGGGACAGGCCATCGATCTGGCGGTTCAGGGCCAGCAACCGGGCATCGCCGAGGTCGAGGACATGCACGCTCGCAAGACGGGTGCAGTGATCCGTGCGAGTGTGCTCATGGCGGCGCAATGCGTTCCGGACTTGGATGCGCATCTCTATGACGCGCTGAGCGGCTTTGCCACCGCCATCGGCCTGGCATTCCAGATCCAGGATGATCTCCTCGACGTGTTGGGCGATGTGTCGACTCTGGGGAAGGCGACGGGCGCCGATCGAGAGCGCGACAAACCGACGCATCCGGCGATCATCGGCATCGAAGCATCTCAGGAGCGCGTTCATTTGCTGCACCGGGAGGCCTTGGATTCGCTCGAGCCTTTCGCGGAGCGGGCTGCGCCGCTGCGTTCCCTGGCCAATTGGTTGCTGTCTCGTCGTTACTAGGAGCCCACGGAGCCGCCGTATATGTTGCCAAGCGATCGGGACGCAACCGGGTGCATATGGCGTTGCCCTCGGCCGCTTGAGTTGCGTTTTGGTTGCATTGCAACCCGACATTTCAGTGTTACATATGATTAATGTTAAGCGTGATGGGATATAATTCGCTAAGGCGAGGGCTCGCTTTTGTCAAGCGGCTCGATAGCCAAGGACGTGGATGCGATCTGGGCTCGCACCGCTGTCGGCAGATGGCGGCGGTTGGCGACCCTCGCATTTGCCAGAACCGGGGATTGAGGAGGGATGAATGCTCCGCCATACCATCAGTCACGCGCGACTCATGCGCGTATCCACTGATCGCGTACAGACGGCGCTTACGAGTTCCGACTACAACGAGCAGCTGGTCGCGCGGCGTATTCTCGAAAACCCGTCCGTGTGGTCGCAGTGGGAAAAAGAACATTCGGGTTTGATGCGGCAGCTTGCCAATTGCGGCGTCAGGCGAGCCCAGGTCGCGGCGCTGAAGCATGCGAACTTTCGGCTGCTCCATGGAAAGGCTCTATTCCAACACCTGCGCCGCCACGGAGTGCGGGGCAGCGAGCGTAGGCGAGTCTTGGAGTACTTCCGGCCCGGCCGAAATTACGACAATGCCGTCGTCGCCGAGCACGGCGTGTACCTGCGCAAGGCGTGCAGTTACCTGTGCACCAGCCACCTCGGCACCGACGTCATCGAGGATCCAATGTTTCTCGATCCGATGCAACGCTATGAAGAGCTGTATGCGGAGTATTTCAACTTGTACTGCGGCGTCTTGTTGGGGACCCCCAGCGGCGTGGCCCAAGGCGCGTTGTTGCCGCTGCTGAAACTGCAGCTCAACGAGTATCGTTGGGCGATCCTGGATCCGCGCCGTGCTCAACCCTGGTTGCGTCGCGAGGCGGAAATACGGGTGCCCACCGGCGATACCCAGCGCTTGCCGGCTCTCGGCGCACACCCGAAGTCCCGCGAGGCAGCACCGCCGAAAGCTCGGGAACCGGCACCACCCAAGAGCCGCGAGTACTTCAGCGAGGACCCCGTCTCCTAGCCATAGCTAGAGCGCCTGCTTGCGTTCCTTGGGCGATGGCGGCGCCCATTGGTAGATCCAGGTTTCGGTGAGCGGCCGGCCATCGACGCGCAGATACAACCGCAAATCGATGGGTTCCACGCTGTCGTCGTTCGGCTTGACGTCGAATAGCGCGCGATAACCGTTGAATTCCTCGACGAAGTGCGCCGTGACATGTTCCGTTTGGCCGCGTGACGTCGTGATGACCGCCTCCACGGGCGCGTCCTTCGCCAGCGCGCTGAGTTCGCCTCCGGCGAAGTCCACCGCGAAATGCCAGGAATAATAGGCCCGCTTGACGCCCACCGTGCCGCCGATGCCGGTTCGCGTTGCCAGCGTCTGAGCCAGCGGCGACCCGTACGGCATCCGGGTGCCCCAATACAAGCGGTAGCTGAACAGCATTTCCTGGCCGGCCTTGGGCTTCTCGCCGGGGTTCCAGAAAGCGACGATGTTGTCGAAGGTTTCGTCGACGGTGGGTATCTCGACCAGCTGAACCGCACCCTTGCCCCACCCGGCGCCGTTGGCTCCCGGTTTCGGTTCGACCCACAAGCTGGGCCGCCTGTCGTAGTAGACGCCGTCGTCCTGATAGTGATCGAAATTTCGATCGCGCTGAAGCAGGCCGAATCCCCGCGGGTTATCGTCGAAATACGAATTCAGATGCAGCTGCGCCGGATTGATGAGCGGCCGCCAAATCCATTCGCCGGCGCCGGTCCACATCGATATGCCGTCGGAATCGTGGATCTCGGGCCGCCAATCGTTGGCGCCGCGGCGATCGTTCTCGCCGTAGAAGAACATGCTGGTGAGCGGCGCGATCCCTAAGCGCTCGATCGGTTTGCGCGGATACAGCGCCGTGTCCACATTCATGATGAGCGTGCCGGCGGGAGAGATCTGCATGCGCAACGCGCCGGCGATGCTGGGGCTGTCCATCAACGCATACAGCGTCATGGTCCCGGAATCCTTCGCCGGCCGCTCGAACCAAAACGAGGTGAAACGCGGAAACTCCTCGGGACGCGGAAACGCGGTATCCACCGCCAATGCACGCGCCGAGAGTCCGTATTGGCGGGTGTCGCCGCCCACCGCGCGGAAATAGCTCGCGCCCAGAAAAGCGGCGACGTCGGCCCGCCAGTTGGTGACGAATTGAACGCGGAAGCCGGCAAAACCGGCGCGATCCTTCATCGACGCGGGATCGACTCCGCTCTTGTCCCACTCGAACATGGCGGGGTCATAGATGATCTCGCGGGCCTGGCCGTCCACGACCTCGTGCAGGCGGACCGGTTGATTGAAGGTACGCCCGACATGAAAGAACTGCAGCCGGAACGCCGATCCCAAGTCCCCCCAGAGCGAGTGATCGCCTCGAAAACGGATGGATTGATATTGGTCGTAGCCGAGCCTCGCCATGGCCGGCGGCAAGGCATCCTTCGATTCCTGATAGACGTTGCTCGCAAGATAGTGCGCCTGGCCCTTGAGCCAGGCGAAATCGAAAGGTTGCGCCGGACCATTTCCGGAAACCAGCGGCGCTGTGCCGGGGGGCGCTGGTTGGGCGGCCTTCGACAGATCCGCGAAGCCGGCCGATCCGGCGGCCAGACCCAAGGCTGATTTCAACAATGCACGACGGGCGATCATTCGACAGGCTCCTAGATCTTGAAATCGGGATATTGTGCGTCCGGCAGGAGCGCAAGCTGATTGAGCAAACGCGCGTCGGCCGCGACCTCGACTCTTTCGATGGGCGTCAGCCATTCCAGCGCTTCGTCGAGCGATCGCGCATCGATCAGTTTCTGCTCCGCAGTGAAGGCGTGCGGATCCGGCTTGCCGCGCGGGTCTGCGGGCCGGGGCAGGTTGCCGCCGATGTGCACGAGGCGCGCCTCGCGATTCCCTGCCAGATAGCGCAATCCATCATCCGGCAGGTCGCGCGCTTGCGCGATCAATTCCTTGCGCCGCAGAACCAACGCGGGCAGCTCGACTTCCTCGGGTGTACGCAGCAGCCCAATCCGCAACAAGCCGCGCCCGAGCGCCTCGCTGCCGCTGGCGCGCGAAAGCGGCACCGCAAGGAACAATCCCAACAGCGCGGGCGACAGCCAGGCGAGCAGCGACGGCGAGAGAACGTACACGACGGCGGCGGTCATGCAGGAGAGCAGCATGTGCCGCTTGTGGAATTCCCATGCATCGCTCCACGACGTACCGCCGCTGTCGCGGCGCTGCGGCTTCCAGCCGGAATCCCGGCCCATGAACACCTCGAAAACGTGCCGGCTCTGCACCATCATCAAGATGGGCGCGTACAGGGCGGAGAGTATGGCTTCCAGCAGGATGCTCGCGGCGACGCCGATCACTCCGCCGCCGCTGCGGCGAATCCGCGACGACAGCAAGGCCCGAATGAGCCCGAGCATTTTTGGAATCAGGAGCACGAGCATGCTGAACCAGAAAAGAGCCATCATCAATTCCACGTCGAATCGCGGCCAGGTGGGAAAAAGCTGGAAATCGTGATTGAAATATTCCGGCCGTATCAGGTGTGATTGCACCGAGAGCGCAAAGCCGACCGCCAACATCAGCAGCCACAGCGGCGAGGAGAGATAACTCATGATGCCGGTTCCGAGATGCAGCCGGCTGGTGAGGCTCAAGCCCGCCGTGGCGATGATTTTCATGTGCTGCAGGTTGCCCTGCGCCCAGCGGCGATCGCGAACGGCGATGTCGATCAGCGTCGGCGGCGACTCCTCCCAGGAACCGCCGCAGTCGGTCGCCATCCGCACCTTCCATCCACCGCGGCGTATCAGCGCCGCTTCGACGAAATCGTGCGAGAGCACGTGGCCGCCGAAGGGCTTGCGGCCCTTGAGCATCGGCAGCCCGCAGTTGTCCGCGAACGCCTTCATGCGGATGATGGCATTGTGGCCCCAGTAATTGCAGCTGTCGCCGGACCAGGCGGCCAGTCCCCGCGTGATGACCGGGCCATAGACGCAGGCGGCGAATTGCTGCAGGCGGCCGAAAAAAGTTCGCGCGCCGATGAGTTGCGGAGAGGTCTGCAGTATCCCCAAGTTGGGGTCCGCCTCCATGGTCTGCACCAGACGCAGCAGGGTCGGTGCATCGATCAGGCTGTCGGCGTCGAGCACGATCATGTGCGCGAATCGGCCGCCCCAACGAGTGACGAAGTCCTCCAGATTACCGGACTTGCGGGCCACATTCGACCATCTGCGCCGGTACCAGACGGGCATGACGGAGGCGAGCGATCTGCGCAGCAGGTCGATCGCCGCGGTTTCGCGTATCCAGGAATCGGCGTTGGTCGAATCCGAGAGCACCACGATCTCGAAACATTGGCCGGCCCCGATCCCCTGGAGCGCCTCCGCCATGGCCTGCAGCGCCGCGGTGGTGCGCACCGGATCTTCGTTGTAGATCGGCATGACCAAGGCCGTCAGCCCGCCGGGGAGTCCTCGCGGAACGGGATCGCGGCGCTTGGACGCGCCGGCGATCACCGACCCCGCGGCGAATGCGATCCAGGAAAGCGAAATGGCGAAGAAGAAAATCATCAACCCCTGGAGCAGCGTCATGCTGGCGAAGCGCACGACCTGCAGCATTTGATAGATCCCGTAGATTGATACGCCCAGCGTGACCGTGACCAAAATGAAGCGTGCATACAGCACCGCCGCCCCCGCCGGTTCACGCGTGCGGTGCGAAGGCTTGTAGCGCAGATCCTGGGATGGCATCGACATGTGCGACTCCGGCGGCATGCCTCCTCCGGCTCCCAACTGCGGGTAGGCGAGGCTGGAGTTCATCCAGCGGTCCATCGGTAGAGCCAGGTCTCGGTGACCGGCTTGTCTCCACGCAACACACGCAATCGCAGCTCGATGGTTTCGGCATCGCCCGGATCGATTTCGAAGCTGGCCCGCAGGCCGTGCACCGCCGCATTGGACTTCAAGGTGGCGTTCGAAATCTTACCCGTGGATTGGACGAGATCGAGCCGCAAGCCGTCGATTTTTTCACCGGCGCCCACGAAGTCCAGAATGAATACGCGGCGCTTTCCATCGATGCTGGCGCCGGAGCGAGTCGCCATCACCTTGCCCAACCCCTTGGGCAGGGCCGGTTCCGGGAGCCATATTATTCGATACTCGAAGTGTGCAGGTTGGTTCGCCGTAAGACCCCGCGCGGGGCGCCAAAAGGCCACGATGTTGTCGTTGGTCTCGCGGCCTGAGGGAATCTCCACGAGTTCCACCCCGCCGGGGCCCCAGTCGCCCTTGGGCTCCACCCAGGCGCTGGGCCGCCTCTCGTACTGATTTTCGAAATCCTCGAAATCGCTTTGCTGCCGCGAGCGCTGCACCAACCCGAAGCCCTTCGGAGGCTGGGTCGTGAAGGTCGACACCTGCAGCTTGAGCGGATTCGCCAGCTGCCGGAATATCTGTTCGCCCGAGGCCGAGCTGATCATGAGGCCGTCCGAGTCATGCACCTCGGGGCGATAGTCATCGAGCCGGCCGCGATTCGTTTCGTCGAACAGAAACATCGACGTCAGCGGCGAGATGCCGATCACGCGCGTGTCCGCGCGGGGAAACACGGTCATGTCCACGTCCATCACGGTCTGGACACCCGGCGCCACGGTGAAGCGGTACGCGCCGGTTGCCGATTCGCTCTCCAGCAGCGCATAGGTGACGATCGACTTGCTGCGGGGTTCCGGGCGTTCCACCCAGAAATGAGTGAACGCGGGAAACTCTTCGCCCGAGGGCTCTGCCGTGTTGATGGCAAGACCGCGCGCCGACAGCCCGTATAAAAGGTGCTGCGCGACAGCACGAAAATAGCTCGCGCCCTGGAAGACCAAGAATTCGTCCCACACATTCTTCGAATTGATCTGACTGCGCACGCGGAAGCCCGAAAGCGGCAGGGAGAGCTTGCTCAGCTGCGGCAGCGACGGGCTCACTTGGAACATGGCTGGAGTCGCGGTCAAATCCTGCGCCACACCGTTTTCGACGGTGGAGACCGCCACGGCGACGGATTGCAGATTATACGCGGCCCGGAGCAGCTCGAGTCTGAAGGGCACCGGATCATTGCGCCAGATTCCGGCGTCCGAATTGAAATGAAGGTTGCGGTATTGCTCGGGGCTGAGTTTGTCGAGACCGGCCGGCAGGGTGCTTTTTTGCGGCGAATAGGATTTTTGCGCACGCCGCTTTGCATCATCCAGCAGCGTGTCGAACGAAAACGGGTAGGTTGTGGCGGTCTTGTCGGGCGAAGGCTGGGGAGGCGCGCGCGCGGCCGGCTTGGCCGCAGGCGGGGCAGCAGCGTGCGCGGTGATGGCAACCGTCAGGAACGCCAATGACGCGAATGAATTGGTCACTGAAACCGGCAATACAGCTTCCCCAAATGAGCCCGAAGGCATGATGCGGTGTTTTGACGACTCTTTTGGGTTTGCGCGCCGTCTCCTCGCCGTACCTTGATGAAACCGGCGTGGTCTGTCAACGGGCGGCCCAAGGAGCCTGTCTGCTATAGTTTCGGCGGCATGAATCCACCGGTCGCGCCTGCTCGGGAACCGCAAAGCGCCGGCGCCGTGCTCATGGTGCGGCCGGCCCGATTTGCGTTCAACCCGCAGACGGCTCCAAGCAACGCCTTTCAGTCGCCTTCCGACCTCCAGTCGGGTGATTCCGCCGCGGTGCAGGAGTCGGCCTTGCGGGAATTCGACGGCCTTGCCGGCAAGCTGGTCAACGCCGGCGTCGCGGTAATTGCCGCCGAGGACACGCCCTCGCCGGTCAAACCCGACGCGGTCTTCCCCAACAATTGGGTGAGCTTTCATCGCGATGG